>MDTG01337103.1_pt1 | contig 11903 bp, 12 predicted proteins | sample 811421 | NCBI WGS metagenome assembly MDTG01 (sample SAMN05326645, study PRJNA326480) | marine metagenome | isolation source: seawater | place: Pacific Ocean: South East | collected 2011 | reverse complement strand
TTTTTTGACAACTTGTATGGAGAATGTCTAAGGGGCTTAGTGCGGCTTCTAAGCAACGCTAAACACCAAAACAAAATGGGCGGTACTCTGGGAAAATACCGCCCATTCCGATAGAGAATGAAAAAACATAGTCCCTAATGTGGCTTGAGTTGTCAATCAAAATCGGTATATTAAATTATGATTGCAGTTTTCAGAGGAAAGCAAATGGATATTAAATTAGTCAGTCCAGAGGACATACTGCCGTATCAAAGAAACCCTAGAGATAATAGTGAGGCCATAGCGGTCGTTGCGGCCAGTATTGAAGAATATGGTTTTAGACAGCCGATTGTTATTGATGAGGATAATGTCATATTAGCTGGCCACACTCGACACATGGCGGCTCTTGATTTAGGTCTTGAGGTTGTTCCAGTTCATCTGGCAAAAGGATTGTCTGAGGTACAGAAGCAGTCATTCAGATTAATGGATAACAAATCATCAGAAATTTCTACATGGGACAGAGATGCACTTAAGGCAGAGTTGAAAGAGATAGCAAACTTTGATTTTGATATGCAACTAACTGGATTTAGCTTAGAGGAAATTGCTAGACTATCTGGCGATGCTCTTTTAGAGTTTGCTACAGAGGTCGATGATGATGACCCTGTTGAAGAAATTTTAGATGATTACCAAATAACCAATGTCAAAATGGTACATCTTTATCTTAATACAGAGACAGAGCCTAAATTTAGGGAGATGTGTTCTGCTTTAGAAACATCCATGGGTACAGAAAATATGACTGATACTGTTTTTAAGGTTATAGAGAATGCTTACAACAGCCAAAAAAGTTGAAGTAGAAGCAAAGTGTAGTTTTGAAGATTTTTCCAAAAGGTCAGGCACATTTGTAGATGAGTCTGAGATACACACTTTGATAGACTACGATTGTGATGCTTATGATCCAGAGGGCAACCCACTTTTCTTTTTTCGAAAGGGTGTGCTTGATCCGAAAGTTTGCAAACAAGCTTATGGAGCTTTAAGAAAAGCGGCGGCAGTAACAAACAACAGGGGCGATGCGGCTGGGTATTTTAACCCCAATGATGACCCTAAATTTAGTTATCAAGGGTTTATTGGGAATAATAAAACACAGGCTAAACAATTTCAGCGTGTTAAAAACGATGGAACCTTATCCAAGACCGCTACGGCAAAAAGTGTTGAAAGTGGTATCATAGGATACTTTGACCGCAATATCAGGATGCCGTACTGTAGAACTACAGCTTGGACACAGAGCCATCTGGATGAGTTTAAGTTGTCAATTCCTTACATACAGCAAATATCAGATGAGTTCAAAAAAGCCTGTCCTGAAAGATGGGAAGCACAACAAAAGGTCTGGGCAGACACGCATCCTGATTTTCGAATAAGTGATACAGTTTTTACGACTGTAACAGTGAACAGAAATTTTCGTACAGCGATACACTGCGATGCTGGGGATTTCAAAGGTGGTTTAGGGAATATAGCTGTTTTACAAGCTGGTCAGTTCGAGGGCGGCTACACTTGTCTGCCAAGATATGGAATTGGGTTTGACGTAAGAAATACAGATGTCTGTTTTTTCAATGTGCATGAGTGGCATGGCAACGTAGAGTTTAAAGCAAAAAAGCCATTTGAGCGTATCAGCATTGTTTGCTACTATCGTGAAAACATGATGGCCTGCAAATCAGCACAGGAAGAATTAGAGATTGTAAAAAACAGAAAAGACATGACAGGATTAAACCTCATGGAGGTATAAATGACAGAAGTCACCCAAGATTACATTTTGGGCAGTTGTATAGACAACTTAACTACAGATAAATACGATTATTTTTTTAGCGGAACACCATGCTACGAAGATTTACAAGTGTTTGGCGTAGATAAAAACAAACCAGAAACGTACAAGACCAAATTTTTAGATTGGTTTGTACCAAGATTAAGACCAAGACTTGGCACTGTGACTATTGCTTTCACAGGTTGTCGAAGGTCGAATTCACAGATATTGCCCAAATTTTATTATGTCAATCAATCATTCTTTCAGTATGGGTACTTGCTGAGAGATGTAAAATACTATGTCAAAAAAAGAGGGTATGATGGCTATTCTCATACCATCGGTCATGTTTATACATTCCAGAAGAAAAACAAGAAGGGCATATACAACCTTAGAAACCATAAACTTTACAGCACTTATGGGCATGACCTTTGGGGACCATTTGATAGCAAAGAAAAAGTGATTGATGGAGAGGTCGTTGCACAACCAATTGAAGTGTCCAAATACTGCATACAAAACTTCACAAACGAAAATCATGTGGTTTATGACCCATTCGGTGGGCTTGGGACAACTGGTTTGGCGGCAAAGTCATGTGGTAGAGGTTATCTGGTTTATGAAATACGACCAGAAATACATCAAGCAGGTGTGGAACTGTTCAAATGAGAACAGATATAGACTACCGCTTAGATGAAAACAGATTTGCAGGGTTCGATTTATTCTACAAGTTCATGCTTGAGACAGGGGATTGGTCGCCTGATATTAATGTTGAGACTTGGATAGCGTCAGACCTCGATTTTGATTTTGAGAAAAGATGCGTCATGGGTCTGTTTCATGGGGCAACTTACGCTGGACCATGTGAGACAATGTTCTCAGACCAGTTCCCAGTATTCAAGCCTGAGGTCGCTGATCAGGCGGTCGACTTCTTTTACGAAAACAAAAAGAGATTGCTCTTCAGTCCAGATTGCAAATACAGAAAGCTGGTATTTGAGAGGTTTTTGCGCAGTGTTTGCAAGTCTCTGAAACGATATGGCAGTCTAGGTAGATATATTTCTGCATCACTTCAGTCAGATCCAGTAACCAATTACAACAGTCTAAAAAAACGTTGTATGAAAGACTGGTTTCACTGGGGTCGAATGGGGCATTGGTGTTTTACTGAAGCACTAACAAAATTTATAGATGCTCCGTTATTGCCCCCAACTATGGAGTTTGCCGATGGAGATAGCCACAGGGCAGGCTGGGCTTTCTGCATAGGAAAAGATGAATGGGACAAGAAAACAGTCAGTAAACAGGCAATCGAATATCTTGAGGCTACAGCTTCAGATTATATTAGGAGCATCAATCATGCTGATGCTGGGTTTTTAAGTCTTGAGACAGCTTGTTGTAATTACAAAAGACAACACAAAGGCAGTAGGTATGGCGGTTGCTATATAGATGAGCAGTCTTGGGAAATGGACTATATGCGCGACCTCTGGCCAGAGTATGATTGGCTTTGGGATAAATATATGGAAGGTCGAAAGGCTGTAATACCTCATAGCCTATTAGCAGAACTGCACCCAGATAATCAAACGAGTGATTCAGCATATGTCTCAAGCTGGAACAACGCTTTAAAAAAATATGGCCGTATTCCAAGGGTGGAAGCATTTTTCAATGACCATCCCCAACAGTGGCACGACCTTGATAAAATGAAGGAAAGGTGGGTGTGTTTTGAGCAATAAGCTAAAGTGTCTCGCAATCGGCGGTGAGCCAGCAACAGGCAAAACAACACTGATGAAAACTATTTACGCAGAATTTTTCGAGCCTGTCAGTATGAGGTTTGGCTTGGTATCAGGTCACTATGAGAAAAAGAATAATCTTGCTTTGATGGGAATATACAGTGGCTGGACACAGACTGACCAAAAGTTCGAAGGCACAGACAGATTGTCCATGGCGGTCAATAAAGACTTCTTAACATATATGGAGAGAAAGCAACGCAACATACTGTTTGAAGGGGACAGGCTTTTCTCTTTAAATAACCTTAGAGCGATAAACAACTTGTATCACTTAAGGGTCATTATATTAAAACAGGATGACAATACACTAGAGCAAAGGCATAAAAACAGGGGAGACACACAATCAGAAAAGTTCCTCAAAGGTCGAAAAACCAAAGTGGGAAACATTCTGAACGCACAGGACTTGCCAATCGAGGTCTATCAATTAAATGAGATAAGTGATACTGTTAGTCTCAAAGATAAGATTTGGCCTTGGCTAATTAGCGATACAAACTGATTATTAGGTGATACCGAATGCCCACTAAACTTACAGAACAGCTTTCAAGTAAGCTATTATTGGAGTACTGCGAGGGGGAACTGCTCGAAGATGGTAGTCGTCAAACGATAAGTCTGGACAAGCTAGTGACGAAATATGGGGTGGCTAGAGCTACTTTATTTCGACGCGCTGAAAAAGAAGATTGGAACCAGCAACGCACAGAGTTTTACGCAAAGACCAGAAAAGAGATTAAGCAGAACAGAATAAAAGACATTGTTGCGGAAGCAGGGAAGCTGGACAAAGCCTCATTAGCTATCGCCAATGGATTGCTCAGTCGAGTTGCAAACAAGCTGTCACAGGCTCAAGCGGAAGATAGAAACAACCGCGATATTTTAAGCGCAGAACAAATCAGGGCGTTAGCCAATACTGCCCTGACCGCGCAGAAGATAGGCAAACTGGCACTAGGTGAGGCTAGTGAAATCACAAAGGTAAACGCTGATGTTACAGTCCCAGACAGCTTTAGAAGAGTCATGTCAGACCTACACGCAGTTAGAGAATCAAGGGCTGAGAGGTTCAGCCCAACTGTTCAGTGATTGGTTAGACACTGCCAGAGATTCACAACTAACTCCTTTAGGCGAATGGTTTATATGGCTCATTCTTGCTGGTCGAGGTTGGGGCAAAACTCGCACAGGTGCGGCTGACATTGCATTGTACGCTGTTGAAAATCCAAATAGCCTTTGCGCGGTCGTTGTACCAACATTTGGTGATATTCGTAGGGTGGCGTTTGGTGGGCCATCTGGCCTGATGTCCGTGTTGCCAAGGGATTGTCTGTTGTCGGGGTCTGGCCATGGCTACAATGTTTCAAGTGCTGAAATAAAGCTCTGGAATGGTTCTAAGATAATGGGATTTAGCGCAGAGGAACCTGACCGACTGAGGGGACCACAGTTTCACAGAGCTTGGTGTGATGAGTTGGCGGCATGGAAACACCAAGAAACCTTTGACCAGCTTATGTTTGGGCTTAGGTTAGGCAACAATCCACAGTGCGTTATCACAACAACGCCAAAACCAACCCCCATAATCAGAAACCTGATGGATAGAGACGACACGCACGTGCATCGTGGGTCAACCTTTGATAATGCCGCTAATCTTGCTCCTCAAGCTCTAAAGGCTTTAGAAGAACGATACGCTGGCACAAAGCTGGGCAGACAAGAACTTTATGCAGAAATACTGGATGAGACAGAGGGTGCGCTTTGGAATTACAATCTTATTGAAAACAAAAGGGTTAAGAAGGTCGATGTTCCAGAATTATCCAGAGTTGTCGTGGCAATCGACCCAGCGGTGACCGCTAATGAGGGTTCTGATGAAACAGGCATAGTTATCGCCGCCAAAGGCACAAATGGTTTGTACTATGTTTTGGATGATGTTTCTGGTAGGATGTCGCCTGACGGATGGGGTCGCTTAGCGATTGATATGTATTACAAGTATGAAGCAGACCGCATTGTTGCAGAAGTAAATAATGGTGGAGATTTGGTCGAAAGACTGTTAAGAACAATAGACCGCGATGTGTCATATACCCCTGTCACAGCGTCGAGGGGAAAGTTAGTTAGAGCAGAGCCAATCGCGGCTTTGTATGAACAAGGAAAGGTTTGTCATGTCGGGTCGTTCGCAAACCTCGAAGAACAGCTTTGTAGCTTTACGGCAGGGAGCAGAAATTCACCTGATAGATTAGATGCCTTAGTCTGGGCGTTAACGGAACTTAGCCAATCCAGTGGGACGGCAGTTTGGAGAATATCATAATGGCTGGCATCAAAGATTTTATAAATTTTTTCCAACCCACCACGCAAGAGACAAAAGAAGCACCACAGGTCGTTCTGAGCGTCAACAACGCATATCACTACAGAAAAGATAATTACGAGGCTTATGCTGACGAGGGCTATAGGCAAAATGCCATAGTTTATCGCTGTGTTAATGAGATAGCGAATGGAGCCGCCTGCATACCATTCAAGTTGTTTCAAGGGGACGATGAGCTTGACGATCATCCGCTATTATCGTTGCTGAGAAGGCCAAACCCCACGCAAGCAGGGGTGGAGTATTTTCAAGCGGTTTATTCATATTTGCTTCTGTCTGGTAACAATTACGCTATACGCTCAGATGTTAGTGGGGAGGTCAGGGAGCTTTATTTGTTACGCCCAGACCGCATGCGAATCAAACCAAGCAAGACCGCGACCCCAGAAGCTTATCAGTATATGATTAATGGCAAGGTGGTGAAGACCTACGATGCTGACCCAGTTACTGGGGAGTCAGAGGTCAAGCACATGAAGCTATACAATCCATTGGATGATTACTATGGATTATCGCCACTAATGGCGGCGGCGGTCGATATTGACAATCATAATGCTATAAACAAACACAACATCAGTCTATTGAACAATGGCGCAAGACCAAGCGGTGCAATCATATTCAAGCCACAAAGCGACAGAGGTTTGCCAATACAGCTTTCTGATGGTCAGCGTCAACAGCTAAAGGATGATCTCAATGTTAAATATTCTGGGGCTGGTAACGCAGGGAAGCCGTTATTGTTGGAAGGCGATTTCGATTGGCGTGAAATGGGTCTTACGCCTAAAGACATGGATTTTCTGCAACAGAGAAACATGGCGGCAAAGGATATCGCTTTGTGTTTTGGGGTTCCAAGTCAACTTATTGGCATACCAGACGCGCAGACGTATGCGAACGTCCAAGAAGCAAGGCTGGCTCTTTACGAAGAAACGATAATGCCGTTGGCAAGGAGAGTGCAGTCAGACTTAAATGAGTGGCTCTCGCCCACCTATGGTGATGAAATAAGAATTGAATATGATTTTGAGGCTGTTCCAGCAATGACAGAACGTCGACGAAGGGTGTATGAAAACGTCGTGAATGCTGTTAGGGAAGGTATCATTTCCAGAAATGAAGCAAGGGACAGATTGGGTTTGGAGCCAATCAAGGGGGGTGATGATGTCTATATCGCGGCTAATCTTTTTCCCTTGGGAGACACAGAAACCTCACCATCCCAAGGTCAGGAGGCAGAAGATGATGCGGAAAAGGCTTATGGAATTATTGACGAAAGCAAAAAGAAAGTTGCAAAGGATGTATTTACAACTGAAAGTGAGGCTGAAGCTAGGGCTGAAGAGATAGGGTGTTTTGGTACACATTTTCACGACACAGACAACGGAAGGGTATTCATGCCCTGCGCTAGTCACGCTGATTACAGAAGACTAACAGGCAGAGACCTTACAACACCAAAGCAATCGAAAGAACGTGTCGCCCGTGATGTCTTTACAACTGAAGAGGAAGCGGCAGAGAGGGCAGAGGCAATAGGATGTTTTGGCACTCATTTTCATGATACAGATAATGGCAGGGTTTATATGCCTTGCGCTTCACACGCTGACTATACACGCTTAACTGGTCGCGATTTAACCACGCCGAAACAAACAGATCCACGTTTTGGTGAAGGCAGGGATGTTTTCGATACGCAACCAGAGGCGGCGGCTAGAGCTAAAAAACTGGGATGTGAGGGTACGCACACTGTAAAAAGCCCTGAAGGCACTTATTATTTGCCATGCAAAAGTCATTCGATTTATCTTAGAGTAACAGGTCAAGACAAGGGTGAGGAGTTGGATGATGATGCAAAGGCAGAGAGTGATGTTGACACAAAACCTACTGAAACAATGGCGAAGGAGGCAGAGCGTGGCCTTGCCATGCGTAAAGAGTTCAACAGAGGCGGCACAGAGGTCGGTGTCGCAAGAGCAGTCCAGCTCGTCTCAAGAGAAAGACTGTCACCGCGCACAGTAAGACGTATGCACAGTTTTTTTAGTCGGCACGAAGTAGACAAAAGGGCAGAGGGTTTTCGTCAAGGCGAGGAGGGTTATCCATCAGCAGGGAAAATAGCTTGGTTGCTTTGGGGTGGAGATGCTGGTCAAAGTTGGGCAAGACGCACAGTTGCGAAGCTTGACAAAGAGAGAGATGAAAAACATGAGATAGAAGCAGATATGTTGCCTTGTTGCGACGATTGTGAGCCATTGTCCTACGGCGATGAAAAACAAGAAGTTAGCGGCAAAGTCAAAGAAGCATTAGCTGGAAAAGTCAAAGAGCATAATGACAAACACGGAGACAAAAAAGGCAAGAGGGTAACATTGCGTATGCTTTCAGCAGTATTTCGTCGAGGGGTTGGGGCTTATCGAACAAATCCAGCGTCAGTGCGTAGAAATGTTCGGGGGCCAGATCAGTGGGCTTACGCTAGAGTAAACGCATTTTTATTTGCGGTTCGAAGCGGAAGGTTTAGGAGCGGCAAGTTTGATTTAGACCTTTTGCCAAGCGGTCACCCACTGAAAAAGTAACATATGTTAGCTACAAAACAACGCAATCGTATTTCGCTTAGAAAAGAATTTATAGAGCAAAACAGGCTCAGAGTTTCTTATGAGAGGAGACTGCGCTTGCAGATGTTAACTGTTTTCGCAGAGCATGGTTCGAGGGCGAGTAGTGATTTTCGATTAGCAGGGCGAATGATAAATGCTGACAGAGATTTTCAGATAAACCTAAAGAAAACACTCGATAATCATTATCGGTCGGTTATTGAAGAATTTGGACTGAGAATATTACGCAACAATAAACAAGACCCAAGATTTGAAACCATAGTCGAAGAATACATAAGGCTGTATGGCGCAATAAGGGTTAGCCAGATTTCATCAACCACTTTGCGTCAAATCCAAAGAATAATTACAGCAAGCCAAATCGAAGGTCTAAGTGTTGCCGCAATAGCTACGTTAATATTTGACTCACAAAGAGGGGCATTCACGAAATACAGGTCAGCAACAATCGCCAGAACTGAAACTCATTCAGCCGCTAGTTTTGCCAATCATGCTGTCAATAAGAGTTTTAACATACCCATGCAGAAAAAAAGGTGGGTTGCTGTCGCAGATGCAAGGGCGCGACCTTGGCATACAGCAATGAATGGCAAAGAGGTTCCGCTTGATGAAGACTTCATTGTTAACACTAATGGGCTACCAATACCGATGTCTTACACAGGTGACCCAAAGGGCGGTGCGTCGAATGTGATAAATTGTCGTTGTGTAACAGTGTATTTTTCACCAGAAGATGAACTTGAAGATTGACAAAATTTGTGTATTATAAGAAAAATTAGGAGAAAGTTATGCCAATACCCAAACCAAGTGTTGGTGAAACAGAAAAAAATTTTATGGCTAGGTGCATGGATGACCGCACCATGCTTGCCGAATACTCACAGCGTGACCAGAGGGTTGCAGTCTGTCTGAGCAGTTACCGCGATGGTAAAAAGGAGACTGTTATGGATGAAGCCCCAGCATTTGATGAATGTGATGAGGTCAAATTTCTTGAAACTGGATATATTGATTGCGAGGCTGACCTTGAGTTAAAAGGTTATGGTGATGATGACGATGAAAAAGACAAGGGTATGTTTGAAGGTTATGCCTCTGTATTCGGTAATAAAGACTTAGGAAATGATGTTGTCGTCAATGGGGCATTTCGCAAATCACTAAGAGCCAAGGGTGCGCGGAAAATAAAAATGCTTTTCCAGCATGACACCAAAGAGCCAATCGGCGTTTACACACAAATCAAAGAAGATGGCAACGGCTTATATGTCAAAGGCCAGCTTGCAATGAACACGCAGAAGGGCAAAGAGGTCTATGAGCTTATGAAAATGGGCGCGATAGATGGCCTGTCTGTAGGTTACAGGGTTGATGCCAAAGGTTACAGCTATGATGAGCGCGGTAAGAAGCGTATGCTCAAAGAGGTTGACCTTATGGAAATTAGTGCAGTTACCTTTCCAATGAATCCAAAGGCTCGCATCAGTGCGGTCAAGGCAGAGGATAGGTCGGTTCGAGAGTGGGAGGGCTTTTTTCGGGACGAAGGAGGCTTATCGCGTTCAGAATCAAAAGTGGCGGCAAATGCTGTCTCAAAGGCTTTAGACCAGCGAGAGGTTGGCCATGAGCAAGGAGCGGTAATGAATTCTATTACCAATTTAACCAACATCCTAAAATCGTAAGAAGGGAAATGACATGAGTGATGATGTCAAAACCGCAGTCGATGCAATGGCCACAGCCTTTGAGGAGTTCAAGGCAACCAATGATGAGCGACTGACGGCAATCGAAAAGAAAGGTACGGCTGACCCTCTGGTTGAAGAAAAGCTAAAAAATATTGAAGCTGATCTAGACCGCTTTGAGGACATCAACCAGAAGCTGACTTTGCAATCAGAGGAAGCAAAGCAGTTTGGTGAAAAGCTGGATAACATGGAAGCAATGTTAAAGCGACCAGAAGCTGGCGTTGAAACCGCTCAGGTGGATATGGCAGTGAAAGCTTTTGACAAGTGGCTACGTAAAGACAGAGATGGTATGGAGCCTGATGAAGTCAAAGCTCTATCTGTTTCTGACGATACGCAAGCTGGTTTCTTAGCCCCACCTGAGTATGTCAATGAGCTTATCAAGACTTTGACTGAGATTTCACCAATGCGAACAATCGCAAGGGTGCGTCAGACAAGTCAAAAGTCTATTCAGATGCCAAGCCGCACTGCTACATTTAGTGCCGCATGGGTAGCAGAAACAGGCACGAGGTCTGAGACAACAGGATACACAACTCAGCTTGAGGAAATTCCAACTCATGAGCAATATGCTTTGGTTGATATTTCTAATCAAATGCTTGAGGACTCTGTGTTCAATCTTGAAGCAGAAATGCAAGAAGAATTTTCCACACAGTTTGCTAAAAATGAGGGCAACGCTTTCATATCAGGCAACAGTGTCGGAAAGCCAGAAGGTGTTTTAACTAACGGAGACGTTGGTGAAACTGTTTCTGGTAACGCAAATCTGCTTACTGGTGATGGTCTGATTGATTTGGTTCACGCAGTAAAAACACCTTATGGAGCAGGTGGAACATTGATTTTTAACAGAACGACTTTGGCGGCTATTCGCGGTCTAAAGGACTCTGCTGGTCAATATGTGTTCCAAGCTGGCATGATGCTTACTGCTGGTGTTCCAAATACCATTTTGGGTTATCCATATGTTGAAATGCCAGATATGCCTGATGTTTCAGCAAACGCATTTCCAGTGATGTTTGGTGATTTTTCAAAAGCGTATATGATTGTGGACAGGGTTTCATTATCAGTTATGCGTGATCCATTCACACAAGCCACATCTGGTAATGTTCGTTATGTTGCTCGTGCAAGGGTTGGAGGTCAGGTCGTTCTGGCTGAAGCTCTACGCAAGCAGAAAATCTCAACATAAGGGAGAGTTGATATGAAAGACCTTTCGAATAGCATAGCAACAGCCCTTTCACACAAGGTGGCTGTAACAACTGCCGCATCAAATGGAACTGGTGTCGACCTTCAAGGATACGAAGGCGCGACAGTCGTTGTCACCATTGGTGCGGAGGGCGACACTCTGTCGGGTTCAGTCTTCTTTGAGATTGGGCTAGAGGAGTCGGATGACAACTCAACATTCACTGATGTTGCTCAAGCTGGCATTGTCGATGGCACTATTGCCTCAGATGGTGTTTTCTTGAAAATTGATGGCACTGGAACCGCTGGCACTGCTGGCAACCCAGACTCAACAGGGGCAACTTATCGTGTTGGGTATATCGGTGGTAAGCGATACATTCGTACAACTGTCGCCAAGACAGGCACACACTCGACTGGAACGCCGCTAGGCACAACAGTCATTAAGAGTCATGCACGTCACACTGGTGATAATGCGTTTACTGCTCATAACGCTTAAAAAGATGGGGGCAAGGTCTAACCTTGCTCCCTAACTTCTGGAGGGCTAGATGGCTGTAAAAATGATTAGACAGGCGGTTGGGGTAGCAAATCGTCTTGGGTCACAAACCAGAACCT
>MDTG01172898.1_pt1 | contig 11903 bp, 8 predicted proteins | sample 811421 | NCBI WGS metagenome assembly MDTG01 (sample SAMN05326645, study PRJNA326480) | marine metagenome | isolation source: seawater | place: Pacific Ocean: South East | collected 2011 | reverse complement strand
GTTACATCTTTTGGTCCACCATATTCCATTATGGTTAGTAAAGAAGCAGGTATTCCATAACAAGCCATCAAAGCATATACTGCTCGTTTAGTACCTTTATGTTTCATCAAGTAAGGTAAGTTATTTAGAATTCTTCTCCAAACTTCATTCTGTCTTGCCTTACCACTTTCTAAAGTTATCTCAGTTCCATCAGAATCTTTTCCAAACGCATAAGCCCAAAGTGCTTGTGATTTTACTCCAATATCAGCATCCCATCCAAGAGATTCTAACATTTGATAAATTAAAGAATCTTTAATGCCAGTATCATATTTATGTTCTAATTTTTTAGAATCAGAAATACCTTTTGTATAAAGATATAATGTATCAAAGTGTTGACCTATCATATCAAAGAATAAAACAAACTCTTGTCCTTCATTTGAATCTTTAACATGAAGTGGTAAATTATTTACTAATCTATGTGAGTTTTGTTTATCATAATTTTCAGCCGAGAATAAAGCTCCCTCATACCAAGATAATGCATCTGAACCCGTTGGGTTTAAGAAACTCCCTGTTTCATTTTCTTTTGGATATGTAAATGTATCTTCAGATGAACTTTCGTACAACCAATTTTCAAATGAATCAAATCCATTTAATAAATTTGATATTTGGGTTTCTATTTTTTTCTTTTCATTTACAGATGAAACAGAACCAGTTGTTGCTGCTATTGAAGAAGAAACAATTCTTAATCTATGATTTTGAAATTCTAAATTTTTCATCTTGTAGTAGAAATTTTCTACTCTTTCAGTTGCAGATGAATACTTTACAAAGTTATTCCAATAATAATCATGATTGCCTGTTGGTACAATTACACCATTTAATTCCTCAGTAGAAGATGATAAAAAGTGTATATCTAATTCTTCTAAATTGAATCCACTACCACTTACAAATTTACTAACTAAATCTGTGGATGTTTCTGAACCACTTGCTATTAAATCATCAAATATTTGTAATCCTACATTATCATGAAACTTTTCATTCAAATTAGGTTGTAGTACAATACATTTTTCAACTCCCTCATCAACTACTGTGAATTGTTCTATAATTGGAATTGATTGTACTTTTGATAACCATACTTGTTGGTTAGGTTGAACACTTTTTGGTAATGGTTCGTATAATTTTAAAACAAGTGTTTTTACTTCTTTTACTTTTTCTTCTCTACCAGTTTTCTTATCAACTACTTCATATTCTGAAAATGTTTCTTTATCAATACCCCATGTAGATATGATTTTATTATCAGCATTACCAAAGTGTAGTAAGTGTGTAAGATATTTAGAACTTTCTCTATCTAATATATCTTTTGAAAACATTGAAGAGATTGAGCGTCTAACATCTCGTATTACATCTCTTCTTCTTAGTTTTATATTACTTTTATCAAAATCTATTATTACTTCTTCAGCTTTACCTTTAGCTAACTTATCACCTTCTGAATTATATGGTATAAAAATTAACTTAAATTGAGAAGTAAGTGTATCTTCTGAAATATTTTGACCTGCCTTCTGTAATACTTTTTGAACGTTTAATGTTAAAGAACCTTGTGGGTTTCTTCTTGATGCTAATTGAGTTTTATCTGATTCTTTTCCTACATAAACATCTACCCAATTAGTATTAATAGATGACCAATTAACTTTAAAATCAACATTAAATCCTTGGAAATCAGCTCCAAGAATGTTTTGAGGGAAAGTGATATGTGTAATATCAGGCCCCTTGATACTTTGTCTATCAATTACATTAACAACAATTTTCTTTGGGTCACTACTACCACCATCACCTACTGCTTGTAAATAAACAGTTTGCTGCCCTATCCTTCGTAGCTCACTATCACTTAAAACATAGTTTCCTGCGGTTGATACTCGTTTGATTGTATTACCAATTGAAAGATTTACATATTGTGCATTTGTTGAATTCCAACTAATTGAAGTTCCACTACTACCAACAACATGAGTTACAGAAGAACTACCACAATAAATGGTTGGTTTATCTAAAAATATAGTTTGACCAGTTGCTTCAGTAGTTATAGTTTCTGTTATAGTATCGTATTCCTCATCAGGTATGTCATCAATTGGGTCTACTACTATAACCCAATCTGATAAATCAAAGAAAAGTGGAATGGTTGAATTATTCGAATCGTATGTTTCAGTACTTACGAATCTATTATTTTTATAATATTTTTTTTCAATACACCAATAACTTCTTGGTCTACCGAGTCTACGATTAAGAGCTCCGTTTGTAATATTAGAATCTCTATATTGACCAGCAAAGAAAACTTCTTCTAACTCATCTGAAGTATTGGAGTAATCAAATTTTTCTACTGCAAAGAGTTTATAATATTCATTTGATTTCTTACCACTTTCTTCTATCTCATATCTAACCCCACTACCTAAAAATTCTGAGTAGGAATAACTTCTTGTTAAAAAATTATCTTGTACCCCATTTACTAATACACCACCTCTACTTGGTATCGATTTTTTTATTTTTACATTTACAACTAAAGTACCTGCAAGTGAATCAAGTTGTTGAGTAGTAGAAGGAAAAGTTCTTCCTCTACTTAAAGTATCACCATTATTTGATTGATTAGAAAATTGAAGCCTTCCACCTTGTGTACCACCATCACCAATGTACATACCATCTGTTCTTGCAATTCCATCACTTACTGCTCTCATTGTTTGACCGAACTCACTTTGTTGAATGTTTCTTTGAATAGAGTCATTCATTGCTTGAGTATCAATATTACCCAATCCAAAAATATTCGGTGTAGTTATGTTACCTATATTACCAAGAGCAGATGATATTGCAGCAGTATCAAACCAACGATTGAATTGAGAGTTCCAACTCCAATCACCACTTCGTTCCCCATTGAATCTTCCGTTTCTATTTGGTTGTGCTGTTGATGCCATTTTTTAAAATCTATCCTTTCTTTCAAAGAGAGAACTTGTATCAAACAGAGTTCCTCTTGGTTGTTCACCCGCGGATGTAAATACTCTTCCTTGTGACTTTATCTGTATAACAGGTGCTGGAGAAAATGGTGTAGGGATTAATGCACCAACACTATTAGCATTACCAGCCATAACTAAATCCCTATCCCTTAATGTAAATGTGTTTGAAGGGGCAGGGGGTACGGGTATTAAATTTCTTTGTGCAGTATCTTCATATTGTAACTCGTCTAATATTGCTGCCATAGGACCGAAATCACCAGTATCGTATGCATCTCTCAATCCAGTTCGGTCTAACCCATCTAACTCTCCTAATTGTTGTATCGTATCTTCGATTGAATCATTAAGAAGAAAAGCCGCTGGTGATTTTGGTTCTGGTATTGGTTCTGGTTTTGGTGGTGGAGTTGGTTCAACCACTTGTACCTTTGGTAATACAGGATTTGGTTTCGGTTTAGGTGTTGGTTTTGGAACTTGTATTTCTTTTGTTTCTACAAAAACACAAAGACCCTCATCATGAATATCTGCCGTTGGGTCATAATTTGCAGCATTAGGATTTTTACACCCAACTTTCTTAGCTCCTATACTTGGTGGTATTGTTGAACTATATTTCTCATTACTTGTAACAGTTTTTAAGATATCATCTACTCTATCAAGCGTTTCTTGTTGTTCAAGAGTTAATGCATTTTCTTCTTGTAGTTCTCTTTTTGGTAATGAATATTCTATACAATTTCCAAGTATTGTGATTGCTGTGTCTAAAACAGTATCGGTTTCCATAGTAAGTTTTGGTGTATCTTTTATTGGTAATCCAAAACTTCTATCTAAAATATTAAAACCTCTATTTTGTACATAGTTGTTTATAGATTCAGTAAATCTATCTTTTACTTGTTGTACAAATATATCAAATGGAATCTTAAATTCCTCTTGTATTAAATTTATGTAATCTTGCCCTTGAGCTACACCACCATTTAGAGTTAGCATATTTTCAATAGCAGTTTGAACATCAAATTGTTCAATAAACTCATTTAAAAAAGGTAATACATCTGCTGCAAAATTCTTTTCTTCTATAAATCCGTTATATCTTTCATCTAAATCAGAGTTCGGAGTTCCAGTTTCTTTTTCAATTACTGGTAGTAATCTTATTTCAGTTCTTGATGGTGCAATCTCATGAATCCATACTTTATCGTTTTCTCTATCTTCTGAACCTAATCTTCTATTAAGTAAAGATATGGATGTTTTAAATATACCATTTTTATATCCCGCTTCTCGTATTAGTTTTTCAGTATCAATAAAAAACTCAGATGAATCATTTTGTAAACGATTTAAATTATTTTTTTGTGATTTACCAAAATACTTTTGTTCATTACCATCATTATATTCAATATACCTAACAAGTTTATCGTTAGCTGATGCTTGTGGTAGTTTATTATCATTGGCATCATAAATAACAAATTCAATAATATCACCTATGTTCATACCAAAGTAACCTTTGGAGATTTCTCTCTCAAAGATTTCTCTATCTTTGGAATCAACAAAGTACCCTTTGTTATCTTTTATATTTTTATATCCAGTTATTGCCATTATAATTCACTCCCAACTACTGCTCGTGTACTACCAAAAGGTCTCCAAGTATCTCTTCTTCTAGTTTCTTTCCAATATTCTGCTTTTATACTAAAGTTTTCTCCAGTAGATACTTTAATTTCAACTGTTCCACTTGTTGTAGATTTTCTTGGGCTTGTTCTACCAAGTGGTTTCCATCTAAACTTTATATGTCCAACACCAGGAGTAGCATCTACTCTTGCTGGTAATGTAATTGAACGAGGTACTTCTAAGAACTTATTAGCATCACCTGCAACAGATATATTAAATGTTGCTTCTTCTTCATTAAAGTTATATAAGTTTAAACCAGTTCCTTGTTTTACTCTAATTCTATTATCATTTTCTGTTTCAAGATAAATTTGTCTATCTTCTTTAATAAACTCACCTTGTGGAATTTTATATCCTGTATTTCCAACTTCATCAAATGAACCTGGCTGCCCATCAAGTGCAGATTCAGAAGCTTGTCTAATATTTTGTGCTTCAATTTGAGCTTGTAATTGAGAAACTAGCAAGTTAAGAGATTTTAATTGTTCTCTTAGTGTTTCTTTTTGTGCTCGTAATCCCTCTACTTGAGCTTTTAAAGATACTCTTTCTATTGCATCCCTTGTACCTTTTATAATTGCATTTGAAAAATCTTGTAATAAATCTGAATATCTTTGAGTTGCTGCTTGTGCTTCATTTTCAGCAGTAGCTGTTCTCATATTTAGTGCATCATTTTCTATTCTCAATGCTTCAACTTCAGATTGTAATGAAGCAACTAATGCTTCTAAATCAGTAACTTGGTTTTCTAATTCTGATATTGTTGCAAGAGCTTCATTATATAATCTTCTTAAATCATCATATACCGGTTTTGGTACAACATCCGGCTGTGGTTTCTTTGGTGGACCAATTAACTCATCAACCTTAGTATCTACTGCTTTTACAAGTTCTTCTTCATTATACTTTGGTTTTTCAATACGACCTGTTTGTTCTCCATCTCTTTCTCCTTTTAAGTGTTCGTATGGAGTAGTAACAATCTCTTTAGAACCTTGCACAAATGTATGATTACCCGTTACCTCATCTTTTGAGATGATAGCTCGGGAACCACTCGCTATAAGTTCGTTAATTCTAAATTGATTATCTATTGCCATTTTATTTCTCTATCGTAAAAGTTAAATCCCTATCTTCAAAGTATTCTATTACACCACCTCGTTCTACTTTAATCTGAATATAGTAATCTCTATTATATTCCCAATTTGTTAAATCTAATTTAAAGTAGTTACCATAAGAGTCACACGAAACTTTTGTGTAGTCTCCAAATGGCACAATAACCTCATCTGTTAGTATATCTTTAATTTGATAGTAAGTAGATGATGGTAAATATTTTACATCAGTATATGAGTATTGGTTGGCATAAGTTTTAAGAGGATATTTCTCTCTTCCGAAAACTCTGATTTCAGGTTTACTTCCACGCTTGTATCTGGTCTTTAATCGTTTGAATGTTACATGAATATCATCAGAGGTAAGTTCTGTTAAAGAACCAGTAGAGAATGAAGAATCATCCCAACCAATTCGTATCTTAGGTTGGTATATTGTATTTGTTTCTTTTGAAAAGAATTTTAATTGTCCATAATCATTGGTATCATTTTCTAAAGAAGAATCATACTTTAAAATAAATCCTTCATTTGGTATTGAACCACTAACCCAACTATCCATAGTTGTTTTAATATCCATTTGTATATCAGATGATTCATATGAAAAAGATTGTGTTGAGAATGAACCAGTGAACCATGTTCCTCCTTTACCATTGAAAGAACCAGTTGTATCTGCAGAGTGTTCATCAAGAGATAACCAATTTTGTCCTGTTCTTACAGAGTTCCAAGTTACACCATCAGTAGTAATCTCATCAAAACGAGTACCAATACCCATTTCCCATGATTGTGTTACTGCATATGCATAAATTGTATAATCAATCGGAATTTCAGATGATTCACATTCTCTTAGAATAAGTTCTGCAGAACTCATTGTTATATCACCACTTGCAATAGATTGTGAAAGTGGAGTTGTTTCAAACTTTATTAAAGAATGAGCAATATCTTTTAAACTCCCATAGTATGTTTTGGAAACTTCTAATATCTCATCCAACCCAGTATTTTGAGTTGGTTGTTGTAAGTAAATCGATGCATCGTGTGATGCAGTAACAAAGTAATACATTATACAACTCTCCCTTTTATATCCTTACCCGGATATTTTAATTCAAATACTGATGGGTCTAAAGATGGGTAAACCATTTTTCCTTTTGTAGCTGCTGTGATATTATATTTTACATTGGAATATGTTCCTCCACATTTATTTACAATTTCACATTTTGGTACAGATTGAACACCTTCTATACCTGCTATTATTAATTCTAATTCAGATACATTGATTGGCATATTAAAACTCCAATCATCTATATTGAAATATTTTTTAATCTCATCTATACATTTTACAAGAACTTCTCTTGTATTATATCCACCATAAACTCTAATTTCAAAATCAACACCAACGTTAATAATAAATCCATCTAAAAGATTTACACCATCGGTAAGTAATCTAAATTCACTTAAATAAGTTTTTAAATTTTCCTTTACTGCTCGGTTAAGTGATGATAGGTATTTATCAGAATCATATCCAAGAACATATAAATTTATAGCAAATGGATTATTTTTTTCATCTATATTAGATTTTTTTCCAACTAAAAATTTATTAAGTTCATCTTTGACTTCATTTTCATCTAAATCTTTATCTTTTAGGGATACAAACAAATCACTAAACTCTTGTAAAGATGATGGACTTGATAATATCGAAGCAGGTGAGTTATTATCTAATTCACCATCTGCTGCACAAAATGCTTTTGCAATACCACCAAACTTTGATGGTAGTGATAATGCTCTTACTTGGTAATCCTTTCTTGTTACTGCTCTGTTTTGAGCAGCAAAGTTTGCAAGTGCATTTTCTTTTATCTCATTAATTGTTTGTTCACCCCTACCTCCAGTTGCTGGGAAATCATTATCAACAGCAACAGATGTTTTAGCTGCTCTGTATAATACTAAATCATCTTCAGAGAAAAATGAATTATCATCATCAAACTCAATAGCTTCTATTTTAGTTATAGTACCCTTACCAACATTTGAATCAACTCCACCACCAACTAAATAGGATACTGTCATTTCTCCACTCGGAGCCTGTCCGTATGTTTGAGTTTTTAGGAAATTAGATGGGTCAAATGATGCACCCAATCTATCGATTGAACTTCTTAATCCCAATCCAACGTTTTTGAAATTTGGTATTAATGTTTCAGAATCACTTGTACTATTAGTTCCACCACCAAATATTATAGATGTTGAATTATTTTCATTTATGCTAGTAGTAAATCGCTTAGATGTTTTAATAAGTTTTAAAACATTAGATACTGAATTTTTAAATTGTGCCAAGTCTTTATCAGTTTGTTCAGAAATAGGATAATCTATATAAACCATTTCTTGTGCAAGATAAGGTACTTGATACCATTTATTACCATCAGAATCTCTTACATCGTAAATATCAATTATATTTTTATCTGCTAACTCTATTTTTGCAAAAGATTGATTTACTATTGTTTGAGTTGCTGATTTTAGTTCAGCTGATATAGCTTGTACATATTTTTTTATTAAGTATTGAGAGGGTTCTCCTGTTGCTGGACTTGTACTATATACTGTGATTTCTCTTTCAAATTCATCGTTAAAGTCTAATAGTTCAGTACTTCTAAATTGAACGCCTGAATTTGCCTCACATACCATACCTTCTTTAATTCTAAGATAATAACTTGAATCTGGTCTATTATTTGTACCAGCTCCAATACTTGGTACTAATTGATATACTGATAATTTTACAATAGCTGGTGATGTAACTTTTGGCTTATATCCTAAATATTGAGATAATGCTAATACATTTCTTTTATCTTCGGCAGTACTTATAAATGATTCCTTTAAAGTATCATCAATATAATATCCAAGAACATCTCCTAAGTAAGATGCCATTTCTATGAACATCATACCTGGCGATGCTTCGTTAAAATCAGAATATGTTTGTGGAAAATACGTTTTTGCGTATTCAATAAGATTTTCTCTAAATTGACCAAAATCTTTATTAAGATACTTTATGTTTCTTCCCTTATTCTTTAAGTTTACATTTAGTGCCATATAATTACCCCTCTACTGTAAATGTTATTTCGTTCAAATCAATATCTTGACCAACAGTAAATTTTATACTCATGTTAGCTAAATTTCTATCTTTCATTTCATCAGTCATCTCAACATCAATTTCCTCGATATTAATATATGGTAACCAAAAATTTACAGCCTCTGTTATTGTTTCTTCTAAACTTTCAACAAGATTATCATCTGCTTGTTCAAATAATAAAGAATGAATACCACTTCCAAATTTAGGTTGCATTACTCTTTCCCCTTTTCGTGTCAGTAATAAATTTCTTAGGTTTGATTTTGCGGCATCGTATGAGGTAAAGGTTTGTTCAAAAAATACAGCACCCCTTTTTGTGGGAGATACAATACCAAATGCAAGAGAATCAAATTCTTTTGTATCTTTTACAATTTTTTTACCTAAAACGTAAGCCACTCAAACTCCTTATCTTTTAAATTTTTTAACTAACGCAGAATTATCTCTGTTTAGAATTCTATCTAATCCAGGCAAACCAGTCTGTACACCCAATCCACCTTTCTTAGCTCTACCAACACCTGGCATATCTCCATATCCCATTTGTGCAGCCATAGTTGCTCTCATACCTTCTACTCCAGCTCCTGCAGCTTGTTGGTTAAATGTTACTGTTTTATCCATACTTTCATTTACAGTTTCTTGTTTAAAGTTATCCAATACTGATTTAGTAGTTGGTGTACCTTTTCTTTGTTCTGCTGAAAATGGTTTTGTATTATTAAGAACTTCATTTAACACTTCATTTTTTGTGAAGTGTTTTTTAGTAGGTTGAGTTCTTTCTTCTTCTAATACTTGCTCAGCCATTTTAAAAGGGTCTACTTCTTCACTTACCATTTTGGTTTTATTAGAAGATTTTGTTTTACCCTTTACAGCTTCGGCAAGTATTTTTGGAAACTGTTCAGTAAGAAATATTTCATGTTTCTTAGCTACCTCAGCTTCTACTAATGCTTTTATTACTTTTACAAGTTTTTTCGAATCCATTTTAATTTAATTTCTTTTATACTAATATAAATATATGTTTGTTCTTTTTATGGTAATTGATATCCTGTCAAAACTATTCCACCAGGAGCTGGTGGTAATAATGGGAATCCTGGATATAAAGATGTTGTTGATATCATAAATTGTATTGATGTTAAGTGAATCATTGCATAACTAATAAAAATATCTAAAAATTTATTAGGGTCATCTACTGGAAATTCAGGTTGTGATTCTGGCCACTTTCCTGGATTGGATACTACAGCTGATGTACTTGCTATGTTTTGAAATGAACCAACTGCTGGTATTAGTGGTGGTATCAACATCATTTGAGCTCCACCCCAATAACTAACAACAGCTTGACCCAAATCCTTTATCCAAGTATGTTTCTCCTTTTTAGTTAAAGCTATGGCACATGCGGCTATTACCAACTTTTCCATAGTTTCAGTATTTCCTTTTTGAACAGGTAAGGGAGAGCCACCAATTCCTTTGGTTATAACACTACCAGTTAATATTGCAATATCATATGCTTGAGTAAATTGTTTAGCAAAATCTTCTTTAGATTTTACTCCATTTGGATTACTCATGTAAGCACTCATAATGGATTTAAAATTATTCCAAGACATTTTATTACTCCGTAAAGTTTAAGGTTGATAGAGCATCTTTAAGTTTTGATTTTATATCATTGAAATCTGCTCTATTATTTGGACCCACTGCAGTTGGACCAGCTGGTGTATTAAAAGTTTGTTTATTTATGGCATCTATAAGTTTAGTAAGTAAATCTACTAAAGTGTTACCTCTAACAACAGCCTCACTTGTACTATCAGTATTAAGTAATATATTACCTGTTCCTGTGTTTACTGTAAAGTTTCCATTGTTTCTATCAGTAGTTATATTTACATCATCACCAAAATCTAAATCAGCACCAGCATTACCATTATCAATTGTGAATTTTCCATCAGATATAAATCCATAATTTCCTTTTGAGAAAAAAATCATTTCTTGTGATTTTGCAGATAGTATAATTCTTTCAGATGATAATAACATCTGGTCATAATCTACATACTCTTGTGGTAATTCAAAATTAAGTGGGTTTGTTTCAAAATCAGTACCACCTTTATCATCAATTGTTCCTGGTTGAAAATTTATTTTGTATTTATTTGATGATAGTAAAATTGTAGAACCATCTTTATTTACATCTTCTTCTGTTTGTGAACCGAAATCTAATTCATTTACAGATTGTGAATTTTGTCTGTTTCTTATTAAAAGAGTAGGAGATAAAATGTTATCTACATTATTAAATCCACTAAATCGTATTGATTGGCCGAATCTACTTTGTATTACCTTATCACCTTCATATAATTTTAAAGGATTGATTTGTGTTGGTTCAAAGTACTTACCTATTTTTGCCTTTCGGTCACTTTCAGATTCAGAGTTTGATATTCCTGTTTGTGATACTTCTGAGTAATCACTTGATGTATTAGATTCATTCTTTCCTTCAGAAAAAATATTTACATCTGCATTTTCAACGGCAGTACCTAAGTTTACATCAGAAGATGGTAGCCTTTTGTAATAAATGGTATCAGCTGAAACATTTACTAACTCTACTGTTTCACCAACCAATGGTAAATCAAGATTGTTTGTATCATATGGTAAGTAAAATAATTGAGCATCAGAAACGGAATCTGTTAGTTTTCTTACAGAAGCACATCCAATTAAATCAGTTTGTTTTGATTCGTGTCCTTGAACAGATGCACCATCTGGTAATTCAGAATCATCTAATATTACTGAAGTAACAATACCTATTGTTTTTCCAGTATTAGATTTTAAATTAGAATAATTTAGATTAGCGTTATTAGCTGCTACTTGTAATCTTCTACTCATTTTTTACTTTCTGTTTCAACTCTTCTATTTCGTTGGTAAGTTCATCAACTTTTTGTTCTTGCTCATCTACAACTTCTTTTGCTGTTTCTTCTAACTCAGAAAGTAATTGTTCTTTTTCATCATCAGTTAAGAATCCAGTATCACCATCTACCTTATCTTTAGATGCTATCATTCTTTGTGCAATTGCCGCCATCTTGATTAGTGATTCATCGTTTCTAACTGAAGTATCAACTAAATCTTTTATGATTG
>MDTG01107209.1_pt1 | contig 11903 bp, 10 predicted proteins | sample 811421 | NCBI WGS metagenome assembly MDTG01 (sample SAMN05326645, study PRJNA326480) | marine metagenome | isolation source: seawater | place: Pacific Ocean: South East | collected 2011 | reverse complement strand
TCATGTAGTAAAGTCAGGAGAGATGAATGATATCACAACTTTTGATGCAGGCGTGAATGGATCGAATTTTGAATTGAAAGCAACAGGTATCAGCGATGGATCTACTACTGTGCAAAATGCAATATCATATTATGCAATAGGATTAGGAGACAACACAACAACCAATACAACTGGAAAAATTGGTACCCATGCAGGTGTAACATTTGGTGGAAATAACGAAACAAGAGTTGATACGTTAACATCAACAGGAACAACAACCTCTGTGATCAGTTCACAAAGAACACTTGCTGATTTTGAGAAGGCCGCCTACGATAGTGCTTGGTTTTTAGGAGTATCAAATGACCTGGAAAACTCAGGACTCGCAACTTTCAAATATTCTGTGATGCATGACAATACCAATGCGTTCATAACATCTTCTTCTATAACAAGGACAGACATTAGTCATAATCATTTAGAGACAGATGCAGATATAAGTGGCAGTAATGTACGACTTCTCGGTAATGGTGGTAGATTAGACGACTCAGCAAAATCGAACTCGAATACAATATCATACTACAGGATAGGACTTGGTGACAATGATTCATCTGGATACACTAGTGATGACGGAGTAGCGGACACAGATACTGTGACAGTTGGCGGAGCACAGGAAACAACAATCGACGCCATGACAGCGACAGGAAACCATGCTACACTGTCGGCTTCAGGTTCAACTACTGTTGCTGACTTTACTGCTGGACAATATGACGCCGCGTTGTTTTTTGTTGTGAACCATGATGTTGCAAATGGCAGTTTTGAAACACAGAAAATATCGCTTTGCCATAACCTACAAGATTCTTTTATGACAAGTTCATCAGTCACAAGCACGGACCAAGGCGATCAACATCCAATATACACGACAGATGTGGTGACTTCTGGTGACAGCACCAGTAAAGTAAGATTAAGGTCCACAGACTCAGACGGCAGTACCGTATCGGCCAATAACACAATGGCATATTACAGGATAGGTTTAGGAGACAGTGACTCAACTGGATTTATCGGTGAACTAGGTCTGGTCAATGATATCACGCTTACACCAACCATAGGTAGTGCAACCGCTACACTGGACGCTTTTTCACATGGCGCACATGTAGGAGCAAAATATTTTATCACGGTTAATAATCAGTCAACAGGCGAAACAGGAAATATTGAAGCATTGGTGACACACGATGGAACCGACGCATATATCACCACATACAACGAATTTTTCTCAGGCAACAACAGCCTTATCAGTCTGTCGGCGGTGCTCAGTGGTACTTCTGTGATATTAAGAGGGTCAGCGACGGCGGGTGATAGCACAAAAGTCATAGTGAACAGGGTAGTTGCATTTGGAGATTCAGAATCTGATGAAACCAACGCTGACAGCACAAGGAAAATAATAGGTAACACAATAGTGTCAAGTACGGCAACAGAATTTGACACATTCATGTCAAGCGAAACTGATGCGGCCCATTACGTGATCACTGGTCAAAAAGGTTCGGATGAAAATTTCATATGTGAGGCAGTGGTTGTGACAGACGGCACAGATGTTTTTGTGTCTCAAGGTCCAAATGTAAGTTCGAAAAGCACAGACATGCTGGAGATCACTGCCACGATATCAAGCGGCACAGTGAGTGTCAAGGCAAGTTCTACTTCTGGATCATCAACTGTACAGGCCTACGCGGTTAAACTAAAGGCACCTGAAAGTTCTACTGCAACCATTGACAGTTTCGCAATTTCTAGTAATAGGGGTGCCAAATACTTTATATCTTTGAATAATTTAGACAGCAACGAAGTTAGTAACATCGAAGCATTGGTAGTGCATGATGGAACCAACGCATTTATCAATTCATACAACGAGCATTTCAGTGGAAGTGCAAGTTTGATAAATGGAAACTTGACTGCAGATATTGTAGGTGGACAACTGCGATTGAGATGCGTTGTGGCACAGGACAACACAAGGATAACTTTCTATAAAGTTATTTTGGAAGATGAACCATCTACTCAAACATTTACAAACACTAAATTGATAGGTGGTGTGACTACATCAAGTTCACCCACAACAGTTGACACATTCGTGGACACCGAAATAGATGGTGCCCATTATGTTATTATCGGATTCAATTCAAGTGAAGGAGCCGCGTCAATCCAGGAGGCCAACGTGATAACAAATGGCACAGGTGCTTTTGTTTCTTCCGGCCCATACGTCAGTTCTAAAAGCACAAATCAATTGGACCTTACAGCGGCACACGACGGGTCGTCAACTGTGACTCTTTCGGCTTCTTCAACATCTGGTGGTTCAACAAAGGTAGCCGCTTACAGAGTACACATGAAGGCGCCTACCGGACAAACCGATAACCTTGATTCATGGGCACACGCTAGTTTCCGAGGTGCAAAATATTATATCTCTGCCAAAGAAACAAATTCAGGATTTACAAGCAACATAGAATGTCTTGTCGTACACGATGGCACGGATGCCTACATCACTGAATTCAATGAGACATTTTCACACGTGTCATTGGTGACACTTACAGCAGATCTTTCAGGAAGCAATTTTAGACTGAGATGTCAGGGAAATATTCCCGATGTAACAGTGAAATTTTACAGGGTAAGATTATCAGACAGCGAGACCAGTGCTGAAGGGGCCGACACTAAATTATGTGACACTGCCACAGTATCAAGTTCTGCTACTGCAATAGATAGTTTTGTGGACACCAGCCAGACCGGAGCCCATTACATTATAGTGGCCAGAAACAACACAGAGGGCACATCTGAGATTACCGAAGCCACTGTTGTAACCAATGGTGCGGAGGCATTTGTGGCTCAGGCCAATTACGTTTCAAGCAAGTCGACACCAATGTTAACTTTCACGGCGGCACACGATGGATCCAACACGGTAACTTTGAGTGCGGCGTCCACGGCCGGTGGAAGCACTATTGTCAACGCATTTAGAACACACCTACTCAGAGGAGACGCTTTTGCCTATGACGTCATAGACAGTTTTGCACAGAGCACATATCAACTGGCCAATTACATCGTGGTTGGAAAAAATGCGGCAAACCAATCACAGATCGCAGAGCTAATGGTGACCTCTGATGGAACAGATGCGTTTATTGGTAGTGACGTTGCAAATATCAGTACCCATTCAGCAACCCAAGACTTAATGAAATTTACTGCGGGAATGAACGGAGGCAATGTTGAAGTACGAGCTGAAAATAATTTAGAAAACACAGACACAACAGTGAACATGTACAGAGTGGCTCTTGCAAGGGCGGCAGGTGCACCTAGTTCCGTTGCTACTTTAGACAGTTTCAACAAAACAACACACAGGAGTGCAAAATATACTGTGTCAATTAGTGATCCAAGCAGTGGAGCACTTGGACTTTACGAAACATTAGATGTTAGTCTGACCCATGATAACACCAACGTGTATGTGTCGACATTTGGTAGGGTAACGAATCACACGGGCGACATGGTAGATATAACTGCGGACATAGTTGGTGACAATGTGAGGTTAAGAGGCACGATAAGTAATACTAATACACACACTGTTACGGTAGTGAGAAGGTTAATGAAGGTTTAATATGGCACAACAAACAATAGGAATAGGAACTAATGCAAATGATGGCACAGGTGATACGTTACGTGCCGCAATGCAGAAGATAAACGAGAACTTCACAGAAGTCTATACGGCTCCTGGAATATCGTCTGACGCTATCCTTATCAGTGGAAACGAAATAAAGGCCATTCGTAGCAATGACAATTTAGAATTTGCACCTGCAGGTACAGGAACAATTAATTTTCCTGCGTTAAGATTTAATGATAACAATATCGAAGGATTGAGATCAAACGAAGATATTCACTTGAAACCTGCTGGAACAGGTTCAGTTGTTTTTGGTGCAATTAAAATTAATGGAACAAGTTTAAGTTCAGATGACTCTACAACAATTAATATTAATGACAACTTAATTGTTGACGGCACAACAACAGTGGAAGGCACGTCACTTTTCACAGGTGCGGTCACCATGTCGTCAGATTTAGACGTCCAAGGAAATACCACTTTGGCAAATATTACTGCTAGTGGCACAGCATCATTGACGGGCACTGTAACAATTGATAATTTGACATTCAACGACAACATTATCGGATCTAGTTCGAATGCTGATATTAATTTAACACCTGGCGGTACAGGAAGTGTTGTTATTTCAAATCTAACAATCGACTCAAATATCAATATGACAGATAATGAGATCACCACAACACAATCAAACTCGGATTTGGTTATTGCACCGGCTGGATCTGGATCAGTGGTGATAGCAAAAGCAGATATCAACGGTGGCACTATTGATAACACCGTGATTGGCGCCACAACACCAGCGGCAGGAACTTTCACTACATTGACTGTGAACTCTCAGGTTGATATTGACGGAGTGCGAATAGCAGATAACAGTATATCTGCCACAAGAACAAATGATAATTTAGAATTATCCGGCAGTGGTACTGGAAAAGTTACTGTAAGTGGATTTGCATTTCCAACCAGCGATGGAACCAACGGTCAGTTTATCACAACAGACGGCCTAGGCACGTTGTCATTTGCAACTGCAGGTGCAACTCTTACCAACTCGTCTATTGCTGATGCAACCGCAACAGTGGCAAGTTCCGCTACTACTACCTTGAATACTTTCCCTAAGGCAACTTTTAGAAGTGCCAAATATTTTATATCGGCTGTTGACGCTACAAACGGCAGACATGAAATTGTTGAAGCCAACGTGACCCATGACGGCTCGGACGCCTATATTGCCACATTTGGTTCTGTTTCAAGTTATTCTGGAGGCGCATTGGCAACATATACTGCGGCCATTAGTGGAAGTAACGTGCAATTGAACGTAACAAATATCTCTCCGGGATCAGTCGTATTCAAGTTCCAGAGAATTGTTATTAACGTTTAATATTTTTAGATACAAAAATTATCGATGAGAAAGTTTGCTAGAAATCAAAGACATTATAGATCTCCACGATCTGAAATAAACCGCTTAAAGGAAGCAATCAAGCGGGAGAACGACAAAATAGAACGTGAAAAACTGTATCAACAACTGGAACATTGGACAAGGACACAGAATAATAGCCAGTAATCTACAATAAATACGCTTGTAAGGAGTAAGATTAATGGCAACACCGGTGTGGACAACCACAGCAGGCAAACTAGCCACATTCAACGAAGATAGTTCGTATTCTCTTCAACTAGAGGCGAATACTAGTGACTCAACGGCCATAACTTACTCCGTGATCGCAGGAAGCCTACCATCAGGAATGTCAGTCACATCCACAGGCTTACTTACAGGTACTCCGGCCCAGGTTGCCAAAAGAACTTCTTACACCTTCGTCGTGCGAGCCACGGCCGGCAGTACCGTCACTGATAGAACTTTTTCATTGGATATTGAAGGGCAAGATGCTCCGACGTTTACTACTGCTTCTGGACAATTACAATTAGACGATTCGTCACGTGTTGGATTGTTCTGGGCACTCGACGGTGAGAGCGTTGACTTTCAAATAGTAGCCACAGATATAGATACTAGACCAGGACATATTATAACTTATTCGGTTTCGGAAGGTATATTACCTCCGGGCCTCACAATGAGCTCAACAGGACGCATTACAGGAACTGTTCAATTAACAGATGATTATTTTGAAGATTCTACTAGGCAGATAGCAATGACATTTGCTTTCACCACACGTATAGCAGACGGAACATCTGTTACAACTCAGGCAAATAACATTTTTGTATATTCGGCCGCATATTGGAATGTTAACAATCCTACAATCACTGCAGATATGACAGAGATAAACGGCGTTCCAATTACAATGGATCATACTTCGCAACGTAGGCCTGTATTCCTTACTGATAGAGCACTAGGAACATTTAGGCATGACAACAGGGTCGTAGTAAAAATTGACATAGAGGATCTGGATAGCACTGGTAACCCATTTGTTTACACAATACAATCAGGTTCATTGCCTACAGGTCTTGCAATAGATTCGTCGTCCGGTGAAATATATGGTAACCTTGGAAGACAAGGTGAAGTTAAACAGGATTTTGCATTCACAATAAGAGCAACCAGAACAATGGACACAGGCCAGGAAGTATTCACAGACGGAAACTTCACAATGACTGTAATAGGAGACCTAGATATTGGCGTAACTTTTACCACCGCGTCCAAAGTTGGAACTCTCACAGCGGACATACCTAGTACACTTGCAATTGAAGCCACTGCATCCGAAGAGAACAGAGTTTTGGCATACAGCGTTACTGAAGGATCTTTACCTCCAGGTATTACGCTTTCACCTTTAGGGAACCTTGTAGGAACAATTGACCCCAGTGAATTGACAGATTCAACGAGGACATTTACTTTTACGGTTACGGTTGCCGATCAATATCAAACAGCCATTGCATCTAAAGAATTTACTTTAGATATTGATGTTCCATTCACAACAATTGAGTACGGTGACCTAATGGGTCATGCCACATCTTTCATAGATCAAAATATATTCTACAATATAGCACAGGATCCTAATATAAATTCACCAACTGAAATATATAGGCCAGAAGACACAAACTTTGGAATGCGGTTAAGACCAGAAATGCTAATGATGGCAGGGATAGAAGCACAGACCCTTACAACTTATCAAAATCAAATGGAATTAAACCATGCCCCGGTTACATTGTTTTTTGGGCAAATAAAAACTGCCAAAGCAAAAGTCTCATCAACTGTAATTTATGAGGTAGTTTATCTTGAGATGCACGATCCTTTTGTTAACAACGACGGGGTAGAAACAGGTGCAACAACAATCAGGCCAAATGCGGTGGAGAATATGAGGGATAGGATGAAAGCCTTAGGGCACGATGAATGGACATTTTTGCCTTTATGGATGAAGACCGAGCAGGACGGCGAAGCAGGTCCATTAGGCTACATCAAAGCAGTACCGATACTATATTGTAAACCGGGAACTAGTGCTAAACTGAAAAAGAGAATAGAAGACCTTAATTTAAATTTTAAAAACATAGATTTCATTATAGATAGATACACTGTATCAAAAAGCAAAGTTGATCCAAATACGTTCACAGGAGATGGCTCAACAGTTTCTTTTGAACTAAACGAAATAGTGCATGAAGAAGACATTTTGGTAAAAGTAGGCTCGACCACACAAACACTTGATACCAACTTTGAACTAACACACGACACATCTGGAATAAAAACGACTATCACGTTCTTAACAGGTGCTCCTTCAGACGGAGATGTTATAACAGTGGAGAGAAGCAACGATAAATATCTAAGATTTAGAGATATAACATAATGGCAAGTAAAATAGTACCAGGAAATATAGACGGAACGTATCCAGTAGCCGGACAGGACAACAGTTCTCAAGGGTTCAGAGATAATTTTGCATCTATCAAAAATAACTTTACAGAAGCAAAATCGGAAATAGAAGATTTACAAAGTAATAAGGCCAATCTAAATGCGGCAAATGATTTCTCTGGCAATACTATCACTGATGCCGAATTGAAAGATAATTCAGAAACTGTTTATCCGCATGGCACAACAGGAGGATCGATTGCATTAAATCACGAAAATGGTCACTATCAAACACTGACAACAAATGCATCACTCACTTTAAGTTTTACAAATTTGCCTGGTAACAACAAACTAGGTAGAATTATTTTAGATGTCAACGTTACATCGACTGCTCATACTATTACCATTCCAACAGCGGTTTTGGTTGCAGGAAATGTATCAGGTGGTGACGGAAGTTCTGATACTATAACTGTGCCAACTTCTGGTAGATATCTATATGAGTTTATGAGCCCAGATAACGGAACAACAATTCTAATGCACCAGTTAGGAAACAACTACATCTAATAGGAGGTAGTGATGTATTTTCATCCTTTACAAGAAGAAATAGGCAACATGTCCGACGAGGACATTTCAAAAAGGATTAAAGAACTTTCTAGAAAAGTAGCAATAGCAAGACGTGGAAGGAATCCGGAAATGCTACAAAGTTTACAATTTGCCTTGAACACCTATCGCGATGCAATAAGGCAAAGACGTATTGAGGAATGGCATAAGAATCATAAAAAACTTCGGAACGAACCAGATATGGGTGACTTGATTAACATGGAATAGTAAATATTTTTCATGTCAAACAGTTTCAGTTGGAAGACCAAATTTAAATCTATCATCATAGTCGACGGCGAATTATTTTCAAACGAGTATGACGTCAAGATAAGTTTGACTCCACACACTGCGAGCCTCCAGGAACAAACAGCATATTTTGATAGATTAAAAAATCTTTTTGAACAGGTGTTTGCTAATACAATTACCACATGGAGAGAAGAACCATTGTATGACGTCCTTAAAAAAAATACAAACAACAGATTTATAGAATTACCAAGACCTCCATATGATCAAATAATGGCGGCTGTTTGTTTCTGCAAAGCCAATTCGATATTAGATTCCAAAATAACAATCAATCACATTGATCTGTCATCATGGCAGGGAGACGGTATTACCTATTCAGTTGACAAAGATAGTAGAGAGCTTATACTATTAGATAGACCGGACTGGTTTTCGGAAAAATATAAAAATTTTGATCCATGGTGGTTAAGACCAGACACAGCGACGTATGACAAAGAAACAGACAAAGGCATTTATACAGGGCACTTCAGTTGGACAAATCAACAGATTCCAGTTGACAGGAAGCACGAAGAACATGCTAAAATATTCGAGTTCAACCCGAAAGTTTTAGATGGCGGAAAAGACAATAATAAATGATCATGGTGATGTTTTGTTCACAGAACAAGACGCTATAGAACTTCTTTACACAAATCCAGAGTTTGACATAGGCAAATTATTTTTTGAAGATACAGCAAAATACAACGCATCACTTAAAGAATTAGGATTAGATCTCCCTAGCATTCAAGCACTGCCCGAGCGTGGTAATTTGAAGGAGTTCGATAATGAAAAAATTAATAAATGGCACATGCCTACGCAATATTACAAAATTAATGTTCTACAATGGTTGTTGGACAGGTGTCAAAACGAAAAAGAAAAAGAACGTGTGCAGTTGGAATATGATCTCTTTGAAAAAAAACAGTTTGTACGTGTACTTCAATTCTTGATATATTTTGTCGACACATTAAGAGCAAATAATATAGTCTGGGGAGTAGGAAGAGGTAGTTCTGTTTCGAGTTTTTGCTTGTTCTTAATAGGTGTTCATAAAATTAATCCTATGCTATACGACCTAGACTACAAGGAGTTTTTAAGGTGAAGATTACGGTCGAATCACAACACAAAATAACTGAAGTGTATGCCTTAGATCTGCAAGATAGGTCCCATCATATAGAATTAGACCACGAATCACGATTAGACGATGGTTGGTACCAGTTGCATTTTCCATACACGGGCCAAAAAAATGAAATTTCTGATATAAAGATTAATGGTGAAAGCATAGGTAATATTCTATACACAGGCTTTTATGTAGATGGCAATGGAAATACGCATCAACCAGCCTGCGCCATGTGGGATGACAAGGGTATATTCAAGATATGGATTCACACCCAGTTAGGTGTTTTATTCCAACGCTTTTTACAACAGATTGCAAATAACAAGTTTGGCAAAAATTTGTTTACTGATTATCTACTTACAGTTGATAGGCCTGTAATTTTGAAAAAACAATGGCCCGAGAGCATTAAAACTTTTTTCAGCAACGGTGATGGTCCAAATTGGTGGGACAAAACCAGTTCATTCGTTCCTTACAAGATACTTGAAAATATAACTGTGTCCAAAGAAGATCTGTTACGTGAAAGTAAAACTTTATGCAATTACAACGATAAGATATTCAATGGCAAAGTAATAATTAATTCTGTACGTGAAAGTTGCAATCCCGAACTACCATTTTATAGGTTAGATAAAAAACTATATCCGAACTTTGCAAAACTTGTAGAGCAGATAGGTTTTAAAAATCTGCTTACGATCGACACTCAGGTGTTAGAACCAAATAGTTTTTTGAGGATGCACAAAGATGATGATTACCAAAAAGATGTGTTTCCTTACATACGAGGTTGTAAAAAATTTTACTGGACACTTACAGAGGATAAAGATTGTTTTTTCAAAATTGGTAAAAGCGGATTGCTTCCTTTGAATAAGCCGACACTAATTAATAATGTTGATCACGTGCATTCCGTAGTAAGTGAAAGAGATAGCACAAGAACCATACTTTCTATCTATGGCGAAATTATAGATGATAAGTAGTAATATAGGAGTTTAATAATATGGTAGCAAGAGCACCCAGAAAAAGAATGTATAGAACCATGCAAGGTCGTATGGTCGATATAGAAAAATTAAGAGCGGCAAATGAAAGTACAAGAGCAGTTGGCAACATGAGTGTCAACGCAAGAGGAGATGTACTGGGCGCCGGCGGTCAAATTGTTACACCAAAAAAAGAAGTCGTGGCGAAATACTACGAAGCACCTAAAGGTGTTGTGGACGATACGCCTGCAAGAGCAAAACCTACACCGCAAAGAAGAGTTGCTCCAGCACCAAAACCACAAGCGGTGCAACCAAAAACCACAGTCCAGCCAAAAACAACAAGACAAGTTAAACCTAAAACTACAACAGCACCCAAAAAAGGAATAGACGCGGCGCTGGATGGTTTGGAATAGTGTGGAACAAAGACCTAAGCGAGTTTTTTGATACAACTGGATACGATAAAGAAAAGTATCCATGGCCGTTCAAGCAATCAGATAGTAAAATTAAGCCTTCAAAAATCTTTTATGCTATCGGTGATAGTTGGTTGTCGACAAATTTTTTCAAGCGAACATTTACAAACAAGTACCAAGACTATCTGCTGATCAATAGATCAATAGGCGGCATCAGTAATAGCCTAATTTTGAATACCCTAAAAAATGATCTCGATCTACTTACAAAAAGTCAATTAGACATTACTTTCCTAGTGTGTTTTAGTGAGGTGGGTAGGTCAACAAAAGACCTTGCAACCGTCAATCCTTCAAAGTATAAAAATACAAATGATTTTTTTGCAATGATTTTAAAGGATCAATACCAACAAACGCATAGTGCTATCAAGCAGTATCCTCACTATATTACAACAGGATTTATTACCAATAATTTTAACTCAAACAAATCTATAATAGATTTTTGTGGGCAGACTTCTCAAAATAAACCGCAGGATGTGTTCACAGTGTATAGCCATGGTATTTTAGAATTTTTGAAAGATCGCAAAGAACTTTTTGATTTCGATTTTGCCGAAGACGTCAAAAAATCAATTACACTCAAAGATTATTTGGAAAAATTAGAATACATTGATGATACTTTGCATCCAAATTACTATAAACCATACGAATTGTTCTTACAAGAAGTATTTTCTAACTTGCACAAACACGACAAATAGTATATAATAGACACATGGGACAGATAGAAGATTTACAAGCAAAAGGTTTTGGATCGCATGGGGGTAAACAATACACCGTTGAAAATGACATCAAGCCTTTGAAAAAAAGAGTGTTAGTTTCTGATATGCAATTTGGTGCAACAAAGTCCAAAGGCGGTATTATACTGTTAGACGACGATGGCACAGAAGCAGGAATCCATCCACGTTGGGCCAAAGTCTATGCAACAGGAGATCAGCAGGACGATGTTTCAATAGGACAGTGGTTGCTAATCGCACATGGCAGATGGTCAAGAGCGTTCAAAGTTAAGAAGGACGGAAAAGAGTTGGAAGTAAGAATGATAGATGAAAATGATATACTACTTGTATCTGACGACGAGCCAGAATTTAATAACAGACAGGCCGGATACATAAACACAGGTGGTATG
>MDTG01445566.1_pt1 | contig 11904 bp, 11 predicted proteins | sample 811421 | NCBI WGS metagenome assembly MDTG01 (sample SAMN05326645, study PRJNA326480) | marine metagenome | isolation source: seawater | place: Pacific Ocean: South East | collected 2011 | reverse complement strand
TGTAAGTATTATGACTTAGATCTTAGTGCTGTAAAGTACATATCTATATTTGGTGAGAAGCCTGATGCAATAGTTCATTTAGCTGGACTATCTAGAATACAACCTTCCTTTGATAGGCCAAGAATGACATTTGCTTCTAATGTTGCAGCAACTGTCAATATCATGGAAGACGCAAGAAGAAATAAAATACCTGTAGTATATGCAGGAACATCTTCTGTGCATGGTGATGTGATGGCTAATCCTTATACATTTACAAAACATCAGGCAGAACAAATAATAAAAATGTACAGCTTGTTATACGATGTTCCCTCATGCATAACAAGATTTTATAATGTGTTTGGACCTTATGCTGCAACTGAAGGTGCTTATTGTAATGTGTTGGGAATCTTCGATAGACAATTTAAAGAAGGAAGGCAGTTGACAATTACAGGAGATGGTGAACAAAGAAGGGATTTTATACATGCAGAGGATATTGGACGTGCAATAGAGAAATGCATCAGAGCAATGCATGGAGAAGTTGATATGAGGTTTTCAGGGACTGAGTTAGAATTGGGAACAGGAAAAAGCTATTCAATAAATCAATTGGCCAAAGCATTTGGTGAGGATTACCCAACAAAATATATTCCAGCAACACCAGGAGAGATGAGAGAAACATTATGTAAAAATACAGATGCAAGAGAAATACTTGACTGGGAACCGAAAATAGATGTACTAAATTGGATTACAGGAGAATATCAATGTCTAGAGTATTAATAACAGGTGGCAACGGATTTGTTGCAAAAGTAATAGACAACTATCTAAGAGGTGAGTATGAAGTACACTGTTTAAGCAAAGAAGAATTAAATCTTTTAGATAGAGACAATATAAAAAGACGAGCACTAGAATTTTATGATGTAATAATCAATACAGCAGTTGTAGGTGGAAATAGAAAAGACGTAGATGATAAAAGCGTTTTTTGTGACAATATGGCGATGATAGAGAATCTTTTATCTGAAATGAATGATGATCAGGTATTGATAAATTTTACTTCAGGTGCAGAGTTTAGAAATGAAAATACTGCATACGGCTTAGCAAAGAAAATTACAACTAGGCTGATAAATGCTAGAAAGAATTCTTATAATCTGCGTCTTTATGGCTGTTTTGGCCCTGATGAAATGGACACAAGATTTATTAAAAGATGTTTTGATAGAGAAGAAATAATTGTTGCAGATGATATTGAATTTGACTTCTTTTATGTTGAAGATGTTGCAAGGGTATGTAAATTCTTAATCGATGGTGGACTTGGTAAAAGTGAAAGATCTCATTATAATGAAAGAATAAAAGATATAGATTGTGTATACAGAGAGAAATATAAACTTTCTGATATTGCAAAAATGATAAAAGAAAAATACAGACCAAATTTAGAAGTTATAATAGGTAACCCGTCCGGTGATGAATACACAGGAGACGCAAGACAATTACAAAATATAGAAATTTTTATGGAAGATAAATTAGCAGGATTAGAAAAAGGTTTGGAGGCAATGTATGAAAAAAATTAGTTTTCTTATTAACTGTTCAAATGACACACTTAAGCACTTAAAACTATTAGTAAATTCACTACTATCAAATCTAAAGTCAGATAAGCATGAAATAATAATATTTATTGATTCAGATAACGAAGGAACATTTGATTGGCTGATGACACAAAAATCAAAGTTTAAGGATTTAAAAATAGTCACACATAAAGTAAAGCCTTGCATAGGATATTCTAGAAATAACAACTTATTAGTTGAAATGGCAAAGCATCCAATAGTTAGCTATCTTCAGTCTGACATGGTAATATCAGAAAACTATGATGAAGATGTTCTAAGGCACGTACAACCAAATAGGATATTAAGCTCTACAAGAGTTGAGCCTCCTTTACATGGAACATCACATGAAGTAATTACAAAAGATTTTGGTGTTGATCCAGAGGGATTTGATCTTATGGAGTTTAATGAATTTGCAAAAAATCACAAAAGCCATAACACAGGTACAGAGTTCTTTTTTGCTCCGTTTACTTTTTATAAAGACACATGGTTAAAAGCAGGTGGTTATGATACAATATTCAGAAGGTCAAGAGAAGATAGTGATCTTCTAATGAGATTTAGACATCAAGGTGTAGATATTATGCAGACGTATGGTGCTATTGTATATCACTTTACATGTGTCACATCCAGAGGAAAAGACTGGCATAAGAGAGATGATGAAGCTGCACAAAAAAGAGTCCAAATACAGCAGAGCGCAGACATTATAGAGTTAAGAAGATTTTTAAGAAAATGGGGACAGTTCTCTCATACAGAAAAAATAAACAAATACCACTGTGACTTTGCTTTTAATTTTCCTCCAAACTTAGCTTTACTAGGAGAAATAGAACCTTACTTCTCCAGAGTCTGGATACCTAAGCATGAGATAAAACAAGCATATATCACACAGTTACAAGACGAAGAGCATATATATGCAAATGAGCTGCTCGGTTTTACTGAGGATGATTGGAAAGTTGCTAGCCGATATTACAATAAGACAGATCTGTCTAGTAAAATAAAAATAGGCTTACCAAAGCAAAGTCAGTATAAAGTATTAGTTGCAGGAATAGCACCAACTCAAGAAAATCAAGAACAGTGGATAAAAGAAGTGCAAGAAGTATGCCACACTATTAATAAAGTAATAGAAGAATATGAAGAAGGCGAGTATGAGTACGGTAATTTAAAAATACACATCAGGAAAAAGTCAATAAGAAATCCTGAGTTGACAGTTGTTAATCCACCATTTGATATGAATTTATTGGAGGTAAATTGAAGATAGCATTTACATCTGAATTACCTAACAGAGGTAAAGTAGGAAGAGACCACCATAATATGAGAACGGAGTTTGCATGGATGTGCAAATTAGATGCAGAGCACTATCCAATAGATTCAGGTGCTAGCATACAAGGGTATGATTTAGTAATCGTAATACTACCGAAAGGACTAGTATTTAAAAATGCTGTTGGTGTTAGAATGCATGAAGATCAGGATAACCCTATAAGTGATTTTTTAACTTACGATTTTATAAAAATGTTAAAGTCAAATAACAAAAAAGTTGCTTACATGCAAGAAGGACCTTGTTGGTTGTTTAATGATTATGATATAAAAGATCAGATAGGTTTTTATAATCAGCTATCAGCAACCGATATGATATTTGCACACAATAAATCAGACGTTAAATTTTACAAAGGATTATTTCCAGGGAAGAAGGTATTTGACATCAAGACATTGATGATAACAGATAACGTTGATGGAGAAAATGGGCCAAAGCTTGATAAGACTATTATCGGTGGCAATTTTGCAAGATGGTACGGTGGTTTTCAGAGTTATGCAGTAGCAACTCATTTTGGAAACAAAATATATGGACAAACTTCACATGCAATGATGCAAGATGAAACAAGAATACAAGAGATAGAACACATGCCAAGAATGAACTGGACTGAGTGGATGAGAACATTATCATCTTTTAAATATGCAGTTCACTTAATGCCGACAGTTGCAGCAGGAACATTTAGCTTAAATTGTGCTTACTGGGGAATACCTTGTATAGGCAATCAAAAAGTAGACACACAAAGAATATGTTTTCCAGATCTTGCTGTTGAAAATGATGACGTAGAAAAAGCTGTTGATTTAGCTATAAAATTAAGAGACGAAGAAAACTTTAGAAATGATGTCTCTGAAAAAGCAAAAGAGCTTTACAAAAAAGAGTATTCAGAAGATGTATGGCTTAAAAATTTTATGAGGAATTATGAACAATAAATTTAAAATAGTGGTGCCTTCTTATAATAACGAGAAGTGGATACACACAAATATAGAAAGCATACAAGAACAGAACTATGCATTTTATGAAGTTCTCTATATAAATGACAAATCAACAGATGGTACAGAAGAGATATATCATAAATTAGTAGGTGATGACCCTAAGTGGACACTTCAAAATAATGAAGTTAATAGAAAGCGCCCTTATAATGTTGCACCTAAAAACTTAGCACACTTTTTTAATGATCCTGAAGAGATACTTTTGTTTGTCGATGGAGATGACTGGTTGCCACATGCAGGTGTTTTAGAAAAAGTAAATGAGTTTTATAATGAGCAGAAAGTTTGGATGACATACGGAGGAATGGTATGTTGGAGAGGCGACGACAGGATAGATCAAGCACATCCGCAAAATACACATTACCCACCAAATGTTCACGCACTAAATGCCTATAGAAGAGACTTGTGGAGAGCAAGCCACCTCAGATCTTTTAAGTGGTGGTTGTATGAAAAAATTAAAGATGAAGACTTACGATATACAAAAACAAATGAATATTACCACGCAGAAGATCTTGCAACATCATACCCTTGCTTAGAAATGTGCCCAAAAGAAAGAATTGGTGTATTAGACTTTACAAGTTATGTTTGGAATGGTGGAGAAGACGCAGACGGAAATACAGCAGAAAGACAAGCACAAGAAAACCACTGGGAGATGGAGACAGAATGCAGAGCAAAGCTACCTTACCAAGAGCTTGAAGATGAAAACGGGTTAATTGTTCCCAAGTTAGCAGGAGGTCTTGGAAACATGATGTTTCAAATAGCAGCAGCATATTCTTTTGCAAAAGATGTAGGATCTAAATTTGCAATAGACTATGAACACATTGGGACGTTACATAGTCACCCATCATCTTACAAATTAAACATATTTAAAAATCTACCAGAGATACAACCTCTAGGAGAAGAAGCTCTCTTATTCAAAGAAGGTCAGTATAACTATGAGCCTGTAGACACAAATCCATTTGTTAATAAAAGAATGTACATAGACGGCTACTATCAGTCTTATAAATATTTTGATAAATGCAAGTGGGAAATTACAAAGCTGTTTTCACCAAATGAAACAGAAAAAATTGCAATAAACAATACCTACGGTCACTTATTCGATAAGACAACAGTTTCACTTCACATAAGAAGAGGTGACTTTGTAAATTTAAGTGATTATCATGTAACACTACCAGCTAAATACTATACTGATGCGATGAATTATTTTGGTGAAGATGTAAGGTTTATATGTTTTAGTGATGACATTGAATGGTGTAAAGAACAGTTTAATGATGCTTCTTTTGACATACACTATATGATCGATGAACCTGACTGGATGGATTTATACATAATGTCTTGGTGCAATCATAACATCATTGCAAACTCAACTTTCAGTTGGTGGGGTGCATTCTTAAATCAGAATCCTGGAAAAGAAATTATTATACCAGATGAGTGGTTTGGTCCTGCTCAACCAAGTACAGTGAACACAAAAGACTTGTTTCCAGAGCAGTGGAAAACAATTTAATTTTTGAATTTTTAATGAATATATATAATAAATGTTTTGAGGAAGAAATATGTTATCTACTTTAAGTGTATATGGTTCGCATGACGCAAGTGTAACTTTTATTGGCAAAGATGGAAAAATAAAAGTATTAGAATATGAGAGGTTTGTAAATAGAAGGTATAGTGCATTTAAAAGAGGCTTGCCGCAAGTTTTAGAATCTGGTCTAGGCAGTAATGATAGTGAAAGAGCTGCATTTTTTACTTACATACAGGAAAATACAAAAGAACCCATAGACTTAGTTATCTATAATGAACTAGATCAATCAGATATAGACCTTATTGGTGAGTACTTTCCAAAAGCAGAATTTAAGAAAATGGAACATCACAGATCACATGCTGCATGTGGATATTTCCAGTCTGGATTTGACAAAGCAATAACACTATCTATTGACGGCGGTGGAATGGATTATGATGGTGTAACAATGACTAAAGCTTACCTGTGCGAAGGTGATTCAGTAGATGACATACAGAAATACTCAATTAATTTTGGTACTGCATACGGAAGAATAGGAATGCCAATATCAGAAATAAAGCCAGGCCCTGATAGTGAAATAGATTCTTTGGTGTACGCAGGAAAAGTTATGGGATTGTGTGCTTATGGTAAAGTTAGAGAAGAGTGGGTTGAACCAATGATAGAGTATTACAAAAGCTCTGCACAATCACTGGACATAGATAAATTAGGTCGTCAAATTGGTTTAAGTCTGACATTTAACAGCTTAGAAGGTATGAATAGCTATGACTTAGCAGCTACATCACAATTTGTTTTTGAAAAATTAGTTCATGAATTACTAACGCCTTTGCTTGAAACATACAAAGAACATGATGTTGTTTTAGTAGGCGGATGTGCTTTAAATGTTTTGTATAACCAGAAATTATATGAAGAACTAAACAAGCAAGGAAGAAAGTTATATGTTCCACCGAATCCAAATGACTGCGGTCTTTCAATAGGACAGTTTTTATTACATCACCCACATGTTCCAGAAGATTTACATTACAGCGGTTGGGAGCTACTAGATTATAGTAAATTAGAAGTTTATGTAAAAGAAAGAAATGCAAGAAAAATCGAGACACCAGAAATAGTCACACTTTTAAAAAGAGGAAAATTAATCGGTGTTGTAGGAGGATGCTCAGAAGTAGGACCAAGAGCACTTGGAAATAGAAGTATTATATGTGACCCATCATTTCCAGATATGAAAGACACACTAAATTCAAAAGTAAAATTTAGAGAATGGTACAGGCCTTTTGCTCCTGTTGCAAGATTAGAAAATGCCTCAGAATATTTTAATGATGTGTTCGAATCTAAATATATGAGTTTTGCTCCTACAGTAAAAGCAGAATATGAAGAAGAGCTAAGTGCAATAACACATATTGATAAAACTTCAAGATTACAAACTGTAACAAGAGAACAGCACGAGAGATTTTATGATATTCTAAAAGAATTAGAAAACCAAGGGCACGTATCGGTCATTTTAAATACATCATTTAATATATTAGGAAATCCAATACTGACTAAAATATCAGATGCACTTCATGTTTTAGATAATACAGAGCTTGATTACGTAATAGTTGATGATTATATTTTTGGGAATTCAAATGAGTAGAATATTGGTAACAGGAGGTAGCGGACTAGTTGGAATGCACTTAAAAGATATTCTTCCTGATGCAACTTATATTTCATCTAAAGACTATAATTTAGTTGACTGTAAAGAGTCACAAGCAGCAATAAGAGAAAACAAACCAGACACAGTTGTGCATCTTGCTGCAAGAGTTGGAGGTCTTCTGGACAACATGAAATATCCTGTTGAATACTTAGAAGAGAATTTACTAATGAATACAAATATTCTCAAGTACTGCCACAAATTTAATGTAAAGAATGTTATTGCAATACTTAGTACTTGTGTCTACCCTGATGTAGTTAAAAATTACCCAATGACAGAGCAAGATTTATTCGAAGGCCCACCACCAGAAAGTAATTTTACTTATGGTTTAGCAAAAAGATGCACAGCAGCACAAATAGATTCTTATTCAAAGCAGCATGGAAAGAAGTGGTCCTATCTTATACCTTGCAATCTTTATGGAGAGTATGATAAGTATACAGAACATAATAGCCATTTCGTATCTGCATTAATTAAAAAGATACATGAGGCAGAAGATAATCTAGAACTCTGGGGATCAGGAAAGCCGCTCAGACAATTTATGTACGGCGCAGACTTGGCAAAAGTAATACTGCATTTTATTAATAACAGTATTTCTGGAGGTTATAATGTTGCACCAGACTTTAACTATTCAATAGAAGAGATGGCAAAGATTGCTAGAAAGTCAATTGGAAAACCGAATCTAAAAATATCATATGATTCTACAAAGCCAGATGGACAATTTAGAAAAGATGTTGACTCATCTAAATTACTAAATTTAATCCCTGATTTTAAATTTACAAGTTTAGAAGACGGAATAAGAATGACTTATGACAAAGTAAAAAACAAACAGAAACTTTTTAGAATAAACAAATGAAACATGCAATACTAGCAAAGGGAACATACGACTACAATGCCGGAAATGGAAGCATAGGAAGTGGAACACCCGACTCACAAACAGAGGCAGCAACAGAAATTATAATCAATAGATTAGCATTTATAGATAAGCTAGCAACAGGTGAATTAGATAGAAGTACAATCGTCTCAACACTTCCAGAAAGAAAGTTTTTATACGAAAACTTAGTAGACGAAGTTATTGATTGGGAAGCAGGTGTTATTGATGATGGAGAAGGTGTCTATGATTTTGTAAGTGAACTGTTCGCATATAACTGTGAGAATCTACCTTATTTGCCATTCTACAAGCATTGGGAAAGAGACAAAAAGTCTATCACAAATGTAAATTATAATTCAGAAATACTAGAAACAGAATTAACAGACTTTTTAGTCTGCATACCTAGATTGAAAAACAGTGACACAAGGCGAAATGTTGGTCAAGAATACTGGCAAGAATTTGCTGATGTTGCAAAAGAAAGATTTGATCAAATTTTTATTTTTGGTAAAGATAATGAAAACTTAGATAACGGAAAAAATATAAAGTATATCGACACACTTCAGGACTACACATCATACATACATCACGAAAGTTGTAAGCATATTGTAAGTACTGTATCAGGTCCTTGTCACTATGCACAGCAGTTTGGTAATGTCAATAATCAAACTAAGCTTACTATGATTGATACAAATAATTTAATAAAAACTATAGGAGCTGGAAATCCAAGTTACTTCGACCCTTGCATAAACTTTACAGGGATAGAAAAGATGGTACTTGATTATCAACCTAGACCAGCTGATTTAATGGAGATAATATGGGCAAAGGAATAGACAAATACATACAAGAAAAAGTAAGAGAAGTTTTAGATCAGACAAAATTTCCTGAATATGATGACATACACAGCGATACTTTTTCAGAGCTGATAGACAAATTAGTAATAACACATATAAGGCTTTGGTACTTGGAAGATGCAATGACATTGGAGACAGATGGTGATAAAATGAAACAACTCAAAGATAAAGCAGATATTACTTTTAAACAGAAGAGGCCAATGCTAGTAAAGTCTATTGATAAGATCATTGTTAATATGTGTAATGGAAAATTTAATCCAGTTGCAGAGAATCCAAAATTATATAAAGGTTTTGAAGACGAATAAAAATTTAAATAACACATTTTTAAAAGATATATATAAACAAAATAAAGGTTTTTAAATTGTCAAATTCAGTTACATTAAAGAAGCGTCTTTTAGAGTTACACTATGAAAATAAAGAAGAACATGTAGGGAGCTGTTTTTCTGGACTCAAAATAATCGATGATATACATTCAAGCATGGACAAAGACGATATTTTTATTTTGTCTTGCGGTCATTTAGGTTACGCACTTTATGCAGTTATAGAAAAGCATTATGGAATTGATGCACAAATGTTAGTTGACAAGCACGGTGGTCATCCTCACTTAGACGAAGAAAATAAAATTTACTGTTCGTCAGGAAGTCTAGGACTAGGAATTACAGTTGCTGTTGGAAGGGCACTTGCTGATACTAGCAGAACAGTTCATGTGCTCATAAGTGATGGGGAAGCAGCAGAAGGAACTGTATGGGAAAGTTTAAGGTTTATTTACGAGCACAATATTAGAAATATAAAAGTTCATGTCAACATGAATGGGCTTGCAGCTTATGATGCTGTTGATGTTCCTTATTTAGAAAAGCGTCTCAAAGCATTTTTACCTGATATAATAATTCACTATACTCATGTTAATCACTTTCCATTCTTAAAAGGAATAAACGCACATTATCATATTATGAGCAAAGAAGATTATAAGGTAGGATTATACAGACTAGAGATACAGGAGCAAGCAGTATGAGTGTTAGAAAAGAATTTAGCTCATTAATGTATGATGAGATGGCTGAGAATGATGATGTAATATTGATACTAGGGGATCTGGGCTACGGACATTTTAATCAGCATAGGATAGACTTCCCTGACAGAGTTATTAATCCACTAGCTGCAGAACAGTTGATGGTTGGAATGGCAACAGGTCTAGCACTTGACGGAAAAATACCTGTGTGTTATTCAATAACTCCGTTTGTGATATTCAGGCCCTACGAATTATTAAGGAACTTTCTAGATCATGAGTCAATACCTGTAAAACTAGTAGGATCAGGTAGAGATAAAGATTATGGAGGATTAGGTTTCTCACACTGGGGAACAGATGATAGAACACATTTAAATTCTTTTAAGAATATAAAGAAATTTAGGCCAAAAGATGCTGAAGGAATGAGAGATGACTTTAGTAATTTTATGTATAATGGTAAACCAAGTTACGTTAATTTATCTAGATAGGAAAACAAAATGCCAAAGAAATATAGAAGAAGATCAACAAATATTGCTGGAAACTTTAGAGGTGAAGAAGACATATTCTTTACAAAAGTTGTCAAGGGATTTAAGCACTTTTTAAAGAGCCCATTTAAGAGAGGTTGGAGCAAATGAAAAAAGCACTTATAACAGGAATCAATGGACAAGACGGATCATACCTTTCAGAATTACTGCTTGAAAAAGGTTATGAAGTACACGGAATATTAAAGCGTAATTCTGTAGCAGAAAACCAAACTGCGAGAATTGAACATATCTTTGATAAGATAAGCTTAGAATATGCGGACATGACAGATATGGCATCACTCATAAGTGTTCTGCAGAAAGTTATGCCAGATGAGATTTACAATTTAGCAGCACAGTCACATGTAAGAATATCATTTGACTAGCCAATCTACACAGGTAATGTTGTAGGTATGGGTGTACTTAATTTACTAGAATCTATAAGACTAGTATGTCCAGAAGCAAAAATATATCAAGCATCCTCATCAGAAATGTTTGGTAACTCTATGGATGAAGATGGTTTTCAGAGAGAAACTACTCCAATGCATCCTGCAAGTCCTTATGGGTGTGCAAAAGTTTTTGCATATAATTTAATGAAGAACTATAGAGCTGGATATGATTTGTTTGCTGCAAATGGTATTTTGTTTAATCACGAGTCACCAAGAAGAGGAACAAATTTTGTTACAAATAAAGTAGTAAAAGAAGCAGTATTAATTAACTACGGTCTTTCTGATAAATTATTGCTTGGTAATTTAAATGCAACAAGAGACTGGGGTCATGCAAAAGATTATGTAAGAGCAATGCACATGATATTACAGCAAGATGAACCAGATGATTTTGTTTGCGCAACAGGCATTTCTAATTCAGTTGGCGGTTTGGTAGACTATGTGTTTAATTCATTAGACTTGGATCCGAAACAGTATGTTGATGTTGATGAAAGGTTTTGGAGGCCTGATGAATTAGAACATTTAAAAGGTGACCCATCAAAGGCTAAAAAAGTTCTCGGCTTAGAATTAGAATATACATTTGAATCTATGTTAGATGAAATGATAGAATACTGGGTAGGATATTATGGAGATATCGCATGATAACTAAATTAAAAGAGTACTTGCTTGAAAGAAAGAGGCAGTCAATAATAAGAAATACTCGAAGCTATATAAACCAAAAACACGCAATGAAAACATTTGAACCTGGCAAAGACTGGGTGCAATATTCAGGACCTTACTTTGATGGTGAAGAATATTCTGCAGGTGTTGGAAGACTTATAGACGAGTGGTTAATATACGGTGAAAGAGCAAGAGAGTTTGAAGTTGAATTTGCTCCTCACTTAGGTAAGAAGCACGGATCACTAACAAATTCAGGAAGCTCGGCAAATCTGTTAATGATGAGTGTGTTAAAATCCAATAGACTAAAGTCTAGATTTAATTTAAGAAATGGTGATCAGTTTATCACGCCTGTTGTATGCTTTCCTACAACAATAAATCCAATGATACAGAATGGATTTGAGCCAGTATTTGTTGATGTAGAACTTCCTAATCTTCATCCTAACTTAGACCAAGTAGAAAAGTTATTAGAAAAAGATAGAAAGAAAAAGAATCCTA
>MDTG01285963.1_pt1 | contig 11904 bp, 11 predicted proteins | sample 811421 | NCBI WGS metagenome assembly MDTG01 (sample SAMN05326645, study PRJNA326480) | marine metagenome | isolation source: seawater | place: Pacific Ocean: South East | collected 2011 | reverse complement strand
TACCTTGCCAGAACTGACTTCGTTGACGTTTGTCAAGCCTGCGACCAGCTGCAGCGCACCATGGGGCGACTCGTCCGGACCTTCGCTCCACTGCAGTTGACCGTGATAAAGCTGGAACCAACGCCGTCTGTCCGCGCATTCCAAAGTCGATTGGACGACAGGGGAACTGTTGTTTTTTGATTATGGGGATGAGCCACCTTACATGACCTGCGGTGTGGCAGATCCCTCTGGCAAGCTCTTGCATGAGGCAGAGATCGATCTGCCTGGCCCGCGGTTGCCCCACGACATTGGCTTTACGCCCAACTTCACCATTCTTCACGATCTGCCTTTCTTCCATGACCCGAAGGTGCTCGAGCGTCACCGAATGAGAGTGCTGACCTTCCATCGAGATATCCCTACCCGCTTCGGCTTGATTCCCCGATACAGCCGGGGTGATGAGATCCGTTGGTTCGAGTGTGAGCCCTGCTACATCCTCCATGTCAGTAACTGTTGGGAGGAGGATGATTGGGTAGTGATGGATGGTTGCCGATCGATCAACCCCATGCCTGCCGCCACCAACGGGGAGGGCGAGCTCTCGCACATGCTGGCGTATATGCGCCTCGAGGCGAATAACTACCGTTGGCGCTTGAATTTACGAACTGGGGAAGTGCGCGAGGGAGACATCGACGATCTCAATACCGAATTCAACAAGACCAATCCACTCTATGCTGGTGTCAAAAGCCGCTTTGCCTATCACCAACGTATTCCGTTGCTAGAGGAGGGCGGGCATACGCTTCGCTTTACCGGATTGGTAAAATACGACAATGAAACCGGTTGTCGGCAACAGTGGGATTACGGTGAGGGCGTCTTTGGGAGTGAGGCGGTCTATGCGCCCAAGACTGGTGCAACGCGCGATCATGCTGAGGACGATGGCTACGTGGTGACACTAGTAACCGACAGCATCGACTGGTCATCCCACTGTCTGGTGTTCGACGCGACCGATGTCGCGGCGGGTCCTATCACCCGCGTTACCTTGCCGCAGCGGGTACCGTTTGGGTTTCACGCCAGCTGGGCGCCCAGTATCTGATCTGTTGCGCAGTGAGGCTCAGATCCTGAAGAGCATCAACGCGGCAACCAGCACCATCAGACTTGCCGCGACTTTGTTAAGGTTAGCGAGGTGCTGCTCGGTCGTAAGGAATCGCCTCAAGCCGCTACCGCCCTTCGCATACAGCGTCATCGACATAAATTCCGAGGGCAGCATCACGCTCAGGAACGCGGCGAGCTGTTCCGGCGTTGAGTACTCCACGGACATAAAACCCGGCAACAGCGCAATCATAAACCCCCAGCCTTTTGGGTTCACCACTGCCGTCACGTATCCCAAGATGAGTAACGCGCCGGTTGACAGCTGTGATTGATTGTCACCGCCTGCGAGGCGAGCGGGTTGCGTCCACAGTCGGTAAGCAATCCACAACAGGTAGCTGCCACCCCCCAGCGCTAGCGCGGCAAAATACACCTCCGATAGTGACTTGATCCAAGCGAGGAGCAGCACGCAAGTCGATACCACCGTTGCGACGCCTGCCAATTCGCCCCACATCATCCACAGCGTGCGCTGGTACCCCTGTGAGAGCCCCAGCGTGAAGGCCAGGGTCATGCACATGCCGGGGGTGAGCGAGATGACTGCAATCGTGGGGATAAACACCCACAACAGCTCCGGATCCATGGAAAGGTTACCTCAGAACATCACAAGGAGAACTACCAAGGCCAGCAATTGAACCATATTGGTGATGACCGACAAACGATGCAACGCAGCAAAGCGCGTACCGGCGGCAGTGTCACCGGCGAGCTCGGCATCGCGTAGTTGGTTGATGCGAGGCACCAATCGTTGCCTAATCCAGAGTGTTGATAGTGCAATAAGAATACAGACTCCGGTCGCCAGCGGAGCGCTGCTGATCCAAAAGCAGCCCGCCGTGCCAGATCCCACGATCAAGGCAAGGTAGTACCGCGGAAAGAGTTTGCGCAGAAACGGGCCAGCTTGCTCTATCGGGAGTGCCTGAAACACGGTGGGCGCTACGCCCACCGCGAAAAACAGCATGGCCCCCAAGGTGGCGGCTACGACGTAAAGTGCGACCGTTTCCATAGAGAGCCTACCTGGTGCGCTGTTTGTATTGGGCCACGCAATATCCGCGCGATACCGATGGGTCGCGTCGCGCGCCATGCTTGGTCACGCGACCCGAGACGCGCTGGCGCCAGTTCCTAAACGCTTTTGGTTTCAATGACCGGCGCATCAGCCGAATCACCGCTGCTTCCGGCAACCTGTACAGACGCTCGATGGCCTCAAAGGGGGTGCGATCCTCCCAGGCCATCTCGATCACGCGAGAGTGATCGGGGGCACTAAGGCTAACCTCGAGTTCGGTCGCAGCGCCAACGATCACAGGTTCTTCTACGGCAGTGGCAAGCGGCGAAGTTGTAATGTCGGTCATTTTGGGCATGATGTTGATGGAGGTTAGCGAGCTTTCTAGGGATTCGACACCAGAATTTTCACTATAGCGAAAACGCAGGACAATCACCGATTCGTCCCGCCAATATTGACCGCAACCAGCGCCCCCCCTAGGGTAGGGGAGTGGAAGGTGGGTGCGAGTGATGCGGGTACTACTGGCAGGCGCAACAGGCTATATCGGGCAAGCAGTTCTGCGCGAGTTGGTTGCTCAAGGTCACGAGGTGGTGGCGCTGGTGCGGCCTGGGCGTCAACTTGTGACAGACTCCCAAGATCCTGTGACCCGGATTGAAGCCTCTTTAACAGACGACACGGACTGGGATCAACAGGTGCCGCCAGTGGACGCTGTGATCTCCTGTCTGGCGAGCCGGAGCGGCGCGCCCTGCGATGCGCGTCAGGTAGAATTCGAGGCGAATCGCAGGCTGCTTGAGTATGCAGAGCGGGTGTCGGCGCTTCACTTCGTGCTGCTCTCCGCGGTTTGCTTGCAGATGCCTAGACTCGCGTTTCAGCGCGAGAAACTGAAGTTCGAAGCACTGCTGGCTGAATCTTCGGTGCCCGCAACGATTATCCGCGCTACCGCCTTTTTTCGTTCATTGGTGGGGCAGGTCGAGCGGGTTCGCGCGGGCAAACCCTTCTTGCTATTCAGCAGCGGCAATCTCACGGCCTGCAAGCCCATCTCTGATCGCGATCTGGCAAGGTTCATGGTGTTGAAGCTGACATCACCGCCCTCGGCTACCGCGGTGTTGCCCATCGGTGGCCCGGGCCCGGCACTTACCCCACAGGATCAGGGGCGGTTGTTGTGCGAGACACTGGGCCAGCCCTTTCGCACCACATCACTGCCACCTGAGATGTTCGATTGGATCCGCTGGCTAATCAGCCCGCTGGCGCTGGTGTCGCAACGCATGCGAGACCGCATGGAGTTTCTCCGGATTGCTAAGTTCTATGCCACCGAGTCGATGCTATGTTGGGATACGGCGACCGAGCGCTATGACGCCGAAGCAACGCCCGAGTTTGGCGACGACACGCTGCAAGCGTTTTATGCCGGGCTAGCGTCAGGTGAGCTCGAGATGCCTGAGCGGGATGAGCACAGCCTGTTCTGAGGATAAGGCCAGCCTCAGGCCGGCAACAGCATCACCGTCGACACGTGTGTCTCACCGATTTCCACTGTATGGATAGGTACTTCGTGCCAGGCTTGGGCCGTGCTGCGGGTTGGGGTTACAGCCAGTAAAGCTGTGTCGGCACGAGCCACCTCGACGTCCTGAAACCCCACCCATTCCTGTGTGAGCGAGAACTGGCACTTGTAGAAGCTCTCCTTGGCGCTAAAAAACAGGGTGGTTTCAAGCGCTACTGTGTCCGGTGCAAGCGAACTGAAATAATCTGCCTCTCGCTCAGTGAACAGGGTTGGCCAAAGCTTGTGCTCCACCCGACCAATGGTTTCGACGTCGACACCGACTGACTCGACGGCGGGGCGTTTGCCAACGGCGGCGACTAAGATCGTATCGCAATGAGAGAGGCTGCCCGTCCGATCAACTGGCCATACCGGGGCACGATTATCGGCGCGGCGAAGTGGTGCGGGTGGTAAGCCGAGTTGGTCAGACAACGCGCGTGCTAGCTGTCGTCCAGCCACAAACTCCCTTTGCCGATTGGGCGCGGCTCTTGCAACGTCTTCCCATTCGTCAGGGTGAGGATCATCCGACAGTGATTCGAGTGGCGCCCAGGCGATTGCAAGATCAGGGCCCGTCAAGTCAGGGAGGAGAGGGTGGATCGTCATGGCGCGATGTTAGCACCGCTGAGTTATGGCATTGCCATACATAAAGGGTAGCCTTGGCAGAGTGACAAGAGCTGGGCGTTCATTGGTCAGGATTGTCGCTGTAGTTGATCGAAGGGAACCGCTGAGAGGCCCAGCTCAAAATCGCCAACGCCACCGCCAGCAGCAGTACGGCACCTGCCTCAAATAGCAGCTTGCTGGGTTCGGCTTCTTTACCCTGCAAAATGATCAGTCGCGTGATGCCGGTAATAGCAATCAGCACCGGTAGCGTCACGGGCACGCTGTGGGTGGCGTAGTAGGCATAGGCCATGCCGATGACCTCGAGGTAGATAAAGAGCAGCAGCAGGTCGGCGAGTCGGATGCGGCCGGCGTCAAAAAATGATGTGAGCTCCAGTAGCACCGCTAACATGGTTAGCAGACTGATGATGACCAGCACGATGCGCTCGGCTGCGCTGAAAAAACCCAGCACACTGCGATCGAGTTTCTCGGTGGCTGCAGGATAGTCGCTACCCAGCTGGTATTTGGCCATAATTACGCTCCGCCTAAATATTGCGCATATTTCGGGTGTATACGCTTCCTCAGGGAAAACCGTTCACGCACCTCAGGTCGGCGTAAGGCGCGTTGATGGTGTGCGCTATCAGACGGAGGTCTCAAATTGGTAAGCTGCGCCAAGTTTCGGCTTAGTCAAACGGTGGAATTATCTTCTCGGCCGATACCCAAGGAATGTCGACGACTTCTGCCTCCCGCCAGCCATTGCCGGCATCCAGAGCGAGCCTTGTACCGGGTGCGGCTAGCTCGGTGGGTACATTGACGAGCGCAATGTTTTGTTCCAGTCGCGGCGACCAGCAGTAGCGTGTCACGTGACCGATAATTTCATCACTAAATTTGATGTCCATAAAATGTTGGTTGGGTACTACAGGCTCTCCGCCGAAATTGGCACCGACCAAGCGGCGCTCTGGGCCCGTTTTGGCGATGGCTTGAAGCGCGGCTTTACCAATATAGTCATAGGGCTTGTCGATATCCAGTAGCCGATCCATGCCAATCGTAAATGGGTTGTCGTTCAGCGTGATGTCGCTACAGTACGATAGCAGTGCGCCTTCCATGCTGCGCGCCAATGACGGGCAGGCGGCTTGGATATCAAATTCAGCACCTGCCTCCATGCACAGATCCCATAGCACGGTGCCTTTCCCTGCATCTTTCAGGATGATCTCGTAACCTAGCTCGCCACTCCAACCCGTGCGACTGAGCACCACCGGTATCCCCTCTACGGAGGTGTGGCAGAAGTGGTAGTAGCCGAGCTCGGTCGCTAAATCACCAAAGAGTTTATGTGCCACTCGCGGTGCCAGCGGGCCCTGTAATTGCAGCGGCGATGCGTCGGGCTCCCGAACCGTGACATTGAGCCCACTCTGCGCGGCGACACCTTTGGCCCACAGCAGAACGTCGCCATCACCCGGAGATAGCCAAAAGTGGTTCTCAGCGTGTCGATAGAGCACCGCGTCGTTAATGATGCCGCCGTTCTCATCGACAAAGACCACGTAGCGAGCGCGGTTGATTGGGCACTTATTGATGTCTCTCGGTGTCAGCAGTTGTGTCAGCGCTAGCGCATCCGGGCCAACTATTTCCACCTGACGTTCAGCCGCCACATCCCATAGCGAGACGCCTTTGACGATCGCCCAGTATTCGGCCGTAGTGTCGCCGTAGCTGGTGGGCATAAACATATGGTTATAGATGGTGAACGCCTCGGCGCCTGCTTTCACGGTGGCGTCAAAAAAGGGGGATTTGCGAACGCGGGGACCGATGGTGATGATGGGTGATGACATGGCGTTACTCCGTAAGCAGCGCGCGTGCTTCTTAGCTCTGCGGCATTATGAAACCGAATGCTGCGCCACGAAATCTTTTTCTCACTTTTGTAACGCACTTGGGCTTTTTGCGGGTCAACGCGGCTAGGATACTTCCTATGAACTTATTCGGCCCAGTGAGCAAGGGCACTATTTTTGCGGTTTCCACAGCGTTACTGCTGCTGCATCCAAAGGGTTGCTTGATTGAGCATGGATAGACCCTGAAGGGTCGTCATTTGCAAGGGGGTGTAGTTTGAGGGCGCGGAGCCGTCTGTGGTCAGTAGGCTGCGGAGCCGGGTGCTGCCGATTCGGTAGAGTCCAGCGGCGCGTCCAGATTGGAATCTGAGGATATCACCGGTTCGTATTCAACCTTCTCATCAGAGCGCGGATCCTGATCAAAGGCCGCTGGTGCCATAGCCGAAGTGGCAGGTATAAAAGAGCCCTGCTCTTCGATGGATACAGCGGTGCGGCCGGGCGGCTGCAGGATAATGAAAATGCCAGTGATTAAGCTTGCCATACCAACGAACCCGAATAACGCACTATCGCCCATGCTGCGCATTGCCCAACCGATAACCAGTGCACTGCTGGCAGATCCAAGTGCATTTAAAAGCAGCACAGACGAGGCAATCGTTACAAATTCTTCGCTCTTCGAGTTGTCAGCGGCCTTGGCAAGCGAGACCGCGTAGAGCGAATTGGCAAAGGCGCCAAAAGCGAACGCGCCCCACAGTAATGCCTCTAAGGTGTTGGCCAGTAACAATCCGAAGGCGGAGGCACCGCTTGCGGCACAAAGCACGGCGAGAACATAGCGACGGTCGATCCTGTCAGACGCCATACCGATCGGGTACTGTGCCAAGGCACCGCCAATTATATTGGCCGCGATAAAGGTCGGCACAAAGCTGGGGTCGTTGGTGACGCTCAGGGCGTAAACGGCACCCAGTCCCCAGAAGCCGCCCATCACCACGCCTGACCCCAGCGCACCGGCAAATGCGGTGTGTGAGCGGCGGTACAGCCTGAAAAAATTAACCCGTGTGACGGGTACCGGGGCGGGCGCCAGAGAGCGGGTAAGGCTGACAGGCACGATCGCCAGGCCCACTAGTAACGAGACCAGAATAAAGGGGTAGAGCGGATTTGCTTCGGTGAGGCGGAGCAAATACTGCCCGACTGCCATCGAGACCAGAACGATTGCAGTGTAGACCGATAACACGCGGCCGTGTCGTGTGCTGTCACTCTGCTCAGCAAGCCAACTCTCAATCACTGTGTAGGACCCGCACATGACGGCGCCCAGCACGAAGCGCACTAGCACCCAAAAGATGCCCTCGTTAACGAGGCTGAGGAACAGGAAGCTCGACAGAAAGATGGCTAACAAAGCCGTGAAGCTGCGAATGTGGCCCACCCGAGCGATGATGGGGGGAATCATCAACGCACCGGTCAGAAAGCCTGCGAAGTAAGCGGAGCTACTCAGACCGATCAGAGTTTGCGACAAACCGAGCTCGCCAGCGCGCAGCGGCAAAAAAGTCATATGCAGGCCATGGCCGGTGAGCAAGAAGGCAGTTGTGAACAGCAATGACGATATGGGCCTCAGAGTGCTCATTTTACGCGCTCATCTACAAAAGAGTGTTGCTCAGCGAGGAGCGAATTCTGCCGGTAAAGCACTGGTTCGCAAGAGACAAATTCGTGAATTTTTGGCGAGAGTAGGGCGCCGTTGTCGGCGTCTTGTTTTTGCGCAGAAAACGGTTGGCGGGATGATCAGATCAGGCAGCCAAGTCGCCCCAGGCAAGCTGCTTGTAGCCCCGACTGTGTAGCAGGTTACTGAGCGCCCTGATGTGGTCCGGGCCGACTTCGCAGCACCCGCCAATAATACTGGCTCCGGCGTCCAGCCAACTCTCTGCAAATGCGGCGTACTGCGCAGGGCCTAGGTCCTTCCTTGCTTCGAGCACATCGACAACCCCTCCCGGCTCCAGTGCATCGATTGATGTGAAGCCATTGGCGAAGGCGCCGAAAGGGAACCGTGAGTGGCCAAGGATGGGCAGCGCCTCAGCGATGACCTCGGGTTTGGAGCAATTGATTAATACTGCGAGTGGATCGAACTGCTCAATAGCAACCAGTGCGTCTGCAAGGGACTCCCCTGATCGCAATTGTCGGCCGTCCTCATCGGAGACGGTTACGCTTAGCACGAGCCTGACGCCTTCTTTCTCCGCCGCGGTTAAGACCGCCTTCGCTTCACTAATCGACGGGATGGTTTCAGCCAGAAAGCCATCGACAGTCTTTTTTTGGAGCGCGATGAGTTCACGGTATTCGCTAATCGCTTGCTCCAGGGGTAACTGGGTGTCAGGCCGGTAGCTAGCAACCAGCGGCGGTAGCGATGCGATCATAGCAGCGCCCCCATTTTGACTGGCCGCGGCACCTCGCTCGCCAAGTTCCCGCGCGCGATTCAAGAGCTCTCCAATAGGAGGGAGGTTGTTCCCCCGCGCGAGACGCGCGCGCGTAATCGCATAGGTGTTCAGGCACGCAATGTTGGCGCCAGCATCGCAAAAATCGCGATGTGCCTCTGCCACAAGATTCGGCTGCTCCAACATCACCTGCAGCGACCATTGATGATGTGCAGGGGAGGGGCTGCGTCGAATTAATTCTTGGCCAAGACCGCCGTCCAGTAGCAATACTCCATGAGTCATGTTTGATCTTCGCCTCGGTCAGCTCTTTCCTCGTAGACAAGTGAGTATAAGACTCGGCTCTCGTGAGGTATACGCTTCTTGCAGTGAGCAGCTAAGTGGTGAAAACGATTTTTAACGAACGACGCGGTGTAAGCGTCTATCTGCGCGATCGTGCTTTTCAGGGCTGGCACTTCACAATTGCTACCTCTAGTGAGATTCTCAGGCTGTTTTGCTGCCGCTTCTGATCGAAAACAGAAGCGCGTAAAACACTGGCGCTGCAACCAGTGCCAGTACTGAGACAGAGGCCAGCCCGACCGTAATTCATACGGCTATTATGCGGAAGAAGTCATCCCTGAGCAGTGACGCCATGCCGACAATCGTCGTGTACACGGCAAGCAGCGCGGGCACATGCGGCTGACACAGGCTGCGATCAGAGTGCTCTGCAACAGCCCTTTACAGTGCCTGAATATTGCTGGTGAGGGAGTCTGTGCGTAACCTTCATTCATGATAACCACACTTTTCATAACGTGACCGCTGATCTGCTGCTGACGATCTTGAGTTGCATCGGCTCTATGGGGCTGGTGGCATTCGTGTCTTGGTGGCAGACCCGAGGTCGAGTCGATACGAGTTCCGGTTATTTCCTCGCGGGGCGGGGTTTGGGGGCCACTCTTATTGCTGGCTCGTTGTTACTGACGAACCTTTCTGCAGAACAGCTCATTGGTCTAAATGGATCGGCCTACGCTTACAACCTCAGCAGCATGGGCTGGGAGGTGACCGCCGCAGTCGCCACCATTTTGATGGCATTTTTCTTTTTGCCCAAATACCTCACTGGGGCCTTCACGACCCTGCCAGAATTTCTTAGCGCGCGCTTTGACGAGGGCGTTCGTCGTATGACCGTGGTGCTGTTTATGCTCGGCTATGGGTTGGTGACAATCCCTAGCGTGTTGTACTCCGGCTCGATCGCAGTGCTCAAACTCTTTAATGTGCCCGAGCTCTTGCAACTGGATTACGGCACGTCTCTGTTGCTGACCATTATGGTGATCGGCGCCTTGGGTGCGTCCTATGCCATCCTCGGTGGTCTGAGGGCGGTCGCGGTCTCCGATACAATTAATGGCATCGGCTTACTGATCGTGGGTGTGGCCGTGCCATGGCTGGGTCTGAAGGCGCTGGGTGAGGGTAGCGTGGGTACGGGCCTCAATATTGTGTTGAGCACCGAAACCGACAAGCTTAACGCCATCGGTGGGCCTACTGACCCAACACCCTTTGCCACGCTATTTACTGGAATGGTATTTGCCAATCTCTTCTATTGGTGCACCAACCAATACGTTATCCAGCGAACCCTCGCCGCACGAAGCCTAGCTGAGGGTCAAAAGGGCGTGCTGCTGTCGGGCTTTTTCAAGGTGCTGGTGCCTTTGCTGATGATGATCCCCGGTGTTGTGGCTTATCACCTGTACGGGCCGGAGCTGCAATCGATGGATTTGGCTTATCCCCAGCTGGTCCGAGACGTTCTGCCGATTTATGCCACAGGCTTTTTCCTCGCCGTGTTACTGGGCGCGGTGCTGAGCTCCTTCAATTCACTGATCAATAGCTCGTCGACGCTTTTCTGCATTGATGTTTATCAGCCTCTCGTTGGCAGGCCGGTCCCTGATGCCGAGTTGGTGGAGGTGGGCAAGCGGGTGGGGCTGCTGATGACTGGCTTTTCACTGCTGGTGGCGCCGCTGTTGCAGTTTGCTGCAGAGGGGCTCTGGCAGGTCATTCGCGTTTTCACGGGCTTCTACAATATTCCGATGATCGCAATTGTCATAATCGGGCTCTTTACTCGGCACGTACCGGCGGTGGCAGCCAAGGTGGTGATTGTTTTTCACATTGTTGCTTATGGCACTTTCCAATTTGTGTTCAAGGATCTGGTGCCGGTGCACTTTTTGCATCTTTACGCGATCCTGTTTGTTTTGGAGATCGGGATGATGCTGGCGATTGGTGCTTGGCGCCCGCGACGAGAGGGGGCTGTTATCAGACAGACGGCAGAAGTCGACCTGACCCCCTGGGTTTATGCGCAACCCTCTGCGGTTACGTTGTTGTCCTGCGTGGTGGCGCTCTACATCGTGTTTTCACCAATCGGGCTGGCCGGCCCGGGTTCTAATGTCTTAGGGCCGGTTTTGCTGATTTTGCTCTCATTGAATGTAATTTTTTGGTTCGGCTGGCAGCACCGACTGCCTCGCGATTCGAGAGTGGGCGCTTGACAACGTCCGCGTCACCGCTGAAGGGTTGTGCAGCAGAGCGCGTCGCCGCGCTTTCCTCGGAGAACCCCTTCCGGTCGAGTCAGCGGAAACCCCGCCTGTTGATCGTCGGTGCCGGCATGATGGGACGGGAGCACCTGCGCGTCTCTCAACTTCTCGGCTGGGCAGACCTGCAGGGTATCGTCGATCCCGACGAGGGGAGCCTTGAGTGGGCATGCTCAGACTGGCGCTTGCTCACCGACGCACCGCTCACGATCTATCGCGACCTGAACGAGGCCTGTCTTAGCAGGGCGGTAGACGCGATTGTGATCGCGACGCCTAACCACACGCATCGAGATGTTCTGCGCGTCGCCGCCGCATCCCAGAAACCCATTTTGCTTGAGAAGCCGATGGCCACAACCTTGTCGGACGCCATGGAAATCGTGAACTTGGCGCGGGATTACCCGGCTGTCATGCAGCTGGGGATGCAGTATCGCTTCAAGGCACAATACGTGGATGCGCTGGAGACGGTGGAAGCACAGAGCGCGCTCGGACAGGTGAAGACCGTTGCCATGTCTGAGTATCGGCCGCCCTTTCTAGATAAGGTGGATCAGTGGAATAAGTTCAATCGCAACAGCGGTGGCACCCTAATCGAAAAATGCTGCCACTACTTTGATCTTATCAATGTCTTTGCACAGTCACGACCGAAGCGGGTTTATGCCAGTGGTGGCCGGGCGGTAAACTTTCTGGATTTTGAGTGGAAGGGTGAGCTGTCCGACATCGATGATCACGCCATGGTAATCATCGACTATGACAACGGCGTGCGAGCCAGCTTTACGCTCAACATGTTTTGTAAGGAGCTTTATGAGGAGTTGGTGGTTGTAGGCGAGCGCGGTCGTTTGGTGGCCAGCGAGCAGGCCAGCTTCCAGCCCGATACGCCCTCAAAAGCTGAGCTACT
>MDTG01010079.1_pt1 | contig 11904 bp, 2 predicted proteins | sample 811421 | NCBI WGS metagenome assembly MDTG01 (sample SAMN05326645, study PRJNA326480) | marine metagenome | isolation source: seawater | place: Pacific Ocean: South East | collected 2011 | reverse complement strand
TTTTAGAGAGTTAGGTCCCATTACAGAAGAATGTTTTGACATAAATGAACCTCCAATTAATTTGGGAAAATCTTGGGACGAGATTTTAAAAGATACTCATTTAACATATTTACCAATAAGGCATTACAATCCAGATTCTTCCCTGTATGTAAATAAAGATTTATTTTGTGAAGTTAATGGTATTTTTTTAGATATGCCGCAGGTAAAGATCAAAAGAAAAAATTCACTTATATTTGATCTTGTTAAGAATAGGTAGTATGCATCAATATATATAAATTTTTTGTGATGTCTAAATAAATATCTGCATTATCTTTATTCCTAGATAAGATTTTTAAATTAAAGTTCTTTACAACTTCTGGAGTTTTATTACTATCGAAATAAATCTAATTTTTTAGTTTACTTTTAATAATTAGATCAAAATTTTCTTTAAAAAAGTCTTTAAGAACGTATCTGCTTTCGTAGGCAATGTGTGGTGAAGTATCTGTATATAGTGCCACTCCATTAAGTGATGATTGGCAAATACTGCCAGTGCAAACTGAATTATGGGGGTCTAAATAAAAGATGTTTTGATTTTTTGCTGATATAGTATTTAATAATTTGCTTAAAGGTTGTCTATCAGAAATGGAAATTGTTTTAGGAGTAGAACATTCATCGAAACGAGCATTAAATTTTTTTGAATTACATGCTAAGGGAATATCATCAATTAAGACTGCATAACCGCCTGCACTAACAGCAAAATTTACTAATTCATTTATTGTCCATTTAAGAAGTTCAATATCCCTAAGGTTTTCATTCCCATTTCTACTTTTACCTTCAAAATTATAAAATTTTGTAGGATTACTATATTCTCGATTTAAATATAATCTATTTCTTGAAATAGAATATGCGAAAATATCGCCTCTGCCGAATTTCCCATTAGTTAAAACTTCTATGATTTCTTTTATCTCATCTTTTACGCATTCCTTTGAAAGACAAATTTCATTTTTATGATTAAAGATGCTTCTTATATGATTTGTATTTCCCCAAGAATATAAATCCATGTTTAATTCTTTAAGTGCATTTCTCATACTCGGAACAAAATTCATTAGGTGACTATCCCCTATCGCAAAAACCGCTTTTTTGTCATTAGTTCTATTCAGACATTCTTTCATTTCATATCTCATACATTTTTCAAGTGAGGCCGCGGAACCTTGAAGAGATATTGGTTTCCCATATTTAGGAGGAGTAAATTTCTTAAAGCTTAATAACGACATTGACGTGAAAAAAATCAACCCAATTCCCGAGATATAAATAAAAAACCTATCGGGCTTAAAATATTGGTCTTTGCGGAAAGGTTCTTCAATAAACTTATACGAACAAATTGCTAAACCAATTATTAGAAAGATTTGAAAAGGAACTGTCCACCAGTAGATACCAATGGTCCATCTACTTATTGTTAGGACACCCCAGTGCCATAAATAAAGAGAGTAGGAAATAATGCCAACATTAACGACTGTCTTATTAGTAAAAACCTTAAATATAAATGAAGGTTTTTTTAAAGAGCTTAATAGAAAAAATGTTAATAAGACTATTGCAATTTTTGAAAAAGGAGCCGAAGAAATTGGCAAAAACATAACTCCAATAATTAAAAAAATTACTATTGATGGAGGTACTTTCTCTAAGAAATTTTCTAGTGATGGTCTTTTGTTAAATCCAAGAAAGATTAAACAACCTGCTGACATTTCCCAAAATCTTGTAGGCATCAAGAAATATGCAGCAGGTTGATTAATTGGGTAGAGATACAAAAATATAATTAATGATGCAATTGACAGCCCTCCAACTAATATGAATAAATTTCTGGCACCATTTTTTGTTTGTTGACCAAACCCAGAGAACCAAATTAATAAGGGAAAGATAATGTAGAACTGCTCTTCAACACTGAGCGACCAGGTATGAGTAAAGGGATTGAGTTGCGTTGATTGTGCAAAATAATTAGTAGATTTTCCTAGGAGAAAAAGATTTGAGAATCCAAATAAAGTTGCAAAACCTGTATGCAAAGAAAGAAATGGAGTTGGATTGAATAAGCAAATTAAAAAACCAGTTATTAATACAAAAACTGATAATGCTGGAACTAGTCTCTTAATTCTTCGAGCGTAAAATCCGCTAACAAAGTCCTTGAAGTTTTTACTTGGTCTTTGATAAAGAGATGAAGTTATTACAAAACCTGAAATTACAAAAAATATATCCACACCAAGGTAGCCGCTAGGTAATGTATTTGTATTGAAGTGATTGATAATAACAGCAATAACTGCAAATGCCCGGAGACCATCAATCTCAGGACGGTAGCGACTTTTTATAGATAAGGATATATTTTCCTTGATGTTTTTATCCACAAAAAATCTCTATAACAACAATTAATTACCTTATTATAAGTGTTGAAATTTATCAAAAATATAAAATTTTCATTTTTAAATTTTCTCTTAGTGAGCTGTTTTTGATAATTAAATCTTGAATGAATCGTTAGCACAGCATCTCAGAAAAATAAAAAGCTATTCATAAAAAACAGGGTTGTTCTGCTTTAGCCAAAGAATTTCTTCGTATTTATCATGGGATCTAGTTAGAATAATTTTTTCTAGATTTACAATAATAAGAATTTATTTATATGTATAAAATTCATTAAGTTCCTATCTAGGAAAGTTTAATCCCAAAAAGATCATCACTCTGAAATCTTTCTCCGTTCTTAAATTTAACCATCAAAATTAAAAAATACTTCTAAGAGCATTTTAGAGAGCAGAATTGCATAATCAAGCTTGGACAAGTAGTGACAAAAATTATGTTATTAATAAACGCCGTCTGAAAACTATTGGTATGACAAGAAAAATTAAGTGGAGCCAAGGAGACTCGAACTCCTGACCCCCTGCATGCCATGCAGGTGCTCTACCAACTGAGCTATGGCCCCAAATTTATAAACGTCAGTCATATCAATCTTTTTAAAGATCTAATTCGTAACCAACGTAATCCCTATAATACTTTATAGAGTTTGATTATTAAAAATGGCACTTTATATTCTACCTAGAGATTTACAAGTTGTCGCATCCTTTCTTGTGCTGCACTGAAGCAATTCCGCACGTACTTAAAGTTAGGTTGATATGGTTGGCCTGGAAGGAAGAAAAAGTAAAAGAAGATATTTAATTAGAGTTTCTTTTAAATATTTAACTAGCGAAAGAAGTTTAGTTTTATTAGATATAGATGTTGATGATAACTTAGTTGTTTTTTTGCATGAGATCTCAAATGAGAATTTAATATAAATAATCATATAGATTTCGTTGGCACACTAGGTCCCAATAATTACACAACCTCTACAGAAACTATTGTATCTAGTGTCTTTAAAACTGATCCATTTGCTCCTGTTAATATGAACAGTGACTGGTCAACGCCGCTTATTAATGTATAACGAATAGAATAATATTTTTTGTTAAGGAATCTATGGGGTTCTTTACGGGAGTAGAAATAAAATCGATTTTAATTTATTTTTTACCTTAAGTTAACACCAGTTTAATCAAATCAAAAACTCTATCGATACTTAGTTTAAGGACTACTTTTGCTTTTTTTTAAATGAGTCAGATATAAATTTGTAAAATTTGCCATGACCAATAAGTTAGGCAAAAGTATTAATCGTCATTTTACTAAAACCTTATAGAATAATAACTTCCATTTCATTGAGTCTCAAGAGCCAGTTAAAACTTGGAGGGATGAAAAATCTTACAAAAATATTAAAAAAATTAAGAAATTATTAAAAAAATATTTTTTATTAGGTAAAGTTTTTTATATAAAATAATGTTTCTAAAAACTTAGAGAGATGTATTTTACTTATTTGAATAAAATACTAAACATTTACCAATTTAATAAGAAATTTGCTAATAATAAATTCATTTTTTTTTCGTATAAAAAAATAATAAATTTAAATTATATTTTTGAGTTCTGTCGAGTTTAAATTCAATCAAGAAAAATGCAAATATTTATCAAACTCTTAACAGGAAAAACATTAACTCTGGATGTAGAAGCTAGCGACACTATTGATAAAGTTAAATCAAAAATTAAAGATAAAGAAGGCATTCCTCTTGATCAACAAAGGTTACTATTCGCGGGAAAAGGCCTTGAAGATATAAGAACTCTTTCTGATTACAACATTCAAAAAGAAGGAACCTTACATTTAAAAGTTGACGCCGGTAATGCTGCTTTTTCTTTAAATGGTAATGCAGAAATTGGAAAATATTTAAATATCATAGAAAATAGTCCTGATCCAGATGGCACAGGAAAATTATCTTATAGATGGGAAGTTTCTTCTGACAATTCAACCTGGAATAATGTTGGGACTGATTCGAGATATCAAGTTTCAGCCTCTGACAAAGGAAAATATATAAGGGCAATCATTAATTATAAAGATAACAAAGGTTTTGATGAGATAATTACAACTAATCCCATACCAGTTCCTTCAAATCATTTCGATATAAATAGCCCTATTTATTTTACTTTTTATAGAGATAAAAACAGTGAAAAAGATTACAATTTTTCCTTAGAATTTTATAACAAGACTACCTCCAAAAAGCTTAATCTATATGCAAGTTCTCCATGGGATAAAACTCTTACAAGCAATGGATTATTTGGTTCAATTTATATTCCAAAAGATGAACTATATCTAGGGGATTACGAACTTTATAGAATTTCTGGCAATAATGATATTGTTGATTTAATTAGAAGAAGAAAATATGATGGGACAGGGACATATGAGAGTTGGACATCATCACAATTAAAAGAATTTAATGATATCGGTATTAATCCTGAATTACTATCTTTTTCGGTATCTGGTTCGATCAATAAAAATGATAATCACCCCCTTAAATTTACTAACATTAATACTGAGAAAAAATTTACAGATGTCAATCAAGAGAATTTATCAATAATTTTTTCAGGGAAATTATTAGAAAAGATTGATTTAAGATGGTTTAATATAACCTTAAAAGACATATCAACTAATAAGCGATTAAATAGTTATTATCATAACTATTATCCATATGGTTCTCCTACTCCAAAAGTTGATTTTTTTGCTGCGGAGTTTATCGTACCAAGTGATATTACTTATAATGGCAATTATATTTTAGAAAGCATTACTTACAATATAAACGATGGTCATTTTAATTCAAATAATACAAGCATTGTTTTAAATAACCAAACAAACCAATGGACACCAGAGCAAATTGAGCAACTAAATGCTCTAGGGATTAATCCCACAAATTTTGAATTTGAGGTCGATGAGATATTAAGCGTAAATCCTGAGGAAAATAAAATTTCTCAATTTACAATAAATGCTAAAGATAAAGTAATTGATCTCGATAAAAAAGAAAATTTAGTAATTAGATCAGAAATAGTTGTTGATAAAAAACATATAAAAAGTCGATACGGCCTAATTGATATAACTTTTACCAATGGGAAAGAAACCTTTAGGGACTACATACATTTTCATAGGGCAAAAATTGAAGAATCTGGCGAAAATATCATTATAAAACATTCTTCAATTATAGGATTCGCTGGCCGTTTAAAAAGTAATGGACGATTAAAACTAGAAGATCTCAATGGTGACTGGAAAATTAAGAATATTGCTTTAGGGAATCAAGATTTCTCGAAATATTTTAATTTAGATGATGTTATTTTTTCAATTGAAAACGCCAAGAATGATATTTTTCAGGATAACAATAAATTAGTTTTTAAAGAATATTCATTAAATCAACTACCTACTGATCTATCAGTTTATGAGAAAATAAAACCTTTAGAACTTAATGTTAATAATGGAACTAAAAATTTCGTTCTAGAGTTAGATATTGATGAAAAGGCATTAGGGCAAAATAATTTCTTTAGTTTAGATTCAGCTATTAAAAGCCCTGTAATTGGAGGATTAGGACTTCACGAAAGAGGTTATCCAGATACTACGGTCATATCTTTTTATGATGAGAATGATGACACTTCCGCAAGAGAGTCATTTGGTTATGTCACTTTAGTTGGCCCTAATAACATTTACAAAAATCTGGTTCTTTATAATGATGAATTTATAGGTGGGAAGTATAAAAAAGATATATTAATTGATAATAGTGTTCCAGAAGGATTATGGCATGTAAGCAATATCTTCCTTAGAGACAGAGCAGGAAATTCCTTTAGTACCGTAGAACAAATCGAATTTGATATTGATAGGGAAATTGGTGAAGAATTAGTTGGAGACAATAATGAAATAACTCAAAAACGACATACTCTTAATGTGGCGAACAAACTTAATACAAGTGTTGAAAATCTTACCTTTAGAGTCATAAACGATAATGCAAAAAGAATTGATGATAATGTTTCCCCAAAAATTACTGATATTAGATTTAATTCTCCATTTATAGATGTAAGAAATAGGCAATATATAGAAATTGATATTACTGACCTAGATTCTGGATTAGGAAGTTATTTCTACCCAAATAATTTTGGTGAAAAGCAAGGTAGCGATGAAAAATTAATCAGAAATCTTTTTGGAGACATCACATTAACAAATTTTATTGATGAAAATGATCAACTTATAGTTGCTCTTTTTACAGATCAATTAATATCAGGAGACTTAAAAAAAGGAACCTATAGAACATCCATTGAATTTAATGGTCTTGAATATGGTGAATATTATGTTGATAGTATTAGAATTGCAGACAAAAATCAAAATTTATATCAAAGCCTTCCAAGGCATTTTAACTCTAAAGTTATCGCTGAAAAATATCTTACAAATCAAACAGGGATAGATCCTAAAAATCTTTCTTTTTATGTAGTAAATGATTCCGTCAATGAAAATAATCGGGCAAATCCATCGCCTGAGATAAAAGATATAAGAATAAATAGATCTAACTTCGATCTTGGTAAGAATGAAAATGAATTAATTTTAGATATCGATTTTAATGATAAATACGGGCTTGGTGAACCAGCAAGTTGGAATAAAGAGATTGAAGAAAGAACTCAAAGGGATGCCGTTGGAACTATTGCTTTTAAGGGCCCCACAGGCCAAAGGGTGAATTTACACTTATCCCTCGATCAATTAATTAAAGGTAGTAATAAAGAAGGTACATTAAGAACTTCTATTAAATTTCCATCACATTTAGCCTCTGGAGAATGGAATTTAGAATCCATAAATTTAACCAGCATATCAGGCAATGAATTAGATAAAGGGATTGGTAGCTATAGCTTACAAAGAAACCCAGTTGATTCTGAAAGACTAAGTCTTGAACAACAAAAAAGCTTACACAAGCTTTATTGGGAGGAATTTGCTCTTGCTAGAAATATTCCAGTTACAAATTTTACTTTCAATGTAATTAATCCAAAATATGTTTCTAGAGAAGATTTTGATCCTCCAAAAGTTGAAAAAATAAATCTTTATGAAGGTGTTGTAACTATAAGTACTGAAAACAATGGATCTGTCGAGTTAGTGAAAAATAGAGATGGTGAAGGTTTAGTAAGGGAACTTGGTGATAATGTTTTGATTCCCATAAAAGATGAGAAAGGTAATCCTATCGGAGATAAATCCTTTAGCGGTTGGTCACTAATTGGTGCTGATAAAAATGATGACGTTAATACATCAGTTTGGAAAGAATTTAATGGAAGATATTATTTTTATACCCATGATTCTAATTGGCGAGCTACCGGAGGAGAGTTTGTACCGTCAGGCTCTAATGAGTTTTATAGATTAGAAAAGAGCTTTGAACAAGATTTAGATAATAATGGAGAAATAGGTCCTATAGATAATGACGGTAGTGCTTCATTTTCTATAAATGGAATCGTAGAAGTAGGGAATACTTTAGAAATTAAAATCACCAAAAATGATCCTGATGGTGACGGAGCAGCATTATCTGCTAGCTGGCAAACATCTAGTAATGGCACAACCTGGAAAGAAGTCGGTCAAGAATTAACTTACAAATTAGGTTCTGCTGATGAAGGAAAATCTATTAAAGCTGTAATTTCATATAAAGATGCTCAAGGTTTTGATGAAATAGTTTCTACAGCTATTAAAACCATCCCATTTGTAAATGATGGGAAAGCTAGTTTCACTATTAAAGGTATAACAAAAATAGGAGAAACTCTAAGCATAGAAAGAACAAAAGATGATCCAGATGCTGATGGAAAATTATCTTATAGCTGGCAAACCTCCTCTAATAATTCAACATGGAATGTAGTTGGTACTAACTCAACTTATAAAGTTGCAAAAAGTGAAGAAGGGAAATATCTTAAAGCTGTAATTTCCTATAAAGACGGGCAAGGTTTTGATGAAATAGTCTCTACTAATACTATCTCTTTTATAAATGATGGATCAGCCAATTTTGCTATCGAAGGTAATACAAAAGTAGGAGAAACTTTAAAGATAAAAAGAACAAAAGATGATCCTGAGGGTGATGGGAAATTATCTTATAGTTGGCAAATTTCTTCTGATAATTCCACTTGGACAGAAGTTGGAACTTCTCCAACATATACGGTTTCTAACTCTGACCAAGGAAAATCTATTAAAGCTGTCATTTCATATAAAGATGAAAAGGGTTTTGATGAAATAGTCTCTACATCTATTAACAATATTCCATTTGTTAATAATGGATCAATTAGTTTCGCTATCAAAGGTAAGCCCGAATCTGGAGAAACCCTGAGTATCAATATCACCAAAAATGATCCTGATGGTGAGGGGAAATTATCTTATAGCTGGCAAATTTCTTCTGATAATTCTACTTGGACAGAAGTTGATACTACTTCAAGTTACAAGGTTTCGAATTCTGATCAAGGCAAGTCTATAAAAGCAGTAATTTCATATAAAGATGGAAAAGGCTTTGATGAAAAAGTTACAAAAACAACAAGTGATATTTTTATAATCGGTGAGCCTAAAAGAAAAACTTATTTAGCAATTGATCATGTTTTTTCAAATGATGCAAATGCACAATGGCAAATATCAAATGATGGAATCAATTGGAATAATTTCAAACCAAGAGATGAATATAACAATCAATATTACGACGGTAAGAAATTTCTTAATGGCAAAGATTTATTTGCTCATTATTTAGTAAATGAAGATGAAGGGAAATTTATTAGATCAAAAGTTTCTTATATTTTCGAAAATAATCAAATCGATAAAGTAACAAATGTAATACATATTCCAAAAGTAAATGAAGGCAAAGCAAATTTAAGTCTTAGTGGAATTTTAGAGCCAGGCAAAATACTTAAAATAAATAAGATTTCTGATGATCCTGATGGTTCAAATAGTTTCTCTGCTCTAACAGATTATGTTTGGCAATGGAGTAAAAAACCTGATTTTAACAGTGTAATAACTCCAACATGGATCCCACTTGACACCAAAAATCAAAATCTTCCTTTCTATAAGGTAAAGCAATCTGACCAAGATAAAGTTATTAGAGCAATTATTTCTTATAAAGATAATCAAAATTTTGAAGAACAAATAATTCTTGATCAAATCAATCCAAAATGGACAAAATTAGGATCCAATGTTTTTACGGGTGAAACATACGATATATCAATTCCCTACCAGAGTGGTCTTGATATCTCAGGAAACGGAAAAAGAGTAGCTTTCAAAAGCTACGACTATTCAAAAAATATTGATAATTCATCTGTTCAGATTTTTGAGGTGCGAAATGATAAATGGGTTGAAGTAGGAGAGAAAATAAAATTATCTGACTATTTTTCCTCGCCAGTAAGCCTATCAAATGATGGAAATATAATTGCTATTGGCTGTATCAACTCTAATACATCTAATGAAGAAGTAAAAATATATAAATTCTCACTAGAGCATCAAGATTGGAATATTATTGGATCTTTGGAGGGGAGAAAATGGCCAAGACATGATGGATTTGGAAGAGATGGATTTGGGCAATCCAGTATTGACTTATCGGGAGACGGTTCTATCCTTGCCGTTGGAGCAAGTAGGGATGGCAGTTACGATAATGAAGGTAATTTTTCTTCACCATATCTTATGCGAAATGGTGGAGTAAGAGTTTATAAAAATGAAAATAATACATGGACACAGATTGGGAGTGACATAAAAGGGCTCTTTTCAGAAGGAGGTCTTGGAAATACAGTAATTCTCTCTGAGGATGGATTAACAATTGCATCTGCTGGCTATAGAGATTCAAGTAAATGGTCAAAAGATTCAACCTCAATACCCTCCCCTGGAGTCCTCGTTCATAAATTTATAGATAGCGAATGGAAGCTTATTGGTGATAATTTTTTTCACGAAAACTCTTCAAGGGGTGTTGCTCCAAATATTGATTTATCTAAAGATGGGAAATTATTAGTTATTGGAAGAGGGTTTGAAAAAAGTACAATAAAAAACGACGGTGCACTTTTGGGGTACCAAAATCAAAGAGTCGGATATATTGATATTCATCGACTGGAAAATAACACCTGGACAAAATTAGGGGATTCAATAATCATAGATAATATTTCTAGTACAGGAGTATATCCAAAGATTGCTTCAAAAGGATCAGCATCAAATCCAATCGTAAGTATAAATATAAAGGATGGGAATAGAGATTCTGAAGTATATAAATTTCATCAAAACGAATGGATTCACACTGATACTCTTCCCTATGGACACATACATGAATTATCTTCTGACGGGTCTACAATCGCAATTGGAACTCCACGTGGAAATACTTTTGTTAATGGACAAATACCCCCTCCTACAATAAAGGCTTACAAATCTGAGAATTTAGATATTTCTTCAACACTAATTAGGAAAGTAAATGATCAAAATGATGGTCAAGCAACATCCTTCATACAGGGTGATAGAAATGTTGGAGATAAATTATCATTTATTATTAATCAAGATGATCCAGAGGGTACAGGTGAATTAAATTTTGCGAGTTATAGTTGGTTATCTTCTTCAAATATTAATGGAACATGGGAACCAGTTTTAAATACTTTTGGAAAAGATTTTACAGTCCCAACATCATTAAATAATAAATGGATCAAAGGTATAGCTTCCTATATCGATAATAAGGGTTTTGAAGAGAGCACTATTGCAAAGCCAGTAAAGATACTTGATCTAAATAATACAATTGAGGAGTCCAAAGGAAATGTAACTTTATCAAAGAACCTCAAGGGTTTTGGATTTATAAAAACATCTAATTCTAATGAATTTAAGGCTTTAACAGGTCGCAATGGCAAACCTCTTGGGGAAAGTAATTTCTTCAGTTGGAAACTTAAAGGCGCAGAGACTGTAGATGGAGAAAACCTAACAATTTGGGAAAGAACTACAAACAACTTTTATTTATTAAAACATTTATCAAATTGGCAAGCTACTGAGAATGGAGAAAATATATCGCCAGGTACTCGTAAGTTCTTCAATGTTGAGGAGAATTTCGATCAAGATATCGATAACAACGGCGAAATAGGTTCAGCCAAAAATGATGGGGCTGCAAAATATTCAATAAGTGGAGCTGTAGCAGTAGGTAATACTCTACAAATTAAGGAAGACAAGCCTGATCCAGACGGACCCGGGAAATATCCAGATGGATCGCCTACTTTAACTTACAGTTGGCAAACTTCTTCTGATAATTCCAAATGGACTGAGGTTGGGGCTTTATTAACTTATACTGTTCCCGAAGCTGACGAAGGAAAATATATTAGAGCAGTTATTACTTATATTGATGCTCAGGATTACGTTGAGAATGTTACTACCTCTAAGTCTTTTATCCCTTTTACTAATAATGTAGAAACTAATGACTCTATTAGTCTCGCTAAAAATAATGACGGTTACGGGTATGCCGCTCTCAAAGGATCAGATGAGTACACTCCAATAAAAACTAAAACAGGAGATCCTTTAGGTGATAAAAGTTATCAAGGTTGGACTTTAAT
>MDTG01408936.1_pt1 | contig 11905 bp, 23 predicted proteins | sample 811421 | NCBI WGS metagenome assembly MDTG01 (sample SAMN05326645, study PRJNA326480) | marine metagenome | isolation source: seawater | place: Pacific Ocean: South East | collected 2011 | reverse complement strand
TGGCTTGAGGACATTATCTCTTTCAAAGCATCAGGATCAATGCCGGATAAAGGAACGTAAGTACCTAATCTATATACAACCAATAACAAAATTGTAAAAATAATTCTATTTTTTAAATCTGTTGCGTGACTAAAAGCACCAGGGTTTAAATTTTCACTAGACATAATTTTTAATTTTTAATTAATGTTAATTTTCCACCAATTTTTTCAATTTTTTCTTTGGCTTGTTTTGAGACAAAATTTACAGACAAATTTACTTTATTCTTAATTTCACCCTGACCTAGGATTTTTAATTTATCATATTTTTTTGAAATAATTTTCTTACTTTGTAGTGTTTTTAGGTCTAAATTGTTGTCTAATTTTATTTTTTTTCGGTCAAAAATACTTTGAAGATTTGACAAGTTTAATATTGCTATATTCTTTTTTTTGAATGATTTAAAACCTCTTTTTGGCAATCTTCTAAATAATGGCATCTGTCCACCTTCGAAACTTTTGATTGCTACACCAGATCTTGCTTTTTGACCTTTGTGTCCTCTGCCAGAGGTTTTTCCTTTTCCAGATCCAATACCTCTACCGGGTCTTATTTTCTTTTTATTAGTCTTTATTAAGTTATTTAATTTCATTATTTATTTTCTCTTTTTGAAACTATTTCAGAAATTTTTTTTCCTCTTATCGATGACAAAATTTTTGGTGAAATTTGAGATTTTAAACCATTTACACATGCTTTCAAAACGTTATGAGGATTAGCAGATCCTAATGATTTTGCGACTACGTCTTGAATACCTAAAACTTCACAGACAGATCTTATGGCTCCACCAGCAATTATCCCTGTTCCAGCTGGTGCTGATCTCATAAAAACCTTTCCAGACCCATTTTTACCTTTAACATCGTGGTGTAAAGTTCTCCCATCTTTAAGAGGTATTTTTACCTGGTTTCTCTTAGCGTCTTCAGTGGCTTTTTTAATTGCATCAGGAACTTGTTTCGATTTACCTTGACCAATTCCAATTGATCCCTTTTGATTGCCTACAACCACAAGCGCAGCAAAGCCAAACCTTCTACCGCCTTTAACAACTTTTGTTATTCTGTTTATTGCTACTAGTTTTTCTTTATATTCAGTTTCACTCATTTATATTTTTAATCCATTTTTTCTTAAAGAGTCAGCTAGTGCTTTTATCCGACCGTGATATTTATAACCACCTCTATCGAAATAAACGCTATCTATTTTTTTTTCTTTTGCTCTTTTTGCTAATAATTCACCTAGTATGTTTGATAAATCCATTTTTTTTGTTTTATTTTTTTTTAATACTTTTTCTGTTGATGAAGCTGAAACCACAGTTTTGCTTATCTTGTCATCTATAATTTGGGCTGAAATATTTTTTGATGATTTAAAAACAGTTACTCTCAATCTGTTTGAGTTAACATCTTTTAATTTTTTTCTATTTCTTATTTTTCTTTTAATCTTAGAGTTAACTTTTTTCATTTATTTTTTCTTCCCTTCTTTTCTTAAAACGTATTGATTTCTCTCTTTAATGCCTTTGCCTTTATAAGGTTCAACAGGTTTTAAAGCTTTAATATCAGACGCTATCTTGGAAACAAGTTCTTTATCTACTCCATTTATTTTTATAACTGTTTGTTTCTCTACTTGAATTTTTACATCTTTTGGAAATTTAAAATTTACATCATGGCTGAAACCAATTTGTAAATTTAAAGAATCTCCTTTTAGATTCGCTCTAAAACCTACACCATTTAATTCTAAAATTTTTTCATGTCCTGATGAAACACCAATAACCGCATTATTAATCAGACTTCTATAAGTTCCCCATAATAACTGCGTCTTATGGTCTATATCTTTACTTATGGGTAGTATTTGAAATTCATTTTTTTCGTTAACTTTTGAAGAAAACATTTTTTCACTAATAAATAGTGATTTATTACCCTTGGGACCAGATACTGTGATTTTATCACCTTCAATTTTAACTGAAGTATCTTTTGGCAATAATATATTTTTTTTTCCAATTTTAGACATTAAAATACCTTACAAATTATTTCTCCACCAATATTATTTTTTCTTGCTTCTATATCTGACATTACACCTTGAGAAGTTGATATGATGGCCATTCCTAAACCATTTTGAATTTTTGGTATACTTGTTGCTCTCGAGTATACTCGTCTGCCCGGTTTTGAAATTCTTTTGATTTCTTTAATCACAGGGCTGCCCTCATAGTATTTTAAATTTACTTTTATTACTTTTTTATTTTTTTCACTGCTTTCCAAATAAAAGTTATTTATATATCCCTCACTTTTTAAGATTTCTAAAATTTTAGATCTGAATTTTGATGCTGGTATGTTAACCGAGTTTAAGTTTCTCATTTGTCCATTTCTTATTCTTGTAAACATATCTCCTATTGGATCTACTAAAGTCATATTCCTCCTACCAACTTGATTTAATTATCCCAGGAATTTTTCCAGCAGATGCCATATCTCTTAAAGCAATTCTGGAAATTTTTAATTTTCTATAATATCCATGCGGTCTTCCTGATATACCGCATCTATTTCTAATTCTTACACGTGCAGAATTTTTTGGTAATTTATCTAGTTTTAATTGCGCAGCAAATCTTTCCGCTAGCTCTAGTTTTTTATTCATAATTATTTTTTTTAGCATAGTTCGCTTTTTTTCGAATCTATTGGCCATTTTCATTCTTTTTAAATTTTTTTGTATTGCGCTTTTTTTTGCCATTTTACCTCACTTTTTTTTCTGTAATTGGAAAATTAAACTCTTTTAGAAGTTCAAGTGTTCCTTGTTTTGAATTATTAGACGTGACAATAGTTATGTCTAATCCTCTTATTTTGTCAACTTTATCAAAATTAACTTCTGGAAAAATAATATGCTCTTTAATGCCAAAACTATAATTTCCTGAGTTGTCAATGCCGTCAGATTTTAAACCTCTAAAGTCCTTTATTCGCGGTAAAGCGATATTTACAAGTCTATCGACAAATTCGTACATTTTATTAGATCTAAGAGTAACTTTTGCACCGGCGCTTTGACCTTTTCTGGTTTTAAAATTTGCAATAGATTTTTTAAATTTTGTTATTACTGGTTTTTGACCTGTTATAAGACTTAGATCATCCAAGCTTGTTTTAATTTTTTTCCCATCAGATGCATCCTCACCTAAACCCATATTAAGCACTATTTTAACAAGTTTTGGTGCCTGATGTTTATTTTTATAGTTTAGTTTAGTCATTAAGTTTTTAACTATATCTTTGTCGTATAATATTTTGAGTCGAGGTTTCATTATTTCTTACTTTCTTTTTTAGTTTTGTTTTTTGTAATTTGTTTATCAATATTTTTAACATTTGAAATATGTATGAAATTTTCTTTAGTTATAATACCGCCCTTATTTTCCTTGGTTGGTTTAAGGTGTTTTTTAATCATATTTATTGTTTTGATTTTTACTCTATTGGAGCTTCTATTGATCTCCAATATTTCCCCAGACTTGCCTTTATCTTTTCCTGATATAACTTTTACCTGTGTTCCTTTTTTTAAAACCAACATTTATAATACCTCCGGAGCTAGCGATATAATTTTAGTGTGTCCCCGCACTCTAAGCTCTCTTGTAACTGGGCCAAATATTCTTGTACCAATAGGCTCACCCTTTTCATCTGTTAATACTACAGCATTAGTATCAAATTGAATTTTAGATCCATCGTTTCTAAATATTTCTTTTTTTGTTCTAACTACAACTGCTTTATGAACGGCTCCTTTTTTAACTTTACCCTTAGGTATAGCGTCTTTAACACTTATTACTATTATATCCCCTACAGACGCATATCTTCTCTTTGAGCCACCAAGCACCTTTATGCATTCAACTCTTTTTGCCCCAGTATTGTCTGCTACGTTTAATTCTGTTTGCACTTGTATCATTTTTCAATAACTTTCCATTTTTTTTTCTTTGAAATAGGATTACATTCCATTATTTGAATAGTTTCTCCTTCTTTAAATTTATTTTTCTCATCATGAGCGTGATATTTTTTTGATCTTTTTATAACCTTCCCATAAAAAGGGTGTGCAAATTTTCTAGTAACTTCTACCACTACTGTTTTGTCGTTTTTCGCACTCGTAATTACACCTTTAAGAATTTTTTTCGTCATTTAAAGCTCTTTATCGTTGTGTATAGCCTCGCTATACTTTTTTTAATTTCACCATACTGCGCTGGATTTTCAATTTGATTATTAATCCTTTTAAACCTTATATTAAATAAATCTTTTTTTAATATTTCAAGTTTTTTAAGTGCTTGATCTTTTGTCAATTTTTTATCTTCTTTTTTCTTTGTTGCCATATTATCTGCTTATAAATTTTGTTTTTATTGGTAATTTAGCCGAAGCCTTATACAAAGCTTCTCTAGCTATTTCTTCTGACACTCCATCAATTTCAAATATAATTCGACCTGGTTTCACTCTACAAGCATAGTATTCTGGTGATCCCTTTCCTTTACCCATTCTTACCTCGGTTGGTTTTTTTGAAACTGGTATATTTGGAAAAATTCTAGTCCACACCTTACCAGTTCTTTTCATATATCTTGTTAAAGCTACTCTGGCTGCTTCAATTTGTTTACCTATAACTCTATCGGGCTGCATTGCTTTTAAACCAAATTGACCATAGTTTAGGGTAACTGCACGGCTTGCTTTACCTTTAATTCTTCCTTTAAAAGCTTTTCTGTATTTAGTTCTTGTTGGTTGTAACATTTTTTACTCTTTCTATTTTTTCTTTTTCAATATCTTTCTCGAATAATGCACCTTTAAAAATCCAAACTTTGATACCTATAATTCCATAAGTTGTTAAAGCTTCAGCGAAGCCATAGTCTATATTTGCTCTTAAAGTGTGAGAGGGAATACTACCTTCTCTTAACCACTCAGTTCTCGCAATTTCATTTCCAGCTAATCTTCCACTTACCATAACTTTTATACCTTTGGCATTTAATCTCATAGCTGATTGCATAGCTCTTTTCATTGCTCGTCTATATGCAATTCTTTTTACTAACTGTTGAGCAATATTTTCAGCTACTAAATTTGCATTTAATTCAGGTTTTTTTATTTCCTTAATATTTACATTTACCTCGCTATCAGTAATTTTCATCAAATTTTTCTTTATTTTTTCTATATCAGAACCCTTCTTTCCAATTACAAAACCTGGTCTTGAGGTGTGTATCGAAACGGTACATTTTTTTGAAGACCTCTCTATTATTATTTCTGACACACCTGAATTAGTAATATTTTTTTTTATATACTCTCTCATTTTGAAGTCTTCTATTAAATATTTTCCAAAATCTTTCTTTTTTGCAAACCAGGTTGAATCCCAACCACGGTTTATCCCAAGTCTCAATCCTATTGGATTAATTTTTTGGCCCATCTTTTAATTCCTTTCTTTCGCTTAAAACTATTGTAATTCTACTAAACGGTTTTTTAATTGGGCTTGCTCTACCTTTTGCTCTAGGTCTAAATCTTTTCATAACCAAGGATTTACCCACATATGCTTCTTTGACGTACAAATTGTCAATATCAAACTGATTATTGTTTTCAGCATTGGCTATAGCTGACTTAACTGTTTTGCTCACATCTTTAGATATCCTTTTTCTTATAAAGTCCAAATCTCTAAGCACAGCATCAACTTTTTTTCCTCTTATATGGTCTAGAACTAGAGAAATTTTTCTAGGACTAGATCTCACATTTTTATTTATCGCTTTAACAATATTATTATTTTTTTGCATCTTTAGCTGCTCCTGAAGGTGTTGGTGTTGCGGCTGCTTTTTCTGCTGCTGCTTTTTTGTCTGCTGGTGTATGACCTTTAAATGTTCTAGTGGGAGCAAATTCTCCTAATTTGTGTCCTACCATTTCCTCGGAAATTGTAATAGGTATAAATGACTTACCATTATGGATCATAAAACTATGGCCTACAAAGTCAGGAATGATTGTAGAATTTCTAGACCAAGTTTTTATAGGCTTTTTTCCTGGATTATTTTTAAGTTTATCTATTTTTTTTAGTAAACTCGGATGAACAAATGGTCCCTTCCAAACAGCTCTTGTCATAATTATTTTCTTTTTTTCCTTCTTGTTATTATAAACTTATCACTTCTTTTTGGTCTTCTAGTTTTTAATCCTTTAGCAGACTGGCCCCAAGGTGAAACCGGACTTCGTCCACCTGAAGTTTTACCTTCACCACCACCGTGAGGGTGATCCACTGGGTTCATAGCTACTCCTCTAGATTGTGGTCTCTTACCTTTCCATCTGTTTCGTCCTGCTTTTCCAATTTTAATATTTTTTTGATCTGGATTTGAAACAGATCCTATAGTTGCTTTACAATTAATACTTACTTTTCTTGTTTCGCCAGAAGATAGTTTAAGGATAGCATAATCGTCATCTATACCTGATAAAGTTACTGATGATCCAGCGGATCTAGCTAGCTTGCCACCATTTCCTGGAATTAATTCAACATTGTGTATTGTTGTTCCGGGTGGAATATCTTTTAATTTTAAGCAGTTTCCAATTTTAATATCAATATTATTGCCTGATATTATTTTATCTCCAACTTTTAATCCTTGAGGGCACAAAATATAATTTCTTAAGTTGTCCTCATATTTTATTAGAGCTATATATGAAGTTCTATTTGGATCATACTCTATTCGCTCGATTATTGCTGTTATATCAGACTTATTTCTAAAAAAATCGACTATTCTATATTTGTGTTTTACGCCTCCACCTCTGTGTCTTGAAGTTATTCTACCATAATTATTTCTACCACCTGATGACTTTTGACCTCTTGTTAATGGTTTGTAAGGAGAACCTTTCCATAAACCTTCTTTGTTGACTATTACCGTCCCTCTTGTTGATTTTGTGTATGGTTTAAAAGATTTTAAGCTCATGATTAAATTCCAGTTGTTAGATCAATGCTTTGACCTTTTTTTAAAGTTACTATTGCTTTTTTATATCCGCTTTTTTTTGATAGTTTACCTTGTTTTAATTTAATTTTAGTTTTTAAATTTACTATATTTACTTTTATTACATTTACTTTAAATAATTTTTCAATATTTCTTTTAATATTTATTTTATTTGCCTTTTTATGAACTTTAAAAACAGTTTTATTTTGCTCTGAAAGAATTGTTGCTTTTTCAGTAATAATAGGTCTTAAGATAGAATCTAAATAATTAATTTTTTTCATTAAGTATCCTTTTTTCTAAATTTTTAACTGAACTTTGGGTTAACAAAACATTTTTGTATTTCATCATATCGTAAATATTTGCACCAGCATCGTTTATAATTTTAAGATTTTTTATATTTCTTGCGGACTTATTTATATTTTTTAAAGTTTCTTGATCTGAAATTATAATCACATTAATAAGGTTATTTTTCTTTAAAAAATTATTAAACTCTTTAGTTTTTCTAACTTCTTTTTTTACATCTGATAAAATAAATAAGTTTTTATCGGAGTTTTTTTTGGACAAAGTGTGTGCTAAGGCTAATTTTCTAACTTTTTTATTTATCTTTTTTACTTTATATACAGCGCCTTTGGGACCGTGAGCTACACCTCCACCAACAAATATCGGAGCTTTTCTACTCGCGTGTCGAGCTCCACCGCTGCCCTTTTGTGGTACTATTTTTTTTGTTGAGCCTTTGATTTCATTCTTTTGTTTAGTTTTGGCTGTTCGAGGCTTAAGGTGATTTAATTGCCAGTCGATAACCGACTTAATCAACTTGTAATTAATTTTATGTTTGAAAATTTTATCTGAAACATCCATTGTTTCTGATTTGGTATTTTCTAAGTTTAATAATTTTACTTTCATTTACTTCTTTTTACCTTTCGCCGCCTCTGTTTTTTTAATTTTTTCATTATATTTTTCAAGAGTAGTTTTTCTTCTTACGTCCTTAACTGACTCCCTCAAATAAACAGTCGAATTTTTTCCACCAGGTATAGAGCCTTTAAGATATAGTAAATTATTATCAGGGTCTGATTTAATTATTTCAAGATTTAACATTGTTCTAAATTTATCTCCCATGTGACCAGCCATTTTTTTTCCTTTAAATACTTTTCCTGGGTCTTGATTTTGACCAGTTGAACCATGAGCCCTATGTGAAACTGAAACACCGTGTGACGCTCTCAATCCACCAAAATTCCATCTTTTCATAGCTCCAGCAAATCCTTTTCCAATTGTTTTTGATTTAACATCAACAAACTTTTTATCTTTCAATAGTTCTAAACCAAGTTCGTTACCAGTTTTGTAGTTTTCTGTACTATCTACTCTATATTCTTTTAAGATTTTTTTGGGTTCAGTATTTTTTTTTGTAAAAAAGCCTTTCATTTGTTTAGTTAATTTTGAATTTTTTGTTTTAAAATAACCAATTTTTACAGCTGAATAGCCTCTTTTATCTTTATCTACAATGTCTATTACCCTCCCAGTTTCTATTTTTATAACTGTTACAGGTACAGATTGTCCAGATTGTATGAATTCTCTGGTCATGCCTAATTTTGTTCCTATTAATCCTATACTCATAATTATATCTTTATTTCTATATCTACTCCAGAAGCCAAATCTAACTTCATTAAAGCTTCAACTGTTTGTGGAGTGGGTTCAATTATATCTATTAATCTTTTATGTGTTCTAGACTCGAATTGCTCTCTACTTTTCTTATCTATATGAGGAGATCTTAAAACCGTATACCTTTCTATTCTTGTTGGTAAAGGTATAGGTCCTTTCACCTGTGCGCCTGTTCTTTTAGCTGTATTAACAATTTCCTCGGTGGACAAGTCGAGAATTTTGTTATCATAAGCTTTTAAATGAATTCTAATATTTTGATTTTCCATAATTATGCTAATTTTTTTGTTACTTCATCCTGAACATTTTGAGGCACTTTATCATAGTGGCTAAATTGCATTGTATATTGAGCTCTTCCCTGTGTAGATGATCTTAGGTTATTAATATATCCAAACATATTTGCTAAAGGCACAGTTGCTTGAATTGCGGTTGCATTTCCTCTGGGCTCTGTTGAGCCAACTTGACCTCTTCGACTATTTAAATCTCCAATTACATCTCCCATAAAATCCTCTGGTGTTACTACTTCGACCTTCATAATTGGCTCTAGTAATTTCAGTTGTGCTTTTGTGCACGCATCTCTAAAACACATTCTACTAGCTATTTCAAAAGCTAAAACGCTTGAGTCAACATCGTGATGCAAACCATCTAGAATAGTTACTTTATAATCAATCAATGGAAAACCAGCCAATATTCCACTGTCCGCAACACTTTCAACGCCTTTTTCAACTCCCGGAATAAATTCTTTTGGTATTGCTCCTCCTTTAATCTTATTTTCAACTTCTCTTCCTTTTCCAGGCTCAAGTGGCTCAACCAATAGAGTTACTTTTGCAAACTGACCAGCCCCACCACTTTGTTTTTTGTGAATATATGTTACTTCTGAAGAACTAAGAATAGTCTCTCTATAAGCAACTTGAGGAGCTCCAATATTAGCCTCGACTTTAAATTCTCTTTTCATTCTATCTACTATAATATCTAAATGCAGTTCACCCATTCCCTTAATGATTGTTTGACCTGATTCTTCGTCAGAAGTTACTCTAAATGAAGGATCCTCTTTTGCTAGTCTACCTAAAGCTTCACCCATTTTTTCTTGATCGCCTTTTGTTTTAGGTTCTACGGCAATTTCAATAACCGGATCAGGAAATTCCATCGGTTCTAATAAAACTGGATTATCTTCATCACAAAGAGTATGTCCTGTAATAGTGTATTTTAGTCCTGCTAAAGCTACTATATCACCTGCGTTAGCCTCTTTTATATCCTCTCTGCTATTTGCATGCATTAGCAGCATTCTTCCAACTCGCTCGGATTTTTCTTTTGATGAATTGTACACAGAAGTACCTGACTTTAGAGTGCCCGAATATATTCTTATGAAAGTTAAAGATCCTACGAAAGGATCGTTAGCTACTTTAAATGCAAGACCTGAAAAAGGCTCATTATCAGCAAATTTCATTTGCACTTTTTCATCTGATCCCAATTTTGTACCTTCAATAGATTTTAAATCTTCCGGGCTTGGTAAATAATCTATCACTGCGTCTAATAAAGGTTGAACTCCTTTATTTTTAAAAGCTGAGCCAGTAGTTATTGGTACAAAATTAAATCCTAATGTACCTTTTCTTATACATTTAATTAAGTCGATTTCAGAGGGTTCTTTTCCATTCAAATAGTCTTCCATTAATTTTTCATCTTCCTCAACAGCAGTTTCAACTAATTCTTTTCTGTATTGAGCGGCTTTTTCTTTTAGATCCGCAGGTATTTCAACTAGATCAAATTTAGCACCTAGATCCTCATTTTGCCAGATAACAGCTTTCATTTTTACAAGATCAATTATTCCTTTTAAATCAGCTTCAGAACCTACAGGAATTTGTAAAACTAATGGCTTGGCTCCAAGTCTGTCTTTTATCATGTCTACACATCTAAAAAAATCTGCTCCAGTTCTATCTAATTTATTAACAAAACATATTCTAGGAACTTTATACTTATCTGCTTGTCTCCATACAGTTTCTGATTGCGGCTCTACACCTGCTACACCATCAAAGACTGCTACTGCTCCGTCTAAAACTTTTAAAGATCTTTCAACTTCGATAGTAAAATCTACGTGACCAGGTGTATCAATAATATTAATTCTATGATCTCTCCAAAAACATGTTGTAGCAGCTGATGTAATTGTTATACCTCTTTCTTGTTCTTGCTCCATCCAATCCATTGTAGCGGCGCCATCATGTACTTCTCCAATTTTATGACTCTTACCCGTATAATAAAGAATTCTTTCAGTGGTAGTTGTTTTTCCGGCATCAATATGTGCCATGATCCCTATATTTCTATATTTTTCTAATGAATATTTTTTTGCCATAAATTACCACCTGAAATGTGCAAAAGCCTTGTTTGACTCTGCCATCTTATGAGTATCCTCTCTTTTTTTTATCGCTGATCCTTTATTTTGTGAGGCATCAATTATTTCAAAGTATAGCTTTTCGGACATTGTTTTGTTTTTTCTTTTTCTTGTGGCATCAATTATCCATCTTAATGCTAAAGCTTGGCCTCTATTTGGTTTAACCTCAACAGGAACTTGGTAAGTAGCGCCACCAACACGTCTTGATCGGACTTCTAAATTAGGTTTTACGTTACTAACTGCTGTGTTAAATACCTTGATAGGATCTTCTTTGCCTTTTTGTTTTATTTTATCTAAGGCATCGTATAAAATTTTTTCAGCTGTTGATCTTTTACCGTCATACATTATTGAATTTATAAATTTTGAGATTACTACGGATCTGTATTTAGGATCGGGATATATTTTTCGAACTGGGGCTTTTCTTTTTCTAGACATGATATTATTTTGGTTTTTTAGTCCCGTATAGAGATCGTCTTTTTTTTCTGTTAGCTACGCCCTGTGTATCAAGATTACCTCTTAAAATATGATATCTTACTCCAGGTAAATCTTTAACACGACCACCTCTTATCATTACAACAGAGTGCTCCTGTAAATTATGACCTTCACCAGGAATATAAGCTGTAACTTCAAATCCATTAGACAGTCTAACTCTTGCTACTTTTCTTAGGGCGGAGTTAGGTTTTTTTGGCGTAGTTGTATAAACTTTCACGCACACACCTCTTTTTAAAGGTTGTCTTTCTAAAGCAGGAACTTTATTCCTAACCAAAGGTTTAACTCTACCTTTTTTTATTAACTGGTTTATAGTCGGCATAGTTTATTTTGAAGTAAAAGATAAGGATTGCCTAGGTTATGGCTTGTTAGTGTTTAAGGCTAAATTCAACCTTACTTCTAACTTTCAAAATTGCGCTAAACTAGCATCGAAGCTAGAAAAGTCA
>MDTG01349043.1_pt1 | contig 11905 bp, 11 predicted proteins | sample 811421 | NCBI WGS metagenome assembly MDTG01 (sample SAMN05326645, study PRJNA326480) | marine metagenome | isolation source: seawater | place: Pacific Ocean: South East | collected 2011 | reverse complement strand
GTGGAGTATCGCTTCCAACTAGTTTTCCATATTGCATTTGTATGCATCTAGTACATAAATCGTTAACTGCCGCAAGGTTATGAGAAACAAATAAAACTGTTTTTCCATCCTTAGAAACAGAATTCATTTTACCAAGACATTTACTTTGAAACTCAGCATCACCCACGGCAAGAACTTCATCTATTATGAGTATTTCGGGATCTAGATGAGCCGCTACTGCGAAAGCCAAACGGACATACATTCCAGAACTGTATCTTTTAACGGGAGTGTTTATATATTTTCCGATACCAGAAAAATCAACAATCTGGTTATATTTTAATCTGATTTCAGATTTTGACATCCCCAAAATTGCTCCGTTTAGGTATATGTTTTCTCCACCAGTGAGTTCAGGATGAAATCCAGTACCAACCTCCAAAAGGGAAGCAATTCTTCCATTTATTTTAATAGAACCTTTTGTGGGGCCAGTTACTTTTGAGAGGATTTTTAAAAGGGTGGACTTTCCAGCTCCATTCTTACCTACAATACCAAGAATTTCGCCCCTCTGAACCTCAAAATTGATATCCTGTAAAGCGTAAACAATATTTGAATCACCAGAAAGCCTATTATTATCATCAATTTTAGTTTGCGGAGTCCTTAACTTCAGCTTATTCCTTATATCAGCAAAAAAGGTCTTTTGACTAATTAAACCTAACCTATACTGTTTGTATAAATTTTCAACTTTTAAAACTGTATTCATATCGGATTAAACTGTGTCCATAAAGTTTTTCTCTGATTTGCTGAAAAGTATTAAACCAACAAATAAAATAGTAATACTGAAAACTCCAGAGAAAATTAAGCCATCAAAACTGGCAAAGAAACTATCTGATCTTAGAAAAATTCCTCTGAAGTTTTCAATGACAGAGGTCATTGGATTTAAATTAACAAATTTGTCAAAAGGAGCTTTTATTTCTGACATAGGAATTATAACGGGTGTGGTATACATTAGTAATTGAATACCGAATGTTATAAAGTATACTAAATCCTTATACTTTGTTGTGAAAGATGTAATGATTAAACCAATACCTAATCCCAAAAAAGCGATAATTATTAAATCTATTATCACGAAAAATAAGTATCCATCAAACGTAATATTCTGTTCTCCTTCAAAAACAAAATAGACGAGAAAAATAATTAATATCAGAAATTGAATTCCGAAACCAATTAGGTTTGATATAATAAGAGAAAACGGAACTGATAGCCTTGGAAAATATACTTTTCCAAACAAACTTGCATTTCCAACAAACGTATTAGAAATTTTAACCAAATTTTGAGAGAAGTATTGCCAAGCTATTACACCAGAATAATAGAATAATAATTTGTTGTGTCCATCGGTTCCTAGCCCAGCAACTTTTCCAAACATGAACCACAACATAGTGGCAGTTAGTAAAGGTTGAACGACGTACCAAAGGGGACCTAATACAGTTTGCTTATATACAGCTAGAAAATCGCGTTTTACAAACAAGAAAACGAGGTCCTTGTAGCTATACAATTCCTTTAGCTTTATATCGAAAATTGAATTTTTTGGACTAATTACTTCCTTCCAATTATTATTTTTATCCCTCATTAATCTATTAGTCTTTAGCCGCGAAGTTATTATTTTTAAACGAAAAACATAAAATTTGTTTAACTAAACAATGTAGGAAAACATAATGATTTGTATGGTTGTATATAATTTAATTTAGAGATGACTAATTATAAGCTATTTTAAGTTTAAAAAATAGTATTTCTTATCAGTTCAACTCTTTCTCCTATCTGTTTGTCATGAGAATGAATAATTTCCAATTTGCCTTTTCCTGATAATCCAATTTTTGGAATTTTACCGGGATTTTTAATAAGTAACTCTATTCCGTCGTTTACACTTTTTCCATTGGGTTTTACCAAAATAAAATCCTCTTTATCCTCCAAAAAGTAATTTTCCTTCAACTCATCGGATAATAACATAGGGACTCCATGAAGTCCGGCCATAACAGAGGAAGCGAGCGGAAATCCATCAAAAAAACCTTTTCCTAGTACATTAGGCCTATTTGGGGAAACTAATGCATCAATATTTGTAAAAAAGGAACTAAAGTAACTAAGTGGTTTTGTATCATAAAAATGACAAATCCATTTATTATTTTTTTGTTTAATATCCTTTTCCGTAAAGTTTCCAATAATATGTAAGTTTAAAAAATCATATTTTTCAGCCAACTTATCTAAAGCGTCTATGACAATATCTAATCCTTTATCAGTTCCTTTGGGAGAGTATTTATGAGCAATGAAGGCAATGTCGAATGTTTTTTTGTGAATGCTGAACCATTTTTTGTTTTCAATTGTATTTATGTAACTGTAATCTATAGGTGTACCGTGGATGTAATAAATTTTATCCTCTGGACAAAGTTTATTTTCCAGTAAAAATTCCTTTGATATTTTTTGATTAACAATTAAATATTTAAAGTTTTTAGAGCTATTTATTTTTTTTAAAATCTCCTTTACTTTTGGACTGTCAATATTAAATCCACCTCCTGGATATAGAGTATAGGCAAAATCAATATTATATTTTTCAAAAACATTATAATATCTTGAAATATTATTAAAAAATATGCAATACGCAAGCTTAGTATTTATACTGGTATTAAGCCTCAAAGGATTAAATATTATTTTTGAATCAGGGTGTAATTTATTGAATTCTTGAAGGAGAAAGTCATAGTTTTTTCGTTCATCATTATCATTGAAGCAAGCTAGGTCGCAAATTACTCTTGTGTTAATTTTTTTAGAATAGCCCTCAAATTCTTGAATTTTAAACCCACTGTAAATATCAGGCATTGTATCATCAATTATTAGGAGATCTATTTTTTTTCCATGCTTGGTGAATTGTAAATTTTTATTGATAAAACCAAATAATTTGGATTTTAAGTTATCCAGCATAGCTTACAAAGTTGTTTATAATTTGAACTATAGATTCCTGTTGTCTAGGATCTAGAGTGTGATAAAGCGGTAAACATATAATTCTACTTGAAATGCTCTCTGAGTTAGTAAATTTCTCAAAATTATTTTCCTTGATATATGGAAGTTTATTTAATGAAGGATAAAAGTATCTTCTTGGATATATCTCTTTTTCCTCAAGCTCCTTTAGTAAATTTAGTAATGAAGCTTCAGAATTCAGGATTAAAGGGAAATACGAGAAGTTCCAATCTGTATTTTCTCTTATTTTTATAGTTTTCAATTGATTGGAGAATGTGATGTTATTTAAATAATAATTGGATTGATTTTCTCTTTGTTTTAAAATTTTATCAAAATTATTAAAGACGCACAACCCCATTGCTGCTTGTAGTTCGGAAGTTTTACCATTTATACCAAGGCCGTGATATTCAAGTGGTCCATTATGGCCAAAATTGTGAGAATAATAAATTTTATCGAACTCTTTTCGATTATTAGTGAATATTGCTCCTCCCTCACCCGAGTGAAATAATTTTGTGGCATGGAAACTTACAGTGCTAACATCTCCAAAATTAAAAATCGATTTACCTTTATATTTTACCCCAAAACAATGAGCAGCATCATAAATAACTTTAAGATTATGTTTTTTAGCAATTCTGCTTATTTCCTCAATATTACAAGGATTGCCAAATACATGCGTTGCGAGAATGCAAGTCGTTTTATCAGTGATTTTTTCTTCTATTTTTTTTTCGTCAATTGTAAGGTGATCCTCATCAATGTCAGCAAATACTGGAGTACAATTTTCCCAGACAATTGAGGAGGTAGTCGCAACATAACTAAATGGAGTAGTAATTATCTCACCATATTTTCCGTAAAGCTTCAAAGCAATTTGGATAGGAATAGTCCCATTTGTTGTAATTAAAATATTGTCTAATCCAAGGTAATTTTTTAGTTTGCTTTCTAATTCTTGAATTAATTCCCCCCTGTTGGTTAACCAGCCATTTTTAAATGCCCTTTCAATCTGGTTTTTATATTCTTCAATATCAGGTATATATGATTTTGTTACTGGGATCATATTGCTTTTTGGTTATCGAAAGTGTGTAATGTTTTTAAAACTTGAGCTAAATTAGACATTTTTTATACCTAAAACTGGAACTAACCTTATTCATTTGCCATTAATTTTTTTAGAGTAATAATTTGAAATGATATTTAACTCAGTTTTATTTGGTGTTTTTTTAATCATTGTTTTTGCTTTTTTTTGGTTAAATTCAAAATCGATAAGGAACCAGAATGCAATTATTCTCATTGCAAGTTATTTTTTCTATGGTTGTTGGGATTATAGATTTTTATCATTAATCTTTTTTAGTACAATCACAGATTTTATCATTGGAATGAGGATTGCAGATAGCAGTAGTAAAGATGCTAGAAAAATATTTTTGTTTTTAAGTATTTTCATCAATCTTGGGTTTTTAGTTACATTAAAGTATTTCAATTTTTTCCTCGATAATTTCAATCTTTTGTTTTCAAATTTAGGAATTCAATTTACATCTTTCAGTTTAGAGGTAGTTTTACCCGTAGGAATAAGCTTCTACACATTTCAGACTATGAGTTATTCGATTGATGTGTACAGAGGTAAATGCGATCCTACTAGAAACTTTTTTGCTTTTGCTTCATTTGTTTCTTTTTTCCCGCAGTTGGTTGCTGGTCCAATAGAGCGAGCTTCTAATTTACTACCGCAATTTGAAAAAAGAAAAACGTTTTCATTGGAAAATTCAATAAATGGTTTGAGACAGATTTTATGGGGATTAGTTAAAAAGGTTTTAATCGCTGACAATTGCGCCTACTATTCCAATATGTTATTTGAAAGCGATTCTAATTATGAAGGTTTAACTCTTGTTTTTGGAGTGATTATGTTTAGTTTTCAAATCTATGGAGATTTTTCTGGATACTCTGATATTGCAATTGGTACATCAAGACTTTTTGGGTTTAATTTAAAAAAGAATTTTAGCTTCCCTTATTTCTCGAGAAGTGTCTCAGAGTTTTGGAGAAATTGGCACATATCCCTATCTAGTTGGTTCAGGGATTATTTATATATTCCTTTGGGAGGAAGTAAAATGTCTCAATTAATTTCAATTAGAAATGTTTTCATTATCTTTTTGGTAAGTGGATTTTGGCATGGTGCTAGTTGGACATTTATTTTTTGGGGGGGGTTCCATGCCATTTTGTTCTTACCATCTCTTCTTTTAGGAAGAAACAGAAAGTATTTGAATCCAGTAGGGTACGAAACGACAATTCAAGGTGTTTTGAACTTATTATTAATATTAAAAACATTTTTATTGGTATCAATGGCTTGGGTGTTTTTTAGGGCCGAAAATTTAACTCACGCATTTAGCTACTTCGAAAACATGTTTGTAGGGCTTATTAATTACTCTGCATATATTGAATTTTTAAACTTTTTTGCTTGGAAGGTTGATCATGTAATTATGTTATTAATTTTTCTTTTTCTAGTTGTCGAGTGGCTGGGAAGAAAGAGAAAGTATGCTATTGAATTTATATTTAGCAAGAGCAAATTTTTGCGTTATTCAAGCTACCTATTAATACTGATTCTAATTTTTTGGTTTGGAGGCGAACGAGAGGAATTTATTTATTTTCAATTTTAGATAATTTGAAATGAAAACATTTTTAAAAAAGATATTTTACTTTTCGTTATTAATATTAACACTGATTGTTTTTTCATACCTATATGTTTTAAATAATTTTAGTAAGGTTGATGATCAATTTCGCTTTTCACGTGAAAATAAAAGTATTTATTTAGGTGATTCACACATTGAAACATCTTTAATAGATTCTATGCTGCCAACTGTAATTAATTGCTCTAAAATATCAGAAAGTGTATACTTTTCTTATTATAAATTAAAGTACATTTTAAGTAAAAAAAACAACCTTTCTAAGGTTTATTTAGGGCTAGGATTTCATTCTATTTCAGGTTATTTTGATGATTATACTATAGGAAATCAATCGGTTTACGTGTCTCCTAAATATTATTTTTTGTTACCTAACGATGAAAGAGTGCATAGTGTCCTTAGCAATTTTTTTGAGCTTCCTTCCTTCTATAAGTCTGTAATTGAGAGTTCTTATCACAATACTATTAATAAGGATTGTGATTTTATTGGAGGGTATTATAATAGATTTAAAAATTTCAAAGCGGATTCTTCTAACATTAAAATAAGAATACAAGCACAGTTTTATAAAATCGAAGATGAGTTAAGAGGGTATTCTGAAATGAATTTAGATTATTTAAAGAGAATAAAGAAGTTGTGTGATAATAATAATTTAGAACTATTTGTAGTTAATTCACCAGTTCATAGTTATTATAAGACGCAAATCCCTGAGAAGTTTATAAATAAATATTACAGTGTTTTAAAGGAAAATGAAATTGGGCTAATCGATTATTCAGATTTTAAGTTAGTTGATAAAGATTACACTCCTGACGGAGATCATGTTACGTTATCAGGAGCGTTAAAATGGACAAAAGAATTAAGAGATCAAGTTCATTTTTAATCAGCTATGCTTTTTCAAATGATACGCTAACGTAGATTTTATTCCCGTTTTCATCAATATAAAAACCATTTTTATACTCTCCGTGGGTAAGCGCTCTTAGCCTGTTTAAATGATTGGCAAAAGTATCTTTATTTGTTAGGTCAATTTCGCATAATTCATCAAAGTCCTTTTTCAGGTTCAGGTTTCCTTCTTCAGTATTAGTTATTCCGTAATTGTTTTCAAGGATATCCTTTAAACATTGCCTCAGAAGAACTATTTCAGTTTTGATTACTTTTTTGTAAGCTGTTAAGGAAGTATCCCAGGACTCAATTTTTACTTCCTTTTGTGAAATTACACCTCCATGGTCTAATTGCTCATCAATTTCATGTACTGTTGCACCGCAAGGCAAGCCATTGATAATAGAAAAAACTTGCGGAAACCATCCTCTATTATGAGGATTAAGACCTGGATGAACATTATAACATTTTACATTGTTAACAAGCTCCTTAGGAAATAGTTGTTTGCAATGTAGGGAAAAGACATTGTCATATTTGCTTACAATATAACTAGTTTCATTTTTTAGGTTGACACTTTTTATCCAATTTTCTCCTTCAAACGAGTTCTTAAATTCATTATTCCATGAGCTATAAGCATAATCAAATTGATAGTTTTCTTTTAAATCTAATTCAATAACTAAGTTTCTGAAGTCAGAAAGAAGAGTTTTATTATCTGTGATAATAAGAATATTCTTTTTCATAAAATTTAATGTCAAATTTCAATCTAAAGTAAAGAAACTTCTTTATCTAATTAAATTATCTATAAATTTGATGCTTACTTATTCTGGCAAAAGGCGTAAATATGAAAACAATAAATTACATAGTAATTACCTCTATTTTTGAACCAACTAAAGCAGTTAAGAAGTTTGCACAACTTAAAGACTATCAATTGGTAGTCGTAGGTGACAAAAAGTCGCCCGAAAATTGGGAGAGTGAAAATGTAGTTTATTTATCAGTAGAAGATCAATTAGCGCTAGAATTGCCAATTCTTGAACAGTTACCATATAACCATTATTGCAGAAAGATGGTTGGTTATTTATATGCCATGAATCAGGGAGCTGAAGTAATTATTGATACAGATGATGATAACATTCCTTATGACAATTGGAACTTTCCTGATTTCAATGGAGAATTTGACCAAATAGAGGAAAACAAAGGCTTTTTAAATATATATAAGGAATTTACTTCTGATTTTATTTGGCCTAGAGGTTTACCTCTAAAGGGTATTTTAAAAGATAAGGAGTACAAAAAGGAGTTAGGAAATAGTAAAGTTGGAATCTGGCAAGGATTAGCTGATGGAGATCCTGATGTAGATGCTATTTATAGATTGACTAGTAATAAGTTATGTTATTTTGACAAAAGAGCACCGTTGGTTTTAAAAAATGGTACAGTATGTCCTTTTAATTCACAAAACACAGCAACAATTAAAGAGCTATTTGCTCTACTTTATTTACCCTCTTTTGTAACCTTTAGATTTACAGATATTTTAAGAGGTATAGTTGCACAGCCAATTCTATGGGCAAAAGGATATCAACTGGGTTTTACTGAGGCAACGGTTGTTCAAGAAAGGAATGAACATGACTTTATGAGAGATTTTGAGTCGGAAATCCCGATGTATCTTAAAATCGAAGAGTCTTTAGAAATTGCAACAAAAATTGCCTCACCTGACATGTCTGTTAGCGACAACTTAGTGGCAGTATATGAAGGACTTGAAAAAGCAGGAATTGTTGAGGCAAGAGAAGTTAGTTTACTAAAATCTTGGATTGATTCCATTTAAAAAAGAAAAAATGAAAAACTCTCCATACGAAATAACCTTTCCAAAGTTTGGAGTGCCAGCAACAGGTTATATTTCTGTTGCTGAAAAGGCGCATTTACCTTTTGCGCCAAAACGAATTTACTGGACTTATTTCACGCCAGAGGAAGTAGAAAGAGGAGGGCATTCCCATTTTGAATTGCAACAAATTTTAATTGCGGTAGCTGGTACGATCTACTTAAAGATTGAAACTTTAACAGGTGAAATTTTTGAATTTACGTTAGATTCTCCCAATAAGGGGGTTTACATTCCTAAAGGGTCTTGGCGAACAATGAAATATACTCATAATTGTGTTCAAATGTGTATTGCAAGTAATGAATACGATGAATCTGATTATATCAGAGATTATAAGGATTTTAAAAACTTATCAAGTTAATGATTCATGAATTAGCTTTTGTTGAATGTGAAAATATTGGTAAAAATACCGGTGTGTGGCAATTTTGCGTTGTTCTTAAAGGAGCTTACATTGGGAGTAATTGTAATTTGAATTGTAATGTTTTAGTTGAAGGAGGAGCTATAATTGGTGATAATGTTACCATAAAGACCGGCGTTCAGATTTGGGAAGGTGTAATCCTTCAAAATGATGTTTTTTTTGGGCCAAACGTGACTTTTACGAATGACCTTTTCCCGCGCTCGAAGAATAACAATTTTGATTTGAAGCCGATTTTAGTAAAAAAAGGCGCTTCTACAGGAGCGAATAGCACTGGTCTTGCAGGGGTGACTATTGGTGAAAATGCTTTTATTGGTGCGGGTAGTGTAGTTACCAAGGATATACCTGAAAATGATGTTTGGATTGGAAATCTCGTTAAATTCCTTAAAAAATTATGATTAAGTTTCTAAACCTTAAAAGTATTAATATAAAGCATCAAAAAGAGTGTGAAGAAGCTATATTAAGAGTTTTCAGGAGTGGTTATTATTTAATGGGGCCTGAAAAAGAAAGTTTTGAATCGAATTTAAGAAATTTTATCTCTACAACATATGCAATTGGTGTAGGTAATGGGTTGGATGCATTAAGGCTTATTTTAAAGGCCTATAAAGAGTTAGGAGTTTTTAAAGATGGGGATGAAATTATTGTGCCAGCCAACACCTATATCGCTTCTATTCTGGCTATTACGGATAATAACCTAGTGCCTGTTTTAGTGGAACCAGATATTACAAATCATAATATTGACCTTTCTAAGGTTGAAGAGAATATTTCAGATAAGACCAAGGGTATTATGTTAGTTCATTTATATGGACAAGTTGCTTTTTCGGATGAGGTTTTGAAACTAGCGAATCATCATAATTTGAAAATAATTGAAGATAATGCACAAGCAATTGGAGCAAAAAAAGAACAAATTTATTCTGGTAATCTAGGAGACGCTGCTGGATTTAGTTTTTATCCTGGAAAAAACTTAGGAGCCATAGGAGACGCTGGAGCCATTACAACTAATGACGAAGATTTGGCAGTAACGGTTAGAGCACTCGCTAACTATGGTTCAACTATTAAATATTTTAATCAATTTGAAGGTTTAAATAGCAGAATGGATGAAATTCAGGCAGCTGTGTTAAACGTTAAATTAAAACACATTGAAAATGAAAACTCTCAAAGAAGAGAAATTGCCTCATTTTATAATAGGGAGTTAAGTGGTATTGTAGACTTGATTAAGCCAGTAATGCCTACTGACAAGAATGAACATGTATGGCATTTATATGTTATTCAGCATAATAATAGAGAAGCTTTACTCGACCATTTAAATAAAAATGAAATACAAACATTAATACACTATCCTATTCCTCCACATTTGCAAAAAGCATATAAAGGGTCTGGAAAAATTAAATTGGGTAAGGGAGGATTATCAATAACTGAAGACTTATCTGATAAAGTTTTAAGTTTACCAATTTATCCAGGAATGAAACTGGAAGAAGCTGAGCAGGTAGTAAAATCAATTAAAGAGTTCTAATATGCCTAAAATTTCTATAGTAATACCATGCTATTATAACGAAGAAAATATTCCCGTTACCTCATCGGCGCTTATTGAGAATGAGAAGAATTTTGATTCGGATGTGGAATTTGAATATGTTTTGGTTGATGATGGTTCAAGAGATAATACCTTATCAGAGCTGATCAAGTTTCACGAAGAATATCCTGAAAAAGTACTGGTAGTTAAATTGGCAAGTAACGTGGGATCTTATAATGCGTTTCTTGCAGGATTACATCACGCATCTGGAGATTGTACTGTATTTCTAACTGCAGATATGCAGGACCCTCCAGAGTTAATTCCTAAAATGTACAGTTATTGGAAAAAGGGAATAAAACTTGTGATAGCCAATAGAGAAGATCGCGAGGAAAGTTTTGTGCAAAAGTTGTTTTCAAATTTTTATCACGGGCTGATAAAAAGATTTGCAATTAAAGATATCCCTGGCGGAGGTTTTGATTTAGTATTATTTGATAAAAAATTAAGGGATCATTTAGTCAATATAAATGAAAAGAATACCAATCAGATATATCTTTTAGCTTGGTTGGGTTATGATTACGTAAATATTCCTTACACAAGAAGAAAGAGAGATATTGGAAAATCTCGTTGGACGTTCTCAAAAAAAGTTAAACTGTTTATTGACTCCTTAGTTTCTTTTTCTTTCATGCCGGTCCGTCTTATAACTATTCTGGGGTTAATTTTTGGTTTTACAGGGTTTGCCTATGCTGGTTTCATATTAATTGCCAAACTAACAGGTAATGTTCCAATACAAGGTTGGGCAACAAATATGATTGTATTGTTATTAGTTTCGTCGTTCCAAATGATATCATTGGGAGTAATTGGGGAGTATTTATGGAGAACCCTTGACTCATCCAGGAATAGGCCAAATTTTATTGTTGATAATGTTTACAAGAAAGATCAGGAAAATTAAAGGGTTACAATTTCAAAAACCGGATGCAACTCTTCTGTTTGTATACTCTGTTCTTGGTTTCGCTTTTATATCCCTTGGATTTCCATGGGATAAAATGGCTACTAAGTGGGATAGTGCAGTTTATATATCTTGGGTAAGAGATTTTCCTGATATTTTAAATAATCATATAAACCCGTACCATCTTCAAAAAGTTCTACCTTCTGGAATGGTTAATCTTTTAATGCGAATATTCAATGTGCCCATAAGCGATGAGAATATTTTATTAGTTTTCAAGTTTTATAACTATTCATTAAGTGTTATTGGTTTCTATTTTTGGTTGCAAATCTGCAATATTTTTAAACTTAAGCAGATAACTAAGGTTTTTACCTTGGTAATACTTGTATGTAACTCACATTTTACATTATGGATCACCAGTTTGCCAGCAGTTGTTGATCCTACAGCTTATTTCTTATTTACCGTCATACTTTGGGCCTACTTTTCTAGGAATACTTGGTTTATATATTTATTGCTTTTACCAGCAGCATTTACTTGGCCATCTCTGATTTTCTTTTCTTTCTTCTTGATAATATTCCCATATAAAGAAAAGTATGGGGATAATAAAATTTCGGTAGCAATTTCGAAAAAAATGAAACCAATTTTTAGAAATGTATCT
>MDTG01292302.1_pt1 | contig 11905 bp, 10 predicted proteins | sample 811421 | NCBI WGS metagenome assembly MDTG01 (sample SAMN05326645, study PRJNA326480) | marine metagenome | isolation source: seawater | place: Pacific Ocean: South East | collected 2011 | reverse complement strand
TTAGATTTAAACATAAATCTCGAAATCAATAATACCGCTGATGTTGAAATTACTATAGATCAGGAAACAGGAAGCTATATTAGTGGAAAGGGTAGTGGTAATTTATTTATGGAGATTGATTCTGATGGTAAATTTAATATGTTTGGAGATTTCAAAGCAAATGAAGGAATCTATAATTTTAGAAATCTTGCTTTAATTGATAAGAAGTTTAATCTAAAAGAAGGGGGAACTATTATTTGGGATGGTGAACCTATGGGTGCTCAAATGAATATTCAGGCTACATATAATGTTCCCGGTGGAGCTAATCCTGCACTTCTTCTTGATAATCCAAACTTTAATAAAAAAATACCAACCGATGTTGACATAACTCTTACAGGAGATTTAACTAAACCTGATAGTCCTAATTTTGAAATATTTTTTCCAAATACAAGCAGTACAGTTACTTCTGAAATAAACTATAAGTTAAATGATCCAGAAGTAAGACAATTACAAGCAATATCTCTATTAACTCAAGGTATTTTTATTAATGAAGTTAGTGTATCTATTGAAGGAGTCACTAATAATATTTATGAAAAAGTTTCGGAGGTATTTAGTGATATTTTAGGTGGCTCTCAAGGACCTTTAGAAGTTGGATTAAATTACTTACAGGGTGACAAGAGTGAAATACTTGATATTAAAACAGAAGATAGATTTGGTCTTACACTCTCTACAAAAATTAGTGATAAAATTTTATTTAACGGTAAAATTGGAGTTCCAATTGGAGGTATCGAAGAAACGTTAATAATTGGTGATGTTCAAATTGATTTTATTTTAAATGAGGATGGAACTTTAAGAGCAAAAGTTTTTAATAAGGAGAATGAATTTAGATATATTGGCGATGAATTAGGTTATACTCAGGGTGTTGGTTTGTCTTATCAAGTAGACTTTCAAACATTTAGAGACTTATTGACTAAAATTATTTCAAATAATAATTAACAAATTTACTTTATTGCTCAATATCTTTAAATTTTATAATTAAATTTGTGAAACTTTATAAAGAGTGTCAACAAAACAAAAAAAAATAGCTGTATTAACTTCGGGAGGTGATGCTCCAGGAATGAATGCTGCTGTTCGAGCAGTAGTTAGATCAGCTGTTTTTAATGATATCGAATGCTATGGTGTTTACAAGGGCTATGAAGGTCTAATTTCAGACAAATTAGTTAAACTAAACGCAAGAGGAGTAAATAATATTGTTAATAAAGGGGGTACCATTCTAAAGTCCGCAAGATGCAATGAGTTTAGAACAAAGGAGGGTAGAATTAAAGCTAAATTTACATTAGACAAGTACGAAATTGATTCATTAGTTGTTATAGGTGGAAATGGTTCTTTAACTGGCGCCCTTCTATTAGAGCAAGAACATGGTATTAATGTAATTGGAATACCTGGTACCATTGATAATGATTTAGTTGGAACTAGATGTACTTTAGGATATGATACTGCATTAAACACTGCTGTAAATGCAATTGATAAAATTAGAGATACAGCCAGTTCTCACAATAGACTTTTTTTTATTGAAGTAATGGGAAAAGGGTCTGGTCACATTGCTTTAAATGCAGGGATAGGTGCAGGTGCTGAAGAAGTTTTAATTCCAGAGCAAGATATGGGATTAGATAGGCTATTAAAATCTCTTAAAAAAAGTGAAAAATCAGGAAAGTCTTCAAGCATAATTGTAGTTTCAGAGGGGGATAAAATAGGTGATAATGTTTTTAAATTTTCTTCTTACATAGAGAAAAATCTACCTCATTATGAAATAAGAGTCTCCATTTTAGGTCATATTCAAAGAGGAGGTTCCCCTACTTGCTTTGATCGGGTTTTAGCTTCGAGAATGGGTGTTTTTGCTTTGGATTGTCTATTGCAAAATAAAAGTAAAATTATGGTAGGTGTGATTGATGATAAAATGGTTGCTGTTCCAATTAAAGACGCTATTAGTGGTGGACAAGCATTAGATGAAGATCTAATTAGAGTATGTGATATAATTTCTATTTAAACAATAAATAATATAAAAATGGCAATAAATATTGGTATAAACGGTTTTGGTAGGATAGGAAGGTTAGTTTTTAGAGAGGCTATTAATAATGATGACTTTAATGTCGTTTCAATTAATGATCTTTTAGATATTAACCATCTTGCTTATTTATTAAAATATGATTCAGTTCATGGTTCCTTTGAAGGATCCGTCGAGATTACTGATAATAAGTTAATTGTTAATGGTAAGACTGTAAAAATAACTGCTGAAAGAGATCCAAATAATATAGATTGGCTAGGCTTAGGCGTAGAAATAGTCGCTGAATGTACAGGTATTTTTACGTCAATTGAAAAAGCTACAACTCATTTAAATTCAGGTGCGAAAAAGGTTGTTATCTCAGCTCCTAGTCCTGATGCTCCTATGTTTGTTATGGGTGTTAACCATCAAGACGCCAAGTCATCCGATTTAATTGTGTCTAATGCATCTTGCACAACCAATTGTTTAGCGCCAATTGCAAAAGTTATTGATGATAATTTTGGGATTACAGAAGGATTAATGACAACTGTTCATGCTGCTACCGCTACACAATTTACAGTAGATGGACCTTCGAAAAAAGACTTCAGGGGAGGTAGGAGTTCACTACTCAATATTATTCCTAGTTCAACCGGTGCTGCTAAGGCTGTTACTAAAGTTATCCCTTCTTTAGAGGGTAAATTAACCGGGATGGCTTTCAGAATTCCTACTGCAAATGTTTCTGTTGTAGATTTGACTGTTAGAGTTAATAAAGAGACATCTTATGATAATATTAAAAAGGTCATGAAAGATGCATCTGAAAATCATTTAAAGGGAGTTCTTGGATATTGTGATGATTTAGTTGTATCACAGGACTTCATTGGTGATAAAAGAACATCAATTTTTGATGCTAATGCAGGGATGGAGTTAAATTCAAACTTTTTTAAAATAATTTCTTGGTACGATAATGAGTGTGGTTATTCAAACAAACTCCTTGATTTATCAAAATATATTTATTCAATATAATTTTTTCAGATGATTTTAGTTGTTGATAGTGGTTCTACAAAAACTGATTGGATAGCATTAGATAATCAAGGTCAAGAGATTTTTTCAACTCAGACTTTAGGTTTAAATCCTCAGATGTTATCAAATGAAATTTTAAATGAAAGAATCAAGAATAACTTTGAAATTTATAAAAACAGAAAACTAGTAACTAAACTTTTTTTTTATGGAGCAGGTTGTGGAATTGATTCATCTCAGGATAGAATTTTAAAGGTTTTTAAATCAATATTTATCAACAGTGAATTTGATATAAAAGAAGATACTTATGCTGCTGTTTATTCAGCTGTTGACATTGGCACTCCTTCCATTGTAAACATAATAGGTACTGGGTCTAATTGTTCATATTATGATGGTGAAACTGTGATTCAAAAAGTTCAATCTTTGGGATATGTTTTAATGGATTACGCCAGTGGAAACTATTATGGTAAGTATTTAATTAGGGCCTATTATTTTAATAAAATGCCTGAATCTTTGAGAAATGAATTTGCTAAAAACTACGATTTATCTCCAAATACAATTAAAAATAAATTATATAGAGAAGAAAATCCTAATACTTATTTAGCAGGATTTGCAAAATTTCTAATTGATAATAAATCAAATGAATATTTTAGAGAAATCATATACAAAGGATTAGAGAGATTTATTGACTATCAAGTGCTTCAATATGATGATTTTAGCAAAGTAGATATTCATTATGTAGGTTCAATTGCATATTTCTTGAAAGATGAAATAATTCGAATTGGAAAAAAATACAATCTTAATACAGGGAAGTTCATTCAAAGACCAATTATTGGTCTTGTAGATTATCATAAAAGAAATATAATGTCCTAGTTATATTGATGCTATAATTGAAATTTCTACATTTACATTCATAGGAAGTGTTTTCACTGCTATTGTCTCTCTGGCTGGTTCATTACCAGTTATGAAATAACTTCCATAAATATTGTTTACCTCTTTAAATAAGTCCATATTAGATAAAAAAATGGATGTTTTGACTACGTTATTAAAATCCATTTCAGACTCTTTTAATATATTTTTTATGTTTATCATTACTTGATGGGTTTCTTCAGTTATGGATTTATTATTCAATTTCATTGATTTTGGATCTAGTGCAATTTGCCCTGAAATAAAAAGCATATTATTTATATATATAGCCTGATTGTAAGGCCCAATTGGTGCCGGCGACTTTTTTGTGTTTATTATTTTTCTTTTCATAATTTATAATGATCTATCTGGTTCTGATCTTTTTTCATATTTCAAATCACTTAATAAACCTGATTTTATACCAATGAAAAAATTCCATGATGCTCTTGGACTGAAAGGTACCCATGAAAAATCTAATTTCCAACTGTCCAAATCTCTATCAAACCTTAATTGTGTGTAAGTAAACCCTTTCTGTTTGAAATCATATCCTGAAGAAATCCCAACTGTCCATTTTGGTGTTAATTCTAAGTTTGATGAAATCATTAAAGAATTTGTTGAAAAGTCTTTTTGACCCCTAGAATTATTATAAGTCAATGAATATGCAAGATTTAAACTCCAAGGCATTTTATATATGTAATTTGTTAAATCAATTTCATCTTCTTCATCATCTTCTTCTTCTAAATTTTGTCTAGAATCAGAAAAATTTTGAGAAACACCAAAAAGATCATCAGACCTACCACCACCAGATGTTGATTCATTGATTTGTTCTTCTGTTTGGCCCCGTTTAAAAGTATTATTATTAAGTGAATACTGAGTTGATATGTTTGCACTTGTCAATCGTAAAAGTCCATCTCCATTTTTTGAATTAAACACATTAATCCTTTGGTTATTTTCGTCAAGTGCATAAGGGTCAAAAGTTGCCCCTGTATTAATAGAAAAACCTTGTGCTATATCAACTGCTCCTGAAACTCTTATTGGTGATAATTGAAATTCTTCTGCTGCTAAATTATAACTAGTTGAAATATTTAAATTTTTAAAAATATTAATTTTACGAAGTTCAGTTTGTGTCGAATCTTTGGGTTTTACCTTTGCTTCTAAAACATTTTGAATGGATATTCCAATACTACTTGAATAAGCTTTTCCAGGTGAACTATACAACCCTCCTTGAAATCTTGTATATTCTGCAGTGTTTCCATTTGCATCAATAATATAAGTGTCATAATATTCTTCAAAACTTGGATTATTAGAGTATGAAATACTTGGTGTAATTGTATGTCGTATAGATTGAAGTTTTTTATTAGGTTTAAAATTTACAATACCATAAATTTTAGTAGTCATACTTGCATTAAAATTATATACACCAAAACGATCAAATCCTGAAATTGTATCTTTAATTGCACCTCCACTTTCTTCATTGTAGTCTCTGTATTGAATAGTTTTACCTGTCCAAGTTTCACGATATTGTCCTCCCATACTAACGCTAAAGTGGTTAAATAGCTTAAAATTTGTTGTAAAAGGAATATTATGCTGAACACCAGATTTTGCATTTTCAAACATTCCTTTTTTTAATAATAAATCATCTGCAAAAACTGCTCTGTTTTCTGCTCTGGATGAATATTGAATATTTATATTCTGAAAAAAACCTTTTTTAGATTTACCTTTCTTTTCAAAAGGGTAAAATCTATTTGCATTGAGAGTTAAGGTGGGAAGAGTCAGGTTCACTTCCTTAGATTGTGTATTTTGAGACATATTAGCAGTTAAGGCTAATCTAACTCCTGCAGATCCTGGAAAACTTTTTGAATAAGATATAGAAGAGCTTAGGTTATTATTTAAAAAATTTGCAGTATTTAATTGATTAACAGATTCTCTAAAATAATCACTACTCCCAAAATTAACTGAAGCACTAAAAGTTGAATTTGGAGATGCTTTTGTGTCTTTTGAATGACTCCATCTAATATTATAAACAGTTGATTTTCCGTAACCTGGTAAACCTCTTTCACCGTTAATTAAGTTTTCATATCTAATAGTGAAATTACCATTGTATTTATATCTTTTTCTATACTGGGAGCTAATGTTTAATCCATAACTACCATTAGTATAATAATCTCCTAAAATAGTCAGATCAAAAACCTCTGATATTGGAATATAATACCCCCCATTTTGAAGTGAATATCCTCTTTCATTACTTTCATTAATATTTGGTATTATAAAACCAGAATCTTTAGTTTGTTGAGAAGGGAAATAAGCAAATGGAAGTCCTATTGGAGTTGGAACATTTTTTACAAATAAATTTGTAAATCCAGTTATTATATTTCCTCCAGGCACTAACTTGCCTTTCCTGATCTTAAAAAAATAATCAGCTTCCTCTGTGTCATCTCCCATCAAATTTCCCCCTGTAGTTACTTTACCATCTTTTAAAAAGTATACTGAATCATTTTGTTTTTTTGTTAGAGTAGACAAAATATTCATTCCATTTTCAGAAGATTTAGAATTCCATATTAATGCTTTTTGATTATCAAAATTATATTTAATTGAATCTGGGTTAACAACACTTACTCCTTGAGTAAAAGTAGGGTATTGACTAAGATTTCCTTCAGAATCTGATATTCTTCCAGCAGTTACAACATTTTCTTTATAATCTAAAATTATTAATCCTGATGTAAGTAAAATATCTCCATACTCAATTATTGCATTATTGTAGAGTATTATTTTATTGTTCTTTTGATCAATTACTATGGAGTCAGACGCATCATATTTAACATTATCTAAAAGTACAGATCCTTTTCCTTTTTCATCAAGTGATAATGAATCTTGAATTTTTACATCCTCTTGAGAATAGGTTGAATTTAATCCAAAAAAAATAAAAATTATTAAAAGGCTTAAATATTTTTTTTTCAAGATTTAAATTTGAGTTATTAACAAGGTACTTACTTAATCAAAATTAATCATAATTTTATTTATAACTATTTATAACAATGAATTCAGTTAGGTTAATTACTCTAGTTTTATTGCAATTCTATTTTTTTAATTTATTTGCTCAAAAAGATGATATTCAAGATAATGTGTTTACGGTTGTTGTAGATGCAGGTCATGGGGGTAAAGATCCTGGTAATACTGGTAACGGTTACATAGAAAAAGATATTGCATTAAAAATATCTTTGATGTTAGGTAGGGAGTTAGAAAAAAATGGAGTTAATGTAGTTTACACAAGAAAAACTGATGTTTTTGTTGATCTTTTTGAAAGAGCTAATATTGCCAATAATTCAAATGCACAACTTTTTCTATCAATACATTGTGATTCACATACCTCTCAAGCATATGGAGCGGGTACTTTTGTTTTAGGCCTTCATGCTAATCAAAGGAATTTTGAAGTTGCAAAAAAAGAAAATTCTGTAATTTTTTTTGAAGATGACTATGAAAATACTTATCGTGGTTTTGATCCTAATAATCCAGAATCAGTAATAGGTTTAACTTTAATGCAAGAGGAATATCTTGACCAGAGTATTATTGCTGCCTCATATATTCAAGACAGTTTTGTGAATCGACTCAAAAGAAAAAATAGAAATGTTAAACAAGCTGGTTTTATTGTTCTTAAATACACATCTATTCCTAGCGTCCTAGTTGAAACAGGTTTTTTAACAAATAAGAACGAAGGGTTATATCTTAATTCATTAAAAGGACAAGATGAAATGGCTGATGCTATTTCACTTGCTGTGTTGAAATATAAGAATGATTTTTTTAAAAACTTATCAACATCAAATGTTTCACAGTTAAATTCAAATGATGTTTTATATTACACAGTTCAAATTGCAGCAAGTAACAGGTTGCTAGAATTAAAACCATATAATTTTAAAGGACTTAAGTCGGTTAATGCAGTTAAAGAAGGTAATATTTATAAGTATTTATATGGAAAGTATAAATCAATAGAGGAAGCTAAAGAATCATTAAAAACAACAAAAAAATATGGCTTTAATAGTTCATTTATTGTTGCTTTTAAAAACAATAAAGTTCAAAGTATAAATTGAAGTAGCTGATATAATATTTCACTAATCAAAATATTCTTATTTTTACAATAATAAACCTGAACTACCTTGAAACTATCTAGAGAAATTAAAGCTGCAATATTTGTTTTAACAACAATTCTTCTTTTTATTTTTGGATTTAATTTTTTAAAAGGAACGTCTATTATTGATAGACAAAAAACAGTCTATGCTATATATGATGAAGTTGATGGATTGTTAGTTGGCGCAAATGTAATGATTAATGGATTGTCTATAGGCAATGTCACTGAGTTAGATTTTCTTCCAAATTCGACTAAAATATTAGTTACATTGAAAGTGAAAGATAAATTGAATTTTTCCTCAAATAGTATAGCTTCAATTTATGAAACTGGAGTTCTTGGTGGTCTTGCAATTTCAATAGAACCTATTTTCGATAGACAGTCAATTCTTCAAACTGGTGATACACTTAGATCTAGCGTAAGACCTGGCCTAACAGAATTAATAAACAGACAAATTGAGCCATTATCAAGGCAGTTACAAAGTACAATTACTAGTATTGATTCTATATTCACAGGTGCTTCTAATATTCTGAATGTTGAGACCCAAGAAAATATCAAAGAATCAATAGAAGTTTTAACCTCTGCTATAAATGCAGTAAACACCTCAGCTACTATAATAGAGAATACTTTGACTGAAAAACAATCTATAATTAATAATACATTGGATAACATTGAATCCATAACAACTAATTTTGCAGAGGTCTCAAATGAATTTAATAACTTTCCATTGAATGACATCCTCTCAAATCTTGAAAACTCATTAGATGGAATAAATTCATTGGTTAATAATATTAATTCAGATAATTCAAGCTTTGGTAGACTAATTAACTCAGATGAGGTATACATTAATCTTAATTCCTCAATTGAAAATTTAAATCTTCTAATAAATGACATTAAAACAAATCCAAAAAAATATGTTCACTTTTCAATTTTTGGAAGAAAGTAGATGATCAATATTATACCCAATATAATTTTTACTCTTATCCTGATAATATCAGTTGGCTTTTTTATTAGAAATATTAAAAAATTAATCACTGTAATTAAATTAGGTAAGGCGGTTAATAGATTTGATAATCCTGGTAAAAGATTAACAAATATGATTAGAATTGCTCTTGGACAGTCAAAAATGGTTTCTAAACCAGTTTCTGGCATGCTTCATGTTATAGTTTATATAGGTTTCATTATAATTAATATTGAGCTTTTAGAAATATTAATTGATGGTATTACAGGATCCCATAGATTTTTTTCAAAATACTTTAATGTTTCTTTTTATAATTTTTTAATTGCTTCTTTTGAAGTTTTTGCATTATTGGTATTAGTTTCTGTGATTCTATTTTGGAGTAGAAGAAATTTAGTCAAAATTAAGAGGTTTTTTAGCAGTGAGATGAAAGGTTGGCCAAAATTTGATGCAGATAATATTCTTTATTTCGAAATTGTTTTAATGCTCCTTTTTCTATCTATGAATGCCACAGATCTAATTCTTCAAGAAAGGAATTTTGAAGGTTATTATAAAGCTGGATCATTTCCAGTTTCATCCTTTTTGGTTCCAATTTTTAGTTCATTCGATACGTCTACCGTTTATATCTTTGAAAGAGTTTTTTGGTGGTTGCATATAACAGGAATCTTACTGTTTCTTAATTACCTATATTATTCGAAACATCTACATATTCTGTTAGCTTTTCCGAATACATATTTTTCTAATCTAGAAGATAAAGGGAAATTCAATGTACTAGAGTCAGTTAAAAATGAAGTTCTTTTAATGTTTTATCCAGAAAAGGCATCACAAAACTCTACTAATGTTGAAAAGTTTGGAGCTTCAGATGTACTTGATCTTAATTGGGTTCAATTAATGAATGCATACTCATGTACTGAATGTGGTAGATGCACAAGTGAATGTCCTGCAAACTTGACTGGTAAAAAATTATCTCCTAGAAAAATTATGATGGATACTAGAGATAGGCTAGAAAAAGTCTCAAAAAACATTTCAAATAATAAGGGCAAGTTTATTGATGATGGAGATAGACTTCTAGATAATTATATTTCAAAGGAAGAGCTTTGGGCATGCACTTCTTGTAATGCATGTGTTGAAGCTTGCCCGATTAATATTGATCCTCTATCTATTATTATGGATATGAGGCAGTATCTAATTATGGAAGAATCATCCGCTCATCCCGATTTAAATAACATGATGAGTAATATAGAAAATAATGGTGCTCCATGGCCTTATAATCAACAAGACAGAGAGCTTTGGATTCAAGAAAACTAAAAATATGAAAAAAGAAGAAGTAGAAAATTATTTACACCAAAAAATTGAAAAAGGAGAAACAGTAAGTCCCATATTGCCTGAAGGAATAAAAAATTATCTAATAGACATTGATGGAACAATCTGTGATGATGTTCCAAATGAAGAACCTGAAAGAATGGTGACTGCTAAACTTTACCCAGATGCTCTTGAGACTATTAATAATTGGTACGATAAAGGTCATATTATATGTTTCTTTACTGCTAGAATTGAGTCACATAGAGAGGTAACAGAAAAATGGTTAAAGGATAATAAGTTTAAATATCACAGTCTGCTTATGGGTAAACCAAGAGGGGGCAACTATCATTGGATTGATAATCATTTGGTTAAAGCCACTAGATATAATGGTAAATTTACAGATCTTATTGAGAAGAAAGTAACTATTGAAGTTTTTGATGATGAAGATTCAAATAAATAAATAAAATGAAAGTTCCAATAATATCAGACATGAAATTAAAAGGCGAAAGCCCCGAATATCTTTTCTGGATTGGATGTGCTGGTAGTTTTGATGATAGATCTAAGAAAGTAACAAAAGCGTTCATTAAAATTCTAAATAAGGCTGATATATCATATGCAATTTTAGGTAAAGAAGAGTCTTGTACTGGAGATCCAGCCAAAAGATCTGGAAATGAATTTTTATTCCAAATGAAAGCTATATCTAATATTGAAATACTAAACTCATACTATATAAAAAAAATAATTACTACATGTCCTCACTGTTTCAATACAATTAAAAATGAATATCCTGAGCTTGGAGGAAATTATGAGGTAATTCATCACACAACATTTATAAATAACCTCATAAAAAATAATAAAATCAGTATATCTGGTGGTTTTTATAAAGGAAAAAAGATTACTTATCACGATCCTTGCTATCTTGGGAGGGCTAACGGTATATATGAAGCACCAAGAGAAGTAATAAAGAAGTTAGATGCAGAGTTAGTAGAAATGAAAAGTTGTAAATCTAAATCTCTTTGTTGTGGAGCAGGTGGTGCCCAAATGTTCAAAGAGCCTGAAAAAGGAAATCAAGATATTAATATTAAAAGGTCAGAGGAAGCAATAAATACAACTTCTAAAATAGTTGCTGTTAGCTGTCCTTTTTGTAATACAATGATGAATGATGGTGTCACAGTTAAACAAAAGGAAATTGATGTTGTTGATATTGCTCAAATGATTGAAAAAGCTGAAGATCTATGATAGTTGATTTTAAAAATATTCCTCTTGATTCTAGAATATGGGTTTATCAATCCTGTATTGACTTTAATGAAAATCAAGTTAATATTATTAATGAAAAATGTTCTCTTTTTTTAAAAAATTGGAAAGCTCATGGTAATGATCTAGAATCTTCTTTTTTAGTAAAAAATAATAGGTTTATTATCATAGCTGTTAATGAATCTTATAATTCAATTGGAGGCTGTTCAATTGATTATTCTCTTCAATTAATTAAAGAAATCTCAGATACGATTAACCTAGATTTACTTGATAGACTAAAAGTTAATTATAGATTAGGTGAGGAAATACATTCTATTAAATTAAGTGA
>MDTG01271612.1_pt1 | contig 11905 bp, 9 predicted proteins | sample 811421 | NCBI WGS metagenome assembly MDTG01 (sample SAMN05326645, study PRJNA326480) | marine metagenome | isolation source: seawater | place: Pacific Ocean: South East | collected 2011 | reverse complement strand
CCCACCGGAAGCTGCCATTCCAATGTTCTTCGAAGATACGCTGCACCTCTTCGGGTGGTGTGTCGACCGCGTTACGCCCGGGTGGTTGTTCAAAGGCCATCCCGAACATGTGGTTGCGTGCCTTGGCGATAATTTCATCGTAGTTTTCTTTGATGTCTTTTTCCCACTCCGGCGTCATATCTTTCTGCATGGCGGGCAACACAAAGTTGGGAGTGCGCTGAAAGACGGTGACCTGAGCCGCGGTCTTGGCGACTTCAGGCAGCATCTGGACGGTGGTGGCGCCCGCTCCAATAATGCCAACTCGCTTTCCTGCCACGTCGAGTCCCTCGGGCCAGCGAGACGAGTGGAAGATAGGCCCGGCAAAAGTATCGGCGCCCGAGAAAGTGGGGATAACCGGTTGCGAGATCATGCCCATGGCGCTGATAAAATATTTGGCGGTATGGGTTTGTCCGTCGCCCGTGCGGACATTCCAGAGGCCGGTGGCGTCATCGAAGCTCGCGCTCTCGACTTCGGTGCTCAGCTGGAACATAGGTCGGAGCGAAAACTTGTCCAGGACAAATTTCAGATAGGCCTGCGTCTCCTCCCAGCCCGAGTATCGTTTTGTCCAGGACCATTCTTGTAGTACTTCTTTAGAGAAAGTGAGGCAGTAATAATAGGATTCACTGTCTGTCGCGGCCCCGGGGTAGCGATTCCAGGCCCACGTTCCACCGATTTCGTCGGCACGGTCAAAAACTTTCACCGAATATCCCGCTTCGCGCAGGTGGTAACTCAGTGAAATACCTGCGAAGCCCGCGCCGACGGCAATGACATCGTAGTCTGCAGTGTGGGATGCGCTCATAACAGAATCTCCTGTTCGTCTGTCCCTGCTTAGGGATAGATACTTTAGTATGGGCTCGGACCGGTCGTGAAAACCCGATACGGTCCTTAATCTGGTTGGTCCGGGACGAAAACCGATTGGCGAATCAAGTGCCCGCCAGCGATAATCGCCCTTAAGCCCGCAACACCATAACGCTTCAAGGGCATCTAGGCTAAACTTACTTGTGTTCAGCAAGTTGCGATGTGCACTATCGCCAACGACCTGAATCTTGTCAACGACCACTCCACACTAGAGGTGAACAATATGTCTTCCAACACAAAGCCATCGATCGGTATTGTCGGTGGCACTGGCGATTTAGGACGTGGATTAGCGCTACGGTTAGCCAAGGCGGGTCACGCGGTGCTCGTCGGCTCACGCAAGCCCGAACAGGCTGTCGAGGCAGCACAGGCATTGGCTGGCGAATTGTCGGATCGCGGCATCAGTGATGCTTCGGTTGAGGGCATGGATAACGCAGCCGCTGCCGAGCGCGGTGACATCATCTTTGTCACGGTGCCGTTCGGCGCCCACACGCCCACGCTTGAAAGTATTCGGCATGTCGTGCAAGGCAAGGTTGTGGTCGATGTCACCGTGCCATTAGTGCCACCAAGGGTGGCGAGAGTGCAGCTACCGCCCGAGGGAAGCGCGGGTATGATCGCCCAGACATTACTGGGTGACGACGTTCAGGTCGTCAGTGCATTTCAGAACGTCGCGGCCGCACACCTGCAGGCCGACATGGAAATCCCTTGCGATGTATTGGTCACCGGCAATGAAAAAACCGCGCGGCAGACGGTCATCGATTTGATTGAATCGATGGGCATGCGGGGCTTCCACGCCGGCCTGATTCACAACGCCGCGGCGGCAGAGGCGTTGACCTCTGTCCTGATCAACATTAACAAGCAATATAAAACGCATGCCGGATTGAGATTGACGGGCATCGATTGACCTCGTGAAAGCGGGCCCTTTACACCTCATTCCCCTGCAAGACTTTCCCGCCGTGGCAGCAGGAGACTCGCTGGGCGCGCTGATTTTATCTGCCATCACCGGGCAGGGCCTTGCACCGGAACCTTCTTCGGTGGTGGTGATTGCGCAAAAAGTGGTGTCGAAGGCCGAAGGGCGACTGGTCTGTCTGGACACCGTCAAGGTGACCCCGGAGGCGCGCGAATTGGCGCAAGAGACGGGAAAGGACGATCGCCTCGTGACGTTGATTCTTCAAGAATCCAAAGCGCTGGTTCGCGTTCGCCCGGGCCTGATTATTGCCGAGCATCGAACGGGTCATATATTGGCGAATGCCGGCATAGATAGCTCCAATGTGGGGGTAACGGATGACGAGGCAGGAGGTCATGTGTTGCTCTGGCCGGAGGACCCGGATGCCAGTGCGAAGCGCCTGTCATTGTATTTAAGTGAGGCGCTCGGCTTCGCTGTGCCGGTGGTCATTAACGACAGTCTCGGCCGACCTTGGAGGATGGGTACCGTTGGCTTTGCCATCGGCGTGAGTGGCTTTGAACCTGTCTGGGATCAGGTGGGAGAGCGAGATCTCGATGGACGCGTGATGCAAGTGACCGCACCTGCTATCGCTGATTCCCTCGCGGCTGCCGCGTCTCTGGTGCAGGGTGAGACCGATCAGGGTCAGCCGGTGGTGTGGGTCGAAGGACTTCAGGCCCGAGAGTCAGGTGAGGCGACGGCAGGCCATCTCCTGAGGCCTGTCGAGCAGGATATGTTTCGATGACGCGCTGCGGTTCCGTTAACGAGATGCCCTCGCCGATCGTTGTGTTAAGCGGCGGGGGTGGGGGTGCGCGACTCGCCGGTGCGCTGTCCGGCGGGGCGAAAGGGCGGCCACTGGTCGTTGTCACCAACACGGGGGATGACTTTGAGCATCTCGGACTGTTGATTTGTCCGGATACCGACAGTGTTCTGTATACCTTGTCAGGAAAGATCGATCCGCAGCGGGGCTGGGGCCGTGCCGAAGAAAGCTGGTTGGTTTTTGACGAATTAAAAAATATTGCGGGACCGAGCTGGTTTCAAGTCGGTGATAAGGACCTTGCCCTGCATTTACTGCGGGCGTCAGTGTTGTCTGAGGGTCAAGGTCTTGTCGAAGCGACCCACACGTTGGCCAGGCAATTAAAGGTGCCCGATACGGTGATTGTGGTGCCGGCGACCGAGTCGCCAGTCCGAACGCATGTTTTAACAGATCGAGGCCGCATGGCCTTTCAGGAATATTTCGTAGGGCAACGATGCGAGCCAGTGCTCGAGCATGTGGTCTATGAGGGCGTTGACGCAGCGTCGCCCAGTCAGCGGCTGGTCGACCTGCTGAACGAGCACGGCACTCACGAGATTGATGTCGTGCTGGGCCCGTCCAACCCCTTTTTAAGCCTCGGCCCTATCCTTGATATTCCGGGCATGGTGTCGCTGCTGCGCCAGCAGGCACGGCACGTGGTGGCTGTCTCACCGATCATTGGTGGTCGGGCGTTGAAAGGCCCTGCGGCAAAAATTATGTCGGAACTGGGTCTGCCTGTCTCGGCGGCGGGGTGGACCCTCTGGATGAATGAGCGCTATCCGGAGCTTGTGGATATCTGGGTGTGGGACGAGGCCGATGAAGGTCTGGCGAACTCGGACGCGCTGGAATCCTTCGACATTCGAACCACTTCAACGGTGATGTCAGACCCCGCTATTGCTCATCAATTCGGTGCCTGGCTTCTCGAGGCTTGTGCCAGTGAGTGTTGATGCCATTGTCGCGCTGAAAGCGCGTGCCCAGAGCAAGATGCGACTGACATCAGTGCTGGGCGATACGGCGCGCGAAGCGTTGGTAGAAGCGATGGCGGCAGACGTTCTCTCCTGTTTGCTCGTGCATCCGGAGATTGAGGCCGTGCACGTTATCTCCGGTGCGGGGTGGTCAGAGGGTGATTCACTGCCGCGCGGCGTCACGTTATGGCGTGAGGCAGATTGGGCCGTCAGCGGGTTGATTCAAGCTTACGAACTGATGGTGGGGAAATCCTCGGCTGAGAGACTGTTATTTATTCACGCCGATCTGCCCTGTCTTGGCCAAGAGGATCTTTCCGCCGTTATCGAGGCGTCGGCGGAGCGTCATGCCGTGCTGTGCCCTGATCAGGCTGAAGTGGGCACCAACGCGCTGCTGCGCTGGAGAGATCAACCTCTACCGCTCTGTTTTGGGGACAACAGTCTGCGCCGGCATCAACACGCGGCCGATGTGGCGGGCGTGCCATGGCGGATCGTGCGGCAGCCCGGGTTTTCGTTGGACATCGATCTGCCGGCCGATCTTGACCGGGTGCGGTGGGGTGATGCGCCGATCGGCGAGCGCACGTCAGCCTGGTTTCAGGGGTATCAGGTTGATCTCACCGTCGACGCTACCCAACACGCCCCCTAAGGCTGTAGAGTATTGATCCTATGGGGGCACATCAGAACGAGCGGTATGCAGCGCGAGCGGTATTTGCGTTGGCGGGCGGGGGTGACGTCGTTGAAATGGACGACGTGATCGAGTCGCGTGCGCGCAGTATTCGCGACCGGCACTACGGCTCGCGAATGACTTATAGCCCTAAGGTTTTCATTCCCGTTACCCAGCTGTGTCGGGATGTGTGTCATTACTGTACCTTCGCCAAGACACCTTCGCAGTTGGGTTCGCCCTATCTGAGTGTCGATGAAATTCTCGACACCGTGCGGCAAGGGGCTGGAGCGGGGTGCCACGAAGTCCTGCTGACGTTGGGTGAAAAGCCGGAGCTTCGCTATCGCGCCGCGCGTGAATGGCTAGCCGCCGAGGGGTATGCCAGCACCGTTGATTATGTTGCAGATATCGCGCGTCGCGTTCTCAGCGAGACGGGCCTGTTGCCTCATATTAATGCGGGCACACTGACGCGCAGCGAACTGCGACAGTTGCGCCCGGTCTCTGCCTCCATGGGGCTGATGCTGGAAAGTGGCGCGGCACGGTTATCTGAGCGGGGCGGCCCCCATTTTGGCTCGCCTGATAAAAAGCCATTTCGTCGTTTGCTCACGCTGGCCAGAGCCGGCGCGCTGCGTGTGCCGATGACCACAGGGCTGTTGGTCGGTATTGGCGAAACCCGAGAGGAACGGTTACGCGACCTCCAAGCGATCAAGCGCCTCCACGCCCGCTACGGACATATTCAAGAAGTCATCATTCAAAACTTCTGTGCGAAGGCGGGAACGCGCATGGCGGATGCCGATGACGCTTCGCTGTCAGAGCTCATCTGGACAATCGCCCAGGCCAGAACGATTTTACCCCCAGAGGTGAGCATTCAGGCGCCTCCGAATTTGAGCCCGGGCCAGCTTGGGCAACTCATTGACGCGGGGATCAATGATTGGGGTGGCGTATCGCCGGTAACGCCGGACTACGTTAACCCAGAGGCCCCCTGGCCCAGCTTGTCTGCGCTACGCGAGGCAACGTTGGATCGCTGTAAAAATCTGATGGCAAGGCTAACCGTCTATCCGCCGTATCTCGCAGAGTCTGGCTGGATGGACAAAAGCGTTCGGCGTCAGGCACTTGAATTAGCAGATGCAGAGGGCTTTGTGCGCGACGATACCTGGCGGGCGGGCGTATCGGAACTGCCACCCTCGCGCAATGCAACATTGGGTTCGAGACGCGTTGATGTGGCGGTGAGGGAGAGTCTCGATGCCTGCCTTCGCGAAGAGGCGTTGGAGGACAGTGCGATGTTGGCGCTGTTTACGGCGCGAGATACGGACGTGGAGACGGTGTGTGAAGCTGCCGACGAGCTGCGACGACGGCAGGTTGGCGACGCTGTCTCCTACGTGATTAATCGCAACATTAACTACACCAACGTTTGTCAGTACAGCTGTCGCTTTTGCGCCTTTTCAAAAGGCGGTGGAGAAGTCGCCTCCGGACGCGCTGCTTACGATATCGATGCCGCGGAGCTGTATCGCAGAGTGACTGAGGCGGCGGAGCTAGGCGCGACAGAGATCTGTCTGCAGGGAGGCATCCACCCCGATTACACCGGGCAAACCTATCTCGATATTGTGCGCACGGTGAAAGAAGCTGCGCCCGCTATCCACGTTCACGCCTTTTCTCCGCTAGAGATTGATCAGGGTGCCAGCACGCTGAATCTGCCCCTGGAGCAGTATCTCTCTCTATTAAAAGAGGCCGGGCTCGATTCGCTGCCCGGTACGGCTGCCGAGGTGTTGGATGCCCGAGTGCGCGACATACTTTGCGCGGATAAAGTCTCCGCGGAGCGCTGGTTGGAGATTATGGAGTGTGCGCATGGATTGGGTCTTTCTAGTACCGCCACCATTATGTTTGGACACGTCGATGCGCCCGCATCATGGGTGAGGCATTGGCAGCGCGTGGTTCGCCTGCAGGAGCGAAGTCACGGGTTTACTGAAGTTGTGCCGCTTCCCTTTGTGAGTGAGGGTGCGCCTATTTATCGACGTGGAGAGGCGCGTCCCGGACCAACATGGCGGGAGGCGCGGCTCATGCATGCCGTGTTGCGGCTGACAGTGGGGAGAGTGATTCCCAATGTGCAGGCTTCATGGGTAAAGCTGGGTCGACGAGGGGCACTTGAAATGCTGTCCGCCGGCGCCAATGATTTGGGTGGTGTGTTAATGAACGAGAGTATTACCCGGGCCGCTGGCGCAGCGCATGGACAAATGTGGATTCCAAAGGATATCGAGCACGCCATTGGGTTAGCGGGGCGAATGCCCTTGCAGCGCAATACTCGATACGAGCCAGCAGTGTCGCAGCGCGCGGATCAGCTATCTGGAGACGCGATCAGATGGGTAGCCCATACACCGGCAGGTCGTTACGCAAATCCCAAATACAACCCCGTAATTTGAGTTCTATGCACTCATGTCTCGACATTTGCGGGTTCTTGCTAGTGACAAGCAAGAATATTTGGCGTAATTTTAGACGTTGCTATGTGGTGACGGTAAGGGGAAATGCGTCGTGACTGATGAGCTGATTGCCCGACTGAACCGATTGGAGTCGCGTGTTGAAATTGAAGCTTTGGTCAGTAATTACTGTCACGGCTTCGATAAGAGAGACTTCGATCGATTTTTATCGATCTGGTCGGAGGACTGTGTGTGGAAAATTGGTCCGCCCTTCGGCGATTTTTCTGGCCATGAGGGTATTCACGAAGCGATTCACGAGGTGCTTTGGCCTGCCTGGGCTCAATCGCAGCATGTGACATCGAATGTCGTTGTGGAGTTTGATGGGGAGGATCACGCCACTGGACTCTGTGACGTAGACTGCATGGGGCTCTTAACAGGCAGCGTTGAAGCCACGTTTGTCGGCGCCACCTATCGAGACCGATTTGCTCGTCGCGGCGGTGCCTGGAAAATCTCGGAGCGAGAAGTCACCATTCATTACTTTAACCAGTTCGGGGGTACCACACTCAGTGCGCCCGACGGATAACGTTCGGATATAAGACTCGATAAAGCAGTAAGGAGCCGCAAAAGGCTACAGCCACGTCTTAACAAACCAAAAAAAGTTATAGGAGTAGTGCCATGAAGAACGGATCTAAGCAAACGCTTATTAGTGCTGCGATACTCGCTGCGGTGACGTCATTCCCAGTCGCACCTGATGCCCGAGCGCAAGAGGGAGCTTTAATGCTCGAAGAGGTGTTGGTAAGCGCGCGAAAGAGAAATGAGGACATGCAGGACGTTGGCCTATCGGTCAGCGCCCTGACGGAGACCGAAATCGATCGGACCTTTGCTCGCGATATCCGGGATCTTGCTTTCATTTCCCCAAACCTTATTTTTGATGATACCTCTCAGGGCCCAGGGGGTAATGCCGCGCTCTACATTCGCGGTGTCGGTGTTGCGGACGTCGAAAAGAATTTTGACCCAGCGGTTGGCGTTGAAATAGATGGCTTGTTCATCGGGGCGAACAGTGGTGCGATTTTGCGCAGTATTGACTTGGCTTCTGTTGAGGTCCTGAGGGGGCCTCAGGGAACACTGTTTGGTCGTAATACGGTAGGAGGAACGATCCGGGTGGAGCGAACTAGGCCCACGGGAGAGCTCGGTGGCAAAGTCCGCGTGGGCTACGGTGACTACGACAATTATTGGTATGACGGTATCGTGAATTTTGGCGTTACTGAGAATTTAGCGGTGAAGCTGAGTGCGGCCAGAAATAACTTGCGGGACGGCTACTACGACAACGTGGCTTTGGGTACCGAAGAGGGCGCGATTGATTACCAGTCCTATGGCTTTAATGCACTGTGGAATGCCACTGATAACTTCGAGCTGGAGTATACCTATACCAATGAGGAGACAGATCAGGACACGCCGCCACTTTTAAATGTAGGGCAGCCTGATCAGTTGTTCTGCAGCGGCTTCGATTTATGTGCTCAATCTGTGAGTTTGCCTACCACGGGAGATCGGTATAAAACCTCGCGCATAATTTACGAGCCCACGACTTGGACAGATTTCCCCTTGCCAGATGGGGTCGTAGTTTCTTCGCCCGACGATCTCGTATTAAATAGCGGCGATGCGACATTCGATGCAGAAACTCACATCATTGAGGCGCGCTGGGACATTACAGAAAACCTGCGAATGAACTATATCTATGGCAGTTTCGAAACAGAGGAGACGATCGTTTCCAATTGGACTGCTGAAGAGCCGATGTTGTTCGGTACTGACCGGCCGGCCGAATACGAGCAGCAGAGTCACGAACTTCGGTTTACTTATGATGCGGGTGGCGCTTTTAAATTAGTTGCCGGGGTCTATGACTGGCAGTCTGAATATGACATCAGACTGCGCAGTTGGATTACTTTTGTCGTGCCCGGTGCCGTTCTGGATATTCCTCAGTACACGCACCAAGAGACGGATTCGCAGGCGGCGTTTTTCGAAGCTGATTATTCCTTCACTGATAGTTGGACGCTGACGCTGGGTGGTCGCTACACCAAGGATGAAAAGCTGACGCGCCAACGCGGGAATTTGCCAGCTGATGCGGATGCTGACTGGAGCGAGTTTACCCCTAAAGTTGGTCTGCGTTATCGTATCAACGATGATGCAATGCTCTATGCCACTTACTCTGAGGGTTACCGTAGCGGAGGCTTTAACGGTCGGGTCGATAGCTTCGAATCAGCGACCATTCCCTACAATCCGGAGTTTTTGGAGAACTATGAGTTGGGATTTAAGACCGAGTTTAGTGGCGGGCGCTTCCGGTTGAACGGTGCTTTTTTCTATATGGACTACCAGGACAAGCAGGAAGAAATCGGCCTGAAGTCTGACGGTGCGACAGGCCAGAGGATCTCTGTGTTCAATGCCGCCACAGCCACAATGAAGGGCATTGAATTGCAAGGCCAGGCCTTATTAAGCGAGGGCTTCACGGTGGCTGCCAACTTCGGGTACCTAGATTCTGAGTACGATGAATTTACGTTTGACGATGGGTTTGGCATTGTTGACAACAGCGGTCTGGAATTCAGGCGTGCTCCGGAATTAACGGGTTCTATTTCTGGTACTTACGAGTGGGAGATGGGGTCGGGCGAGGCATGGATTCGTGGCGCCTATCGTTACATTGATGACCTGTTCGTTGAGCAGACTAATAGAGCGGAGTTAGCAAACGGTAAGCAGAACTACCTTGATGCTTCCGTGAACTATCGACAGGGCGGTGCGACGTTCAGTTTGTTTGGCCGCAATTTGACCGGCGAGGATGCTTTGGCTCACGGTCTTAACGTGTCTGGATTATGGTCATACGCGACGCCGGTAGCACCTAGGACATGGGGTGTGGAGGTTGTTTACGACTTCGCAAATTGATCTTCGTTTAGGCTTGTAGTCACACTTCGGGCGCTGCGATGCAGCGCCTGAGTATGCCGACCACAGTTGATGTAATGGGCATATTGCAGTCGGCATTTAGAATAAAAAACTACGGGGAGTCTGATACATGGGGAGAATGACGGACAAGGTTGCGGTGATCACAGGTGGTGCCAGCGGTATCGGTGCTGCCGCAGCGGAAAAACTGCTGTCTGAAGGGGCCTGCGTGGTGCTCGGAGATATTCAAGAGCAGGCTGGCGCCGATATGGTTGCGTCATTGGGGGATCGCAGTCGTTTCAAGATGTGTGACGTCACTGACGAGGCGCAGGTGGAAGCCTTAATTCAGTCCGCGGTAGACGAGTTTGGAAAGATTGACGTGATGTTCAACAATGCGGGTATTGTTGGCGCGTTGGGGCCATTAGAGTTAACGACGTCAGAGGAGTGGAAGTTTACGCTAGATATTCTGCTCAACGGTGTCTTCTACGGTATGAAACATGCATCTAAGCATATGAAAAAAGCTGGTTCTGGCTCCATTATCAGCATGTCTAGTGTGGCCGGTGTCACTGGGGGGCTGGGCCCACATGCATACGCTGCGGCGAAGCATGCAGTGGTTGGTATTACGCGCAATCTCGCGACTGAGGTCTGCGCCTATGGTGTGCGAGTGAACTGCATTGCGCCTTACAGTGTCGCTACCCCAATGGTGGCTCAGGCTTATCTCGCTGATCACACTGATATCGACGCTACGCTGAAAATGTTAACCGATGAATCCCCTTTGACTGGACGACCCGGGTTAGCAGACGATGTGGCAAATGCAGTCTTGTGGCTTGCGAGCGATGAATCTGGCTATACCAGTGGTCATACCCTCACAATTGATGCCGGGATCACAACAGGGTCGATGGCTGGCCCACCGCGATTTTCCGAGAAGGCGCCTTTGATGAGAGAGGCCGGCAAGCAGGGAATCTGATGGTGCGTAATGAGAACGATATAGGCGCGCTGAACGCGCTGATGATTGCTTATTGTGATCTCATTGACGCCGGAGATTTACGCGGGTGCGCGGCACTATTCAGCAGGGGCGCATGGGGGATTGTTGGAGACATGGCCATCGGCGAATCCGAAGTCAAAACACTGCTCGACAATGTGATTTTGTATGACGGCAAGCCCAACACCCGGCATCTCACATCAAATCTGCATATCGATGTCGATTCTGCAGGCGACATCGCATCGGCCCAAAGTTGTATAACAGTAATGCAGTGTGTTCCGGGTGATTTTGCGATGCAGGCTATTTTTATAGGCAGCTACTGCGACACTTTTGCGAAGGATGAAGGTGGTTGGTATTTTGTTGAGCGCGCCATTACTCCTGATCTTATTGGGGACATGTCTCGCCACCGGGCCGACATGGCTTAATTCGGCGATTGCGAGTGGATAGTTTGAGAGTGGCGGTGAGCGGTTTGACCAAAAACCCCTTTATGAAAAATACCAATGTAACAAGGAGTTGTTAATATGGGTTGTCGGCTAAAAGGGAAGGTCGCGGTCATCACGGGAGCGGCCAGCGGCATTGGTGCCGCGACGGCAAAGATCTATGTTGAGCAGGGTGCCCGCGTCGTGCTGGGTGATATTCAGGATGAGGTCGGTGAGGCCCTTGCCAAGGCACTGGGTGGCTCAAACACTGCTATTTTTCGACACTGCAATGTGACTAATGAGGATCACGTGCAGGGTCTGGTTGATGCCGCACTGTCGGAGTTTGGTCAAATCGACGTCATGTTTAACTGCGCAGGGATAGTCGGTGCCGTCGGACCCATGTCTACGACGCCTGCGGATGAGTGGAAGCTCACAATTGATATCATGGTCAACGGTGTCTTTTACGGTATGAAGCACGCGAGCCGGCACATGAAAGAGGCGGGCTCAGGATCGATTATCAGTATGTCTAGCACGGCAGGCGTGATGGGTGGGCTAGGCCCCCATGCCTACACTGCCGCCAAGCATGCGGTAGTGGGCATGACTAAAAATTTGGCAGCCGAGGTCGGTGGATTTGGTGTTCGGGTCAACTGCATTGCTCCGGCCGGCATGGCTACACCGATGGTCGCTGAGGTCATTACCGGAAACCACCAGAACCTTGAAGATACGATTGCAGCGCTGGCAGAGGGGTCGCCTCTTAAAGGTCGGGCTGGCTTGGCGGAAGATGTAGCTAATGCGGCGCTCTGGCTGGCCAGTGATGAGTCAGGCTATACCAGCGGGCTGACCTTAACGGTGGATGCGGGTGCGACCACAGGTTCTACCGCCGAGGCACCTGCCTTTGCCGACTATCAGCCGATGATG
>MDTG01216562.1_pt1 | contig 11905 bp, 8 predicted proteins | sample 811421 | NCBI WGS metagenome assembly MDTG01 (sample SAMN05326645, study PRJNA326480) | marine metagenome | isolation source: seawater | place: Pacific Ocean: South East | collected 2011 | reverse complement strand
AAGACCCACCACAAAGAGCCAATCCCACTGTCCCGGTTGGCTGGTGATGTTACCCCTCAGTAGTTCCTCAAAATAACCTCCCCAAGCAAAGAACGCTGCCAGCATCAGGGCCGCAGCGATCAAGCCAGTAATGAGGATGCGTATCACGCCTGTGGTTGTACTAGAATATATCAGCAAAGGGAATCTTGGCCGTGAATATTGGGGATGATCTACATTTGACGCATTCAGGATAGCTTAGCAATTTGGAGACTTTATGGTTCAATATTTGGATTTACTTCGGCATGTGCTGGAAAACGGCAAAGGCAAGGAGGATCGCACCGGCACAGGCACGATCTCGGTATTCGGTGCACAAGCCCGGTTCGATCTTCGGGATCGTTTTCCGATGCTGACCACCAAGAAGTTGCACCTTAAGAGTATCATTCACGAGCTACTATGGTTTTTGAAAGGTGATACGAATATTGGTTACCTGAAGGAAAATGGTGTTCGCATATGGGATGAGTGGGCTGATAGCGAGGGAAACCTTGGCCGGGTTTATGGCGCTCAATGGTGTGACTGGCGTGCGCCCGATGGCCGTTCCATTAATCAGATTAATGAAGTGATCGAGCAAATCAAGACCAACCCAGATAGTCGTCGGTTGATTGTGAGTGCCTGGAATGTTGGAGAGATTGATCAAATGGCACTGGCACCCTGCCATGCTTTTTTTCAATTCTACGTGAGGGATGGTGAGCTGAGTTGCCAACTTTACCAACGCAGTGCGGATTTATTTTTGGGTGTTCCTTTCAACATTGCCAGCTATTCACTTCTTACCCTGATGGTAGCGCAAGTGACCGGGCTTAAGCCCGGTGAATTCGTGCATACCTTTGGTGATCTGCATCTTTATTCCAATCATTTGGATCAAGCGAAGGAACAGCTTTCTCGTGAGCCACGCCAATTACCAATTTTGCGAATGAATCATGAGGTGAAAAATATCCATGATTTTGTCTTCGAGGATTTCTCTATCGAACAATACGATCCGCACCCGCACATCAAGGCGGCAGTGGCGGTATGAGTGCCTTTAAAGCCATTGCCGCGATGTCCCTCAATCGCGTGATAGGGAAGGGGTTGGAGATTCCGTGGCATATCCCTGAGGACTTCAAATGGTTTAAGGAGACGACGATGGGGCAAGTCTTAGTGATGGGGCGGCGCACCTTTGATTCCATTGGCAGAGCACTTCCCGGAAGGGAAACCATGGTTTTAACCCGGGGAAATTTTATTCATCCTGAGGTAACGGTTATTCAATCATTGGATGAGGTCACCCCACTTCTGGAAGGCCGTACCGCTTTCGTTGCTGGTGGCGCGCAAATTTATGAACAAGCGCTGCCTTTTTGTTCGGATTTATTTTTAACTATTGTCCAGCGCGAGGTGGAGGGGGATGTATTTTTCCCCACTTTTGAGGATAATTTTGAGGAAGTGAGCGTGTTGCGTGCAGAAGAGGAATTTTGCATCATTCATTATCAAAACCGCCATTTTAAATAATGTCGGACATGCTTAAATCCTCAAGCGCTATGGCAGGGGCCACCTTGGCAAGTCGGCTTTTGGGTATGGTGCGTGAAATCTGTTACGCGCGTTTCATGGGTGATGGGTTGGTGGCGGGGGCTTTTGTCTTGGCCTTTATGATTCCCAACCTCTTTAGGCGACTTCTGGGAGAAGGAGCATTGATGTCCGCCTTTATTCCCGTTTTCAAGGAACAGGAAAAAAACTCGGGGGATCAAGCCATGTGGCGTACGGCCAATGCACTGATAAGCGGGTTAGTGTTGGTTTTATCAGTTGCTGTGGGACTGGGATTACTGGCAATTACCGCTGCTCTGGAATGGGGAGAGTGGGATGAGAAGATCCAATTGATGCTGCAGCTTTTACGTTGGGTTTTTCCCTACTTGATGCTGATCTGCCTTGCGGCTGTGGCCATGGGTATTCTCAATTCGCGCGGCTATTTTTTTCTGCCGGCCCTTGGTGCTTTAATCTTAAACGTGGTGATGATTGGCAGCGTGCTTTTTTTGGCGCCGCGCTGGGGAGCTGAACTCAAAGATCAAATCTTTGCCTTGGCAGTCGGGGTTCTCGTAGCTGGGTTGGCACAGCTCCTTTATCAACTCCCTACTTTGTGGCGTGAAGGTTTTAGACCTCAATGGATTTCACCTTGGTCTGATGGTTCAGTCCGAATAATTCTACAGCGGTTAGGACCAGGAGTGATCGGAGTGGCGGCTTTTCAGATCAACATTCTTGCGACCTATTGCATCGGGTTTTTCGTGGGGGAAAATGTGGTGGCTTCCTATGGGTATGCGGTCCGGTTGCTTGAATTTCCCCAGGGTCTTTTTGCGGTTTCCATGGCTACATTTCTGCTGCCGGCTTTGTCGGGGTTAGCAGCAGAAAAACAGTTCGGCAAATTTCGTAACAATATTGATGAGGCTGCCCGCCATTTACTATTTCTTAATTTGCCGGCGGCAGCACTGCTTTTTGTGTTAGCTGAGCCGATCGTACAGTTACTCTTCCAATATGGGGCTTTTACGCAGGAATCCACCGAGCGGGCAGCGTGGGCTTTGCGTTGTCTGGCACCGGCCTTGCCGGGGTATTCACTGGTATTAATTTTGGCCCGTGCTTTTCACGCTTTGGGGGATATTAAAACACCCGTGAAGATCAGTATCTTTTGTCTTATCCTAAACTTGGCTCTTGCCTTGATTTTGGTGTTTCAGTTTGAGCCCAACCTTCGCCAGGGAGCTTTTGGGATTGCCAATACAATTAGTTCAACGATGAATGCCGCACTTTTATGGCGGGCCATCAGAAATAGAGAAGAATTGATGCCGATTGCCTTGCCCGGATTAAGGAAACAACTGCCCGTGATGTTGGGGCTGACATTGGTGATGGGGTGTTTCGTATTCGGTCTTTCCGCAGGACTTAAAATTCCCGATACAGGCGTTGGGAGCCGGGTATTGAAGGTGTTTTTCCCAGCTTTAATTGCAGCCGTATATTACTGGATATTGTCCACATGGGCAGGATTGGACTCGGTAAAGGCTCTTGCCGGAATTTTACGTTTCACAAAACGCAGTTAGTGGGGAAACACCGCAAAAAGATTGCGATTTTGCCTTTTCGGGGTACATTGTCTTAGCGGGTTTGCGGGGCATGAAACCTGTCATCGGCTGCTTGCCGATTGCCTCGTTAATTCTGTAAGTATTCTGAATGAAACCATTTTTGGCCATTGATGCCGGGGCGTCAAATCTGAAGGTAGCTCTGTTTGAACCTCAGGAAAATGGAACTCTAATTTTAGCTCATTACGAAGTCGTGTCTCTGGAGTTAAGAGGTTTGGAGGAGACGGACCGAACGGATTTGTTAAAAGAGAAACTGCAGGAGTTATTTGATCGTAACGAGATTCGGCCGAAGGGAATGCAGGCGAATATATGCGCTCCTAGCTTTCAGTGTTTTACGAAGTTTCTGAGGACTCCAGCGGTGGAAGGGTCAAAAGTCGGACAAATTGTACAGTATGAAGCGGCGTCACAGGTCCCCTTTCCGTTGGATGAAATGGAGTGGGGCTACGAGATAATGGGCACTGCAGACACTGGCGAACTCGACGTTATGTTGATGGCTTTAAAGGAGGAAGTGGTCGAAAGCCTCACTACTGCATGTAATGATTTGGGGATAATACTTTCAGTAATGGACGGTGCCCCTGCTGCATTGCGAAATGCGTATATGCATAACTATGCTGAAGTCCAGGGATGCTCAATGCTTCTCGATATCGGATCAAAAACTACAAATGTAATCTTTATTGAGGGAGATGGGTTTTTTATTCGCAGTGTAAACTTTGGCGCTAATTCCATTACTCAGGAGTTTGCCAAGGAATCTGGCTTAGATTGGGCTCAAGCTGAGGAATACAAGAAGGCTTATGGGTATGTACACATGACCAATATGGAGGAGCCTGCGGACGCTTATCAGGCTATATTGGTGCGCACCGCTAGAAATGTGATGACTCGGTTACATCAGCAGGTGTCCCAAACCATCCAATATTATCGTTCACAACAAGGAGGGCAAACACCACAGCAGATTTATCTTGCAGGGGGCGGGTCTTCCCTGCACTACACCGCGGAATTTTTCATGGAAAAATTCAATCTTCCGATTGAGTTTTTTAACCCTTTTCGAAATATCGAGGTGGGGCAGGGGGTAGATAAGCAAACGCTGTCGACGAATGCTCACTGGTTGGGGGAATTGTCAGGTTTGGGTTTGAGGATGACAACAGTAGGCCTGACTGAATTTAATCTACTCCCCAAACACGAGCGGATTAGCCTTCAAATTGAGAAACGTAGTTTATACGTTGTAGCAGCGGTATTCTGTGTAGGATTAGTTTTCTTTGCGCAGGCGATTATGAATATTAAAATAGCAAGCACCCAGAGTGCTGCTGCGGAGGAGATAAAGGGAGAGTTTTCACAAGTTGCTTCGTTGGCTGGTCAAATATCTGATGGAACCATAAGGCTTGGGAAAGCAAAGGAATCCTCAGCCAAAATGGAACGGGCTCTAGAGAGCCGTTATTACTGGATTAATCTCATTAACGGCATTCAAGGGGTGCTCTCAAAAGTAGAGCCTGGAGTGTATATCGTAACCCAGCCAAACGAATTGGCTGCTATTACCAATAGGGTTGATGAATTGATTGCTCAGTATGAAGTTAACAACGGAGCAAAACCGGGAAATGTAACGAATGTTCAAACTGCTATTTGGATTCAGTCCCTTGGCCCTAATATGCCTACTATCACGGTTGCCGGCTCGGGTGGTTCGGGTGGCTCGGGCATGGGTGGTGGTAATGCTGAGCCTGGCATGGGTGGTGGTAATGCTGAGCCTGGCATGGGTGGGCCTCCCCCTGGAGGAGGCATGGGTGGCCCTCCTGGAGGAGGTATGGGGGGCAGTTCCGGAGGGCAGGCTCTATCAACGGCACCATTGGAGCCAATAGACACAATTTACTTAAAACTTAGGGCAAAAAATATTGTGAATCCCAAGCCGCGAGAGACTCTGAATCGGGAGTATTCACAGTTGCTTGAGAAACTGTTTCGGGAACACGAAATGTTTAGCAATTCGGAGACTGATACGAAGGTGACAAGCGGTGGTTTTAATGTTGATTCGGATGTAAAGTGGTTTGATTTTGTGTTACAGCTTAAACTCACTTCGCCCATTATTATGAAAGATCCGGAGTTGAACTAGTGGATAAAAAAGCGGTCATATTTTTGTTGAAGCGTCATGTGCTCGTGATTGTCGGTCTTTTACTGGCTATTGGCTTTGTAGTGGGTGGGTTTCTTTTTAAAGGCACGACGGAAGCGAAAAAAACAACTGCTAATGATGAGTACAAGGAGCAAATGGGGAAGCGAGACGAGGTGAAAAATGCACAAGTGAAGGTTGATGCTAAAAATGTTGGGGTTCTGGGTGAGATTGCGGATGAATATGATCGTTTTACTTCACAAGCCGGAAAAGTATTTACAGATAATCCGTTGCCAGCGATGAGTAGCAATGAATTCCTGAATTATCTCACCCAAACGATTGTGTTATTGAACCGTAAGGCAACGAATAACTTGGTTAAAGTGCCAAACGATTTGAGCAAGCGTGCGGATATTAACTACAGTTTTACCTTTGCCCCTTTGATGGATGTTGTAGAGATTACAACTGATAAAATTCCGGAGCTGCAGATACAATTAGAAGACGTTAAACAGATAACCGATGTATTATTTCAAAGTAGAATACAGTCTTTGGAATTGCTTCAGCGAAAGCCCGTGACGGAGGAGGATCGTAGGGCAGCGATGACATCAAATTATTTGAATACCCGCGAAATATACACAAACAGTATTTCAGTAGTGCGACCGTATAAGGTTAAGTTCCGGTGTTTAAGTGATGGTATTGCTAAAACTCTTTCGGGTTTTGCAAAAACAAAGACATTTTACGTGGTACGAACAATGGAGGTAACCCCGGCCGGTGAATCTTCATCCACTACTGTTGCTGGCATGGGTGGCGGTAATTCTGAGCCCGGCATGGGCGGCTCGGGCATGGGCGGTGGTAATGCTGAGCCCGGCATGGGGGGACCTGGCAGCGGCGGGCCTGGCGGACCTGGTAGCGGCGGGCCTGGTGGACCTGGCAGCGGCGGGCCTGGTGGTGCTACTGTGGCTTCGAAAATTACTCTTCAGCCGGCCTACATAAATTATTTGGTAAGGCAAGGTTTGACCGCATCTCCGGCCACCAATGTGATTGGTGAGACAGCTCTTGATGTGGTTCTCGAATTGGACGCGGTTCGGCCGAGGAATATAGCTACTGATCCAAATCAGGCGGGTTCTCCCTAGCGACATTCCGAATAAATTGGTGGTAAATGTAATATTATCTGGAAATGGGTTTCTTAGATTCAATTCTAAAGAAGAAAAAGAGCGATTCTGAGGTTGACCCGGAGGCTACCGAAGAGGCTGTAGAATCTGCTTCTGGTGAGGAAGCAGCAGCACCTCCTGCTGGTCCAAAACCCAACCCTTTAGACAAGCTCAAAGGAGTTTTGGATCACCTTGAAAAGGTGGTATTGGCTTTAGTGTTGATCGGTGTGGCGGCGTTATCGGTTATGACGTTTTTGGAGGCAAAAAAGGAAGTTGGAGCAATTGAACAAGCCGATACTAAGATCATATATGGCGGGAGTATGCTGAATCTGGAGCAAGAACGGCCAACTAACCTTACTGTATTACTCGAAAAATCGACTAAAGCCCCCGATGCAATTAGTCTTAAGGGAACAAATCATTTGGTGTTTAACCCACGAGTATGGAAGGCAATATTAGTCACCAATGCGGTGCCGCCGGTTCAGCTTATTATGGATACTCCCGATGCTCCTCTTGGTATTTCAGCGCTTAACGTCTCTAGCATTACAAATTTTAAGGCTCAACTCATGGCTCGGGCTTTTGTTGGTGGAGGAGTTGTGCGGCATGAGTTTTCATGGGTAGATAGGGAACACCCTGTGGTTCCTTATGTTTTGATGCCAATCAGCCGTCAGCTGCAGCCGGTAAAAACTTTTTTTCCCCAACAACCCATGAGTTCCGGCTTGCTCTCTGCGAGATCAACAGGCTGGGATGCCAAAGACCCCGATAAAGAGAGGCCATTACATGGTTTTAAAGGGCAAGCAGCTGCTTACTTGAGATATAATCCTGAATTTGAGGTGAAGGTTAAGTTTAAGGCGGTCACGGCCGCAAGCCAACTTCAGCTTAACGCTGCAGAGGCTCATCCCACTAAAACGATACCTAATGTGGTCTACGATTTGGACGTGATTATAGGGGTAAAGAATGGATTGTATCCTTATGCCACCAATGCGGTTCGGGTTGTCTCCAATGTGCCCTATACTTTTCCCCGGGGCTATGCAGCTAATTTTGTATATGAAACAAAATATCATAAGAGGATGGAGTTAAAAAATTTCCGTGAGGGTCGTAGATTGATGATTGATGGTGAAGTATTCCGGGTATTTCGAATTACTTCAGATACAGTTTCGCTGGTTTCTGATCCTGTCTATGGAGGAAACGGTAAAATATTCGAAAAGAAATTACCCCAGCCTGTTGCTCCTGCGCCGCCAGTTCCTGTGCCATAAATAATTTATCCTTGAAGTAATTAACAAATTGACCATATTGATTCTGTGATTGCTGCTGGGGGGCAGTTTTCTTCGAAAGGGGGGTAACGATTTTATGCGTGGTGGATTTGTTTTACTAACGGGCTTATTCTTTGTCTGTTTTGAGTCTTTGGTATGGGCGCAACCTGCGCCTCCAATTGTTCCTGAGCCCTCAGCAAGTGTGATTGCGCGTGCGTTGGAAGCCGAACGTGCCCGGCGCGAATCTGAATTGCAAAGCCCTTTAACTCAAATTGCAATTCGACGAGCTCAGCAAATCCAGGTTGCTTTAAGTGAAATTAAATTAGAATCGCAGATAGCTCGAACGTTGATAGAAAATAATCTTGAGAAGGCTCAAAAAGCAACCACTCCGGAGCTAGCAGCGCAATTCTACGAGGATATAATAAGGTTGGATTATGCTTTCCGTAATTACACTACGCAGAAATTGGATGGATTACTGGATGATCCGGCCAATAAATCTCGCATTGATGCCTTTGCTCAATTGGATGATATCCTGATCCCTGCTCGTGAAGCTTACATAAAGAATCGAATATCGCTGGCTGAGGCGGCTCAGCAACGGCGTGAATATGATGAGGCTGGGCAAATAATTGACATGGCTCTCATTATTTTGCCCGAAAGCGAGGATTTAAAGGGATATAAGAGATATAACGAACAGGCAGAAGCGAGGTTTCGCAATACTTCGCCCGGTAATGACGTTGCGGCGCGTTTGTTGGAATTGAAAAGCAGAAGAGAACAAGTGGCAATTTTATTGCGGGATGGAAAGTTTCTGTGGGAGGCCAGAGATTATGATGAGGCGGAGCAAAAATTCAGAAGGGTAACTAAACTCGATCCAAGAAATGACGTTGCCTACAATTATATGCGTCTGATTGATCGCGTTAGAAATGATGACGCTAAGCTCGCGCGGGAGGTGAATTTTCGCAATATGGTGCAGGAAGTGAATGAGAAGTGGCGGCCGCCAGCTCACCAAGAAAGCTTACCTGTGCCCAATCCAGAATGGATGCAGCGTACACGAGGTTCGAGTGGGGCGCCGAGTGGCCCGGGAGGTCTCGGTGTTAATACCGGAGTTATTCAGAAGCTTCAAAGTATTCGTATTCCGGAAGTTGCTCCATTAGACGGTTTTTCATTGAATGAGGTTATCACCTTGCTTGATGAAGCTGCGAGGGTACACGATCAGGTTGCAATTAATGAAACCGATAAAGGAGTTAACCTGATGATTAGCACCCGACTACCTCAGAAGCAGGTAAGTGTTAATGTTGGAGGGATGGGGCAAATGGGTCATGTTGGATCCGATTTCGGTCCTCCGCCCCAGATAAATATGGAGAGCGGTTTACCAATCAGGAATCGCTTTTCTCCGAGCGAAAGTAGTCAATCCAGTCAATTTGGAGCACCTGCACCGGCAAGCCCGACAGTTCCGAGAAGTTTACCAACTAGGAATGGTCAATTAGATCCCACTAAGATCGTTGTGCGCGGATTAACCGCGCCATTACGAAATCTTACTTTGAGCCAGCTTTTGGATAGCGTGGCTGATGCGTGCGATTATCCCATGCGCAATGTTGTCCGCAATGGGGTTGTCGTATTCGAATACAAGCCCTCTGATAGTGAATTCGTTCAGCGAAAATTCACCATTAAGCCCAATACTTTTTGGCAACGTTTGGCTTCGCAAAATTCTAAAATGGCTGGTATTGAGCCAACTGTGCCCTCTGATTTTTACGGAAAACAAACCAATTCGGGTCAAGGGGAGATTTCGGGCAGCGGCAGCGGCGGTGGTGGTGGTGGCGGTGGAGTTATTAATAATACTCAGGCTGCGCAACAAATTCTAACTTATCTTCAGGGTCAGGGTATTAATGCTGCTCAGGTCTTTTTCAACCCAAGTAATGGGCAGCTTTTGGTTCGCGCTCCCCTTGCTGATTTGGATTTGATAGAACAGGCGATTGAGATTTTGAATACCTCACCTGAACAGCTTTATATTGAGGCCAAGTTTGCTGAGATTGAATTTAATGACGGAGAATCACTTGGCTTTGATTGGTATCTTGGAAACTCCACAATGATGGGAAATAAAGTTGTTCATGGCGCAGGTCCTCATCCAACGTTTATTGGTGAGCCTTCGGGAAACAATCCCAGTGGTTTTTTCCCATATCCTGGTACACTAAATGGAGATACTTTTGTTCCTAGCCAGTACAGTATCTTGCCCAGTCCAAATGAAGGTCGTTTAACATCTTCCTTCAAAGGTTACGGAAACCCGCTCTGGACGTTTACCGGTATTATGACAGATCCCCAGTTTCGTATGGTTATTAATGCGATTAGCCAACAGGAGGGGGCTGAACTCCTCTCTGCGCCGCGGATTTTAGCCATCAGCGGGAATCCAGCGACGATTACTGTGCAGGATCAGAGAAATATTGTGACTGGCGTGGTGCCTACTTTCACTCCAGGAGCAGGTGGCGGCGGGTTTGGCGGTGCCGGTGGAGCAGGTGGTGGTACTGTCATGCCGCAGACGACTCAAATGATGATGGGCCCAACGCTAGAAGTACTCCCATATGTCAACTCCGATGGTTATACTATTGAAATGTCCCTTGCTCCTCAAATCACAGAGTTCCTAGGGTACGAGGAATCTACTTTTGAAGCGGCAGTTTTTGCTGCTGGGGGTAACGTGGTTCGTTCTCAGGTTCCAATGCCGAGAATCCGTACTCGTCAGCTTTCTGTTGAGTGTGTGGTTTGGGATCAAACCGTATTGGCTCTGGGAGGATTGATTTCTGAAAATGTTCAAACGACGCGTGATAAGGTCCCTTTTTTGGGTGATGCGCCATTTATTGGCAGGCTTTTTCGTGGTAAAGGCCGTAACAGCAAAAAGAAGAATATGGTGATTTACGTTAAACCAACCATTATTGATCCAGCGGGCCAGCCGAAGAATCGCCCGGCCCAGCTGCCTTTTGCCAGAACCTTGGCGCCTGATTCGATACCTTTTGTTGCCCCGGAGCCCTAGAAAAGCCTGCGTCATTACTTTTATTCCCAATGAATCTAGTTGGGTAATACCGCTAGATTTTTTTATGTAAATAGGTCAATTTCTTTTCGTGAGTCAGTCCGATAATGCCCGCCTATTGATTGTAGACGGTCACCATCTAGCCTACCGCTCTTTTTATGCGATACGTTCCATGAATGCCCCGGATGGCTTTCCAACAAATGCAATCTACGGTTTCATAAGGGCATTTGAAAAAATGCGCAATCGCTTATCCCCCACGCATATCGCGGTAATATGGGATGGAGGGCTAGATGAAGAACGCACGGAGGTTCTCGATGAATATAAAGCGGATCGGGATCCAATGCCCGATGAGATGGAACTTCAGCTTGATTGCATCGAGCAATGGTTGGAAGCCTCCGGAATTTATTCCTACTGCGGTGACGGATTGGAAGCCGATGATTTAATTGGGACCCTTGCTAAGCGCTCTGAAGCAAATGGATTTGAGACGATTATAGCCAGTGCAGATAAGGATTTTTTTCAATTAATTAACTCAAAAGTCCGTTTACTGAATTCAAACGACAAAACCGGTACACTGTGGGGATCTGCAGAGGTGGAAGCAAAAACTGGCGTAAAACCCCATCAAATAGTTGATTGGCTCAGTTTAGTGGGTGATAACGTGGATGGTATCCTCGGAGTTCCCGGAGTCGGTCCAAAAACCGCAGCTAAACTTCTTATTGAGCATGGGGATATCAAAACCATCTATGAAAGAATATCCGATATCCCTCGAGAGAAACTTCGTAAAAGCCTTTTGGCAGCAAAAGATGATGTTATCCGAAACCAAAAATTGATTGCTCTGAAAGAGATAAAGGATTGGAAGGTGGATTGGGGAGATTTTCAACCGCACCAGAGAGACTTGCCACTACTCCGAAAGCAGTATCGCAATTGGAACTTTCGCACCATGTTAAAAGAGGTCGAAGAAAATCTCTTCTAGTAGGACAGACAGACGGTAAGTTGTTGACAAAAAATAAATATATGTTAACAACACATCTAAGGAGGGGCTCGATTAGGGCCAACCGCTACTAACCGGTGGGAGAATGTAGGTGGTGAGTTATACCCGTTGTAAAGGAGGGAGTGGAATTGTGCTTATGGGTAATAAGCACAGTTGGATTTTCTATTATGCGCATAATTAGTCCAATTTTCGTGGCATTTTTATTGTGTTCTGCCTCTGTTGATGGTGCGGCATACCCTGTTGGTAATGAGAGAGCGATGGTTGTGGGTAGTGGGCACCAGAGTTCGCCGCGTTT
>MDTG01094066.1_pt1 | contig 11905 bp, 14 predicted proteins | sample 811421 | NCBI WGS metagenome assembly MDTG01 (sample SAMN05326645, study PRJNA326480) | marine metagenome | isolation source: seawater | place: Pacific Ocean: South East | collected 2011 | reverse complement strand
GATGAAACGTCGCAAAGAATCTATGATTACTTAAATAGCTTGCAAGAATCAAAAAATTATTTAAGTAAAATTATAGTTGAAAATAAAAAAAGTGATACAATAAAAAACAAAAAACTGCTTAAGTTTATTTTAAAAGCATTTTACGATAAAAGTAGCAGTGATAAAACAAATAAAATTTTAGAAATTGTCAATCCTTTAGAAGTATCTAAAGAAGAAATAAAAGAAAGATTAAAAGAAGACATAGAAAACTTTGAAGATATTTTTATTTTTTATTCAGACTTTATGCTTATGGCAAACTTAGCGAAAAGTATTTTTAATAAAAATATAAATATTGACAATTTAAAAAGTTATACTGAAAAGGAATCAGCTTCTCATATAAAGAGTAGTAAAAAATTATCTAAGTTTAAAAGTCAAATAGATAAAATATATAGTGAATTAAAAAAATTAAATAATGATGAACTATTAGTTTTTTTGATATCTTACTTTGACAAAGTACAAAGTGAAAAACAATCTAAAGATATAAACGAGTTTTTAGAAAAAGCAAACAAGTATTCTAATCTAAAGGTTAAAGATTTAGTTTTGATAAAAGAAAAAGTAATTTCTTTAAACAAAGAATATAACAATATTAGTATAGAACAGTTAATATCAAAATTACAAAAATTAAAAGGAAATAATGAAAAATAAATTTAGTCAACCCGGAATTTTTTATGAAGAGACACATGAAGGTTTAACTAGTGGATTTCCATTTATGGAGATTGAAAAAGAAAAAAGTATACCTAATGTTTTGTTTATAGGAGCTGTACAAGATACAGATGAACAAATAAATGAAAATGAAGTAGTTAAAGAAGTAGTCATGCAAAGCTATTTTAATAGTGAAGCTATTAAAAGAGTGTTAGATGCAGAGCAATACAATAACATTAAAAAAAGTCTAGGCTTGACTTTAGTAAAATAAAATTTATAAATTAATAAATTAATTCTATAATATAAAATAAAGAGGATTAATTATGTATAAAGTTGGTCAAATATTATATACTATTATAGAAAATAAACATGCTATCTTTCCAGTCCAAGTAATAGAAGAAGTAACAATTAAAAACTTAGAAAGTGAATCTACAACTTATAAAGTTTTACTTCCAAATAGCAAGAATCAAAAAGTAGACTTGAATAGATTTGATAAAGTATTTCCAGAGGTAAACTCTGCTTCTAATTATTTATTAGAAAATGCAAAAAAAGCTATATCAGACATGCTTGTAAGTTCAAAAAAATTAGAAATTAAATTTTTTGATTCTACTGTTGAAAAAGAAAATTTAAAAGAAAAATCTCAAGTTAATATTGACGCGTGTAATAATGAAAATGAAAGTGTTAAAATTGATTTAGGAGACGGAAAACTAGCCAAAGTTAACATCGAAAATATTAGTCAATATTTAGACGAAAACATTCAAGAAGAAATACAAAAAAAAACATGAAAAATATTTTATTGCTTGATGCATATAATTTAATTTATAGAGCAAGATATAGTGGAATGAATAAAGGAGATAATTCAACAATTTTTAATTTCTTTAGAGGAATTAGACCTTTAGTTGAAAAATTTAACCCTGACATTACTTACTTTGTTTTAGAGGGAAGTCCTAAAAAACGTCTAGCAGCATCTCCCGACTATAAAGGTCAAAGAGTTTATACAGATCATGATGGTTTTAACAGGCAGCGAAAGGAAATTATTTCAATTGTAAAAAAATATTTTCCTTTTATTGTAGTTAAGCATGATGATTTTGAGTGTGATGATATTATTAATCATATTGCTGAGAAAAATCACAAAGATGACAACGTAACAATAATATCATCAGATACAGACTTTATTCAAACAATAACAAAGAATATCAAACTCTATAGTCCAGTACAAAAAAAATATCTCGAATCTACAGAATATGATTATGTAGCGTGGAAGTCTCTTGTTGGCGATAAATCTGACAATATTGAAGGGTTCAAAGGCATTGGCAACAAAAAAGCTCAAAAACTCCTATCAGACAATGCTTTACTAGAATCTTTTCTATTAAAAGAAAACAATAGTGATATCTATAAACATAATATGTTCATGATAAAGTTTCATGAATTAGATGAAAACGAAATAGCGAACATAAAGCTTTCTAGTTTGAATAATTCTCCAGATTGGTCAACGTTGAAAGATATTTTTATTAGTTATGACTTTAATTCTATGACCAAAAAAGAAAAAACGTGGAATAATTTCATTAATACATTTAATAACTTAGAAAGGAATATGACACATGTCAGTTGAAAATGTTTTGTCAAACAATATTTTAGAACAACTTAGATCAAATGGCTTAATAACAAGACAAGAAGTAGTAATTAATTCAGGAGATATCTATTATGCAAAAGATGTTTTGACAAATGAAAAGAGAATTGTAGAAAATTCAATTATCGATCAAATACAAAGTATTACTATTACAGAAAATTCAAACACAAAAACTATTTTAAAAGGTTAATTAATGTCAAACTTAATATATTTTGATGCTCAAGCACAAACATCATTAAAAGAAGGTGTAAAGAAACTTTGCGATGCAGTTTCTATTACAATGGGACCTCGAGGAAAGCTAGTATTGATTGAAAAAAATAACGAGCCTCCTCACTTAACAAAAGATGGCGCTACAGTAGCGAAAAATATAGTATTAGAAGATAGAGTAGAAGATTTAGGCGCTAAGCTGTTAAAGCAGGCTTCAGAAAATACTGCAACTGTTGCAGGTGACGGAAGTACAACATCAACAGTTTTAGCAAAAGAATTATACTTTAGAGCTTCTCAAGCATTACAAACAGGAATAGGATCTCCTTCTGAGATTTGCGAGCTATTAAATCAAAAAGTAGACGAAGTTGTAAGTCTTTTAAAAGAAAAAGCTATCAAGGTATCTTCTAACGATGAGATTAAAAATGTTGCAACAATCAGTGCTAATGGTGATGACTATATCGGAGAACTTATTTCTAATGCAATGTCTGAAGTCGGTACTTCAGGACTTGTAACTGTTGAAAAATCAAAGACTACAACAACAGAACTTAAACTCGTAAGAGGAGTAAAAATAGACAGGGGATATGTTTCTCCTTACTTTGTTAATGATAATGAAAAACAAAAAACTGTTCTTGAAGATCCATTGGTTTTGATTCTATCATGTAAGCTTAATTCTCTTACACAAATATTACCTGTTCTTGAAAAGATACATCAAACAGGTAAACCACTTTTTGTCATAGCAAATGATTATGATCCAGAAGCTATTCAAGCTTTAATCGCAAATGTCTCAAAGGGATTACTTCAAATCTGTGCTGTAAGGTCTCCTTTTTATGGTGAGAAGAGAAATCAAATATTAAATGACTTAGCTTCAGCTCTTGACACAAAAGTGATCTACGATCTAGATGAAAAGTCTATTAGCGATATACTATTATCAGACCTAGGAGAATGCAAAAAAATAGAAACTTCTCATGATACTTCATTATTTGTTGAATGCAAATCAACTTCAGATTCTGAAGAACTTTCTAAAGAAGTAGAGAAAATGTTAGAAGACAAATCTATTTCTAAGGAAGAAGAAGTATTTTTAAAGCAAAGACTTATTATTAACAAGGGTGTAGTAGCTGTATTATCAATTGGCGCTCATACAGAGTCTGAACTTCTAGAACTTGTAGATAGAATTGATGATGCTTTACATGCAACAAAAGCTGCAATTGAAAGTGGATTTCTCCCTGGTGGGGGAATTGCTTTAGCAAAGGCAGGGATTAAGTTGTTTGATAAAAGAAGTGAGGAATCTCTTCTAGCAAGTACAGTTTCAAAAATAGTAAGTGATGCTTGTTTGACTCCTTTAAGACAAATCTTGAAAAACGCTGATTTGCCTGCAGACTATATTATTGAAATGATAAAGAAAGTGCCTGACTTTACATACGGTTATGATGTTAGAACAGAAAACTATTCTGACATGATTGAAAAAGGAATCATCGATCCACAGAAAGTAACTGCTACAGCTTTGACAAATGCAGTAAGTGTATGCAATTCACTTCTTTCAGTAGGGTGTATTGTCCTTAGTAATCAAAACTACAACCAGGGTGTTCAACTAGTACAACTAGAAGATGATATGTATTAATATGATCTAATGAAAGGGAGCTAGACATGTTTAAGACAGATTTTTTAGAATATGCTATAGAAAGAAAACGCAAAGAAGAAGACTTGATCAAATCTCGCAATAATCAGATACAACTAGAAGTTCCTGAATATTATGTGTATGAAGAAAAAGAAAAGAAAAAAGAAAATATAGAACCTAAACGTGTAATAATTATTGAATTGTAAATATAATAATCAAAAAACAAAAGGAATATAATTGATTAGACTAAATAATGGATATTCTAAAATAATTAAAAACAACCCGTTGCTTTCTAGAAAAGAAGAAAAAAAGCTTTCTGAGTCTATCAAAAAAGGAGATTCTAGAGCAAGACAAAAATTAATTGAATCAAATTATAGGCTTGCTTACTCTATTGCAAAGAAATATTATAGACAAGGTATGAACTTTGAAGACTTACTTCAAGAGAGCAACATAGGATTAATTAAAGCAGTTGATAAATTTGATCATACGTTAGGTTATAAGTTTAGTACATATGCTTGCTGGTGGATTAAGCAAGCAGCCCTGCAGTATATAAACGAAAGCTCAACAGACATTAAAGTTCCAACTCATTCTAGGATGCTTAATTCTAAAATAAGAAAAACAGCATTAGAACTTGAAAAAAAGAATGGCAAGTCACCTTCTATTGAAGAAATTAGTGAAGAGATAGGTGAATCAGTCAAGAAAATAAACTATACGCTAAAAGCAAACAAAACAATTCTCTCTATTGACAAAGAGAATGCTGATACTGGTTATAGCATAAAAAATTCTTATAAAGATGATAGTGACTATTCTAATCCTGAAAAGTCTTTAGAAAATAAAGAGTTGAATTCTTTAATAAGAGAAAGTCTTTCATTATTAACATCTAAAGAAGAAAAAATAATTAGACTAAGATTTGGTATTACAGAAGACAAGTTTGATACAGAAAACTTTCCTGTTACTAAAGAAATGGATGAATACTTAAATGAAAAATAAAAAATATGTCACAGTAACAAATCAAGGTTTAGGATTGTATGATATTGCAAAGATTATGTCAGATGGTGGTGATAAAATGAATCACTCAACTGTAAGAAACATAATCAATAGATCTTTTGTCAAGGTTGCAAAAAATATGACAAAAAATTATGACCTCAAATATTCAGATGAGCAAATATTTAATATTGCTAAGTCTCCTGAGTTTCAAGAGTCTATAGTTAAATTATTAGAAAGAAAGAGATTCACAAGAGATGAAGGAACATCATAATATTAATTTTAATCTTTTTTGTCAAAGAAAAGGTTTTAGCTTAGAAAATTGGATAAAAAATAATCATGAGTCTACTTTTGAAGACTTGAGAAAGCAATTGCTAAATATCAAAGTAATTCCACCTTCTTTGGAAGATTTTAATAGTATTAAAGAAAAGTATAAAGTTGTTGAAGAAAAACCTGAAACTATTGAAGAAAAACCTGAAAAAGCTAAAGTTGTCAAAAAAACGACAAGAAGAAGAAGAAAAGCTAAGAAAGATGAAAGTTGATTTAGTCACAGAATTTTTCTTGATAAAACAATATGACTTTGAAAAGCTTATAGAAAGCAGAAAAGTAGAAGCAATAGAGAATAATTCTAATAATAATTCGCCCAAAAAAGATATTTATAACAATAATAAAAATAAAGGCAAGAATTATTATGGCAAAAAAAGACGATATTACACTGATTATTGCTAAGAGCTTTTCTAGACAAAAGCTTACAATTGTAGAACAAGAAACATGCAAAGACTTAAGCATTGTTAAACTAATATCTGAGCATGGTTTAAACGACATTCAAGCTAAAGAAGTTATTAAATGGTGCTGTATGCATTATGACATTGGTTTTTTATCTGGAGTAGAAGATGAAAGGTAGAAACTTTGATTATGGAACTCAAATGTCAAATTCTCGAGAAGGTGAGATGGCAAAGAGAACACTTATAACAATGGCAAAAGATTTATATGATCTTTACATTAATTTAAATGATCATGATGATTTACCTGAATGGTGTCACTATAAGCTAGCTAGATCACAAAATGAGTTAGAAGCAGTTTCAAATTACTTGACTTCTAAAATATACAAATATTGCTTGGATAACAATATTTCTATAGACAGGCTAAAAAAAGAAGTATACAATTCCATAGAAAAAGAAATGATAAACGAAGGTTTATTTGACTTTTTTAAAAAAACCAGAAAAAGCAAAAGAAGTAAAAGAAAAGATATTGTAAAAAAGTCAAGTAATAATAATTATAGAGAAAAATATGATAACAACATAGAAATGTTTGCTGGATATTCAAAAGATCTTTCATACGCACTGCATTCAGGAATTGTTAGTAACAACTCTGAAGAAGCAAGTGCTACTTTATCTTTTATAGATAAGTTTAAAGATAGTATACTAAGAGTAATTTATTATGAATGCTTAACTATACACAAACATCTAGAGGTTTTTGAGAAAACCAAAAGTAAAACTAGAAAAACCACATCAGCAAAAAGAAGAAACGTTAAAGACAATCAAAGCTTTTTAGACAAGATGTTAAAGAAAGGTTTTTCTAGAAGTAAATTTTCTATGGATGAAAACATTAAAAATCATGTTCAAGATAATATAAGTAATCTGATCAATAGATGTAGTGAATACTTTTCTAATAGAAGCGATGACGTTGATAAAGAAATTAAAACCATTTATTTGTATGACGTTGATAAAATAAGTATTATAAAGAAAAAGCTAGAAATTTCAATAGACTTAATGAATGATGTTTTTGTTAAACATTCTCATAAAATTGGAGAAAAAAATAATGATAGATATGATAGGTAGATTAATACTTTTATTTTCTTTTTTTTTGTTTTCTTGCGCTAAAGTTGAAGACAAATCAAAGATAAACATTACAGGAGAAAATAAAATATCTGCAGGACAAGTGTTATCAGTTGAATATACAAAAAATTTAAACTATGACTTTGTGTCTTCAAGGCTCGTTTCAGAAAATGGATCTGTATTAGAAGAGTATAGTAAACAAGAATATAATGGTCTATACGTTATAAATAGAATTGCAAATAGCAACTTGTCTTATAATGAAAACTATCATTTAATATTTGAATTTTACAAAGAAAAAATAGTAAAAGAAGTACATTACAACATACAATTAGTTCCTTCAATAATAATAAATAGCTTTTGCGCATCTATAGATTGTGAAACAATAACTGGTAACATATTACAACAAACTATAAACAAATTAGACATAAGCACTTATAGATTAGCTGCCACAAAGATTACTTATACAGTTAATACGCCTTACACAAATTATACTAGAGTTCATAAATTTAATTCTCCAATCAATAATGATTGGCTAGAAAATATTGTTTTTGATAATGTCCCTATTGGAATATCTTCATATATCGCATCAGTATCAATAGTTGCCGAAGATGACGAAGGAAATATAGCAGAAAATGTTTTACCCTTCAGAGTTGTTAGGCCAATTGAGATTAAACATTTTGGTGAATATGAATTAGCTGAGACTTATATTCCTGTTCCAGTCACAGGTTGTATCCCTGGTTCTATAGGTAATAATGTCCAGTATTCTGAGTCTGAATCGGAAACAAAGCAAAATAGCGTCTCACTTACTTTCAATAAAAATTGGAGTGATAGCAACTCTTTGACTGAAAACGTTGGCAGATCTGAAGGCATTTCAGTTAATGAAACTGAGAACACTGTCTATTCTTCATCATTGTCAAGATCTGAGACAAATGGTGAAAGCTACTCGAATTCTGTTTCTAATGGTGAATCATCTAATATAAGTTTCAGTACTTCAGATGGAGAAAACTGGTCATGGGATATTAATGAATCACAAACACAAGGCAATTCAAACTCTAATACAAATAGCAGTAACACATCAGTTTCAGGTTCTGTGACAACAGGATTTAGTGGTGAAGGTTCACTTCCTTTTCTTGCAAAAGCTAGCGGTAAAGTTGAAGTAAGTGCTGGTGTCTCTAGTGGTTGGGGAAACTCAAACTCTTATACAGAAAACGAGTCTAATTCAAACTCGAGAGGATATTCTTCTGGAGGAACTACGCAAAATGGTAGAACATATGGTAGTGTCCAGAATGACTTTAGAAGTCATTCTTTAAGCGGCTCATATGTTTTATCAAGTTCAACGTCAAACTCAATAACAGAATCATCTGGCTTATCTTCTGGTAGGGTCTGGAATATGTCTGAGAGTATAGCAAGCGGCAAAACAGTAACAACTGGTAATAGTGAATCTCTAGCGAAGACTTTAGTTACTTCTTCTTCAAGCAGTACAACATTCAGTTACTCAGCTTATATACCAAGGGGAAGATATGGTATATTTTATAGACAAACAAGCAGATATGTCAAGTTATCTGAAGTTATTACATATGATCTTAATGGATTTCCGCAGCATTCTGGTTTTGTTTCAATGAATACATGGGCTTGGGCGCCTGAATTATCTATTGGTGAAGATTGTAATAATATGCCAGAACCTAATTTGCCAGAAGCTACATGTCATATTCCACCTTGTGGAGAATAAAATGAATAATATTATATTAGAAAAAGTATTCATTAGAATTCTAGAAGAGACTTATAAATATGGTTGGCCTGAGTATGATGAAGAGTGGTTTGATAAAGAAGGAATGACTACTTGGGAAGAAGATAGAGAATGGACAAAACAATACTATAAAAGCATGGGTTTACTCTAAAACAAAAAACTATTTACGTAATTTCTAATTAAGCTTTCATTAGAAGAAGAAATTTGTGAAGAAGGTCTTCCAAGTTCTACACTTTTAACAAGAGTTGTAGCTATCTTTTCTTTGTTCTCTTCGCTAAGAGAACGAGGAAGCATTGCTTTTAGGCTTTCAATATCACCACTCATTAAGTATTTTCTCATTTGTGTACCACTTATTGCAACAACTCTTGGGATAGGTAATACATTTATCAATCCTGATTCAAACATTTCACCGTAATAGTTTAACATTAATTGATCACTATATCTAGACGAATCATCTTCACCACAATAGAAAGTAATAGCTGTTTTGCCTGTTTCATATCTAATATCTGAAATAGGGTCTATCCAATAAGGCTCACCTGCATTATATGCATCTCTAAAAGCATTAGCTACATCAAATCCAGCCTTAACTGGCGAGTTAATTCCGGACTCTCTTGGAGTAATAATTGAAACGTTTGTTCCAGAATATGACAAATTATCAGCTGTTAATATATTATTCCAGATGTATTCCATGTCTTTGCCAAAAACAGGAGCTTCACCAGGAATAGGCTCTTCAAATTTTACACCTTTTCTAGTTCTCTTTTTAACGCCTCTGCTTGAATATGAAACGTATACATTTACTTTATCATTAGATTGTTCAGCAAACCCTAGGTTGACTAGTTCATCTAGCAATTCAATGCCAGCAGCAAACCTGATTAACGAGTTGTGGCCTGCATGAAATGGTTTAGCAGACATTGGTACAATACCTATTTTCATATTTCTATCCTTTAAAATAAAATCTTGTAAACATTTTTAAGAGACATCTTTTTTGATTCTTGTTGCATAAATTTTTCTTTGAACGTAGGAAATATTCCTTTTTTGTCTCTGTAAGCTGCACCTAAAATCTGATTCATTGGCGCGAAACCACCTGTAACTTTCAATAAATCGCCTTGATAGTCGTAAACTCCACCTTCAACTGAAGTAGAAACTATTTCATCTATATCTTTATCGATTACTTTGTTAAGATGTGGCATTAGTCTATGAACTTCAGGTTCCCATAGATCATCTGTTGTTTCGATCATGTACCTAACTAAGTCATCAACAGCAGTCTGAAGTTTGTCTTTTAGTAATTCAATGTTCATTTGACTTGTTTCTTCTGACATGTATGAAGATTTTACGCCTCTTAATAAATCAATACCTAAGTCTACGAATATCTCTTTAAAAGGAGATATAATTTTCTGCACTTTCTTTAGTGCATTTGCTGAACTTGTAAGATCAATACTGCGAAGTTTTGGAATATCTTCTTTAGACATAGATGAAGTGAAATCTTTGCTTTTTATTTTTTCTCCTGATTTAGTTTCACCATAAATTGCAAAGTCACAAAGCTTTTCTAAATCTTCTCTGCTTATACCAATACCTAAGCTTTCAACTTCTTTTTTAATTTTATTCTCTATTCCATCACCTAAGAATTGATTTTCATTTATTTCTAATGTTTGTGTAATTTCTTTTATTCTCTCAATATAATCTTCTATCTGTATATTAGTTAGTTTATTTAGATCAACAGTTCTATTAGATGCAAGAGTAAATCCTGCGCTTGATATACCATTTCTTATTAGATTGATTAGCTTTTCTAATCTCTGACTATTATTTGAAGAGTGTGTTGTTTCTCTACCATTAACAAAATCAACTATGCTATGAAATACTATATACTTTTCGTCGTATATTATTTGGTTTGGCTTGTCAGGATGCATAATTTCAAAATTGATAAATGATTTTGTTTCACCATCTGGGTGGAATATTTCTCTTACTTCCATTTCTGATGCTTGACCTGCAGAACTTAGCCATTGATCAATACCTCTCTTTATAGCGTTTCCTCCTTCAACAAAAGGCAATTCAGCAGGATGACCTGTAAATTTTTCTACTAGATCATCATGTGTCATATCTTCTTTGTTGCGAGCAAACATTAAAGTGCCATCTTCTTCTATAGTAAAGAATAGATTTTGACCGTCAACTTTTTCTATTATCTTTTGAGGAAGCGAATATTCTTTTATTCTGTCTATGATTTGTCTTGGGGTCATATCAAATGCTTCATATGGATGCATCATATGACCAGCTAAGCCACCTTCGTTAATTATTTTTTTTTTGTAAAGATTTGAATATACTTCTTTTAAAAGTTTATTGTTGTTGCTTTTATTTTCTTTGACGATATCATCTACTGTTTTTTCAATTCCAGATGTCATATTTGGTTTGTCTTTGTCTATGGAAAAAGATATTCTGTTGTTTGAACAACTATTAATTCTTACTCTTTCTAATTCTTTTTTATCTTTACTTATATCTTTAATACTAATGCTATAAAAAGGAGATGATGGATATTTAATTTCGTTTGAACACAAAATAGATTTAGCATCATGCTCAAATATTACATCTATTTTAAATTGATTCCAAAGACTTTTAAATTCATCTTTCAAATCCTTATGATCACTTAATGTTATTGCTTCTAGTTTTGTATTGTCATCTGATACTTTTTTTGCTGAAACTAGTTTCATCATTTTGTCTGTGTAACTCTGCCTAAATTTCATATAATCTTTTATATTATTGACATTTTTAATTTTAACAATTTCAGCCCAAAGAGTAGTTTTAGAAGACCAAGATCCTGTGCTTTGTCTATCTGGTTTTTCAGACATAAACACATACAATGCTTTTAAACTATCTTTTACACTCTGCTTCATGTTAGTACCAGACATTACGCTTTTACTTCTAAAAGATTTGACTGAAGCCTCTCCGTCATTGAAATTAAAAACAACATCAGGCTCTATGTCAAGCATAGCGTTTTTTGTATCAAACCCTAAGTGACATATAAATTCACCTGCACCTACTCTATTCGCGTTATTAAGTTTTAGACTTTCTTTAGCAAAGTTACTTTTATTTAGCTTTTTGACAACATCTTTAATATTGCTTACTTTTTCTCTAACATTAAAATCTTTTATGCCTTCGTATACTTCGACAAAGTTTTCAACTGTATAGAAATCTAATAACATTTTTGCTAT
>MDTG01432907.1_pt1 | contig 11906 bp, 13 predicted proteins | sample 811421 | NCBI WGS metagenome assembly MDTG01 (sample SAMN05326645, study PRJNA326480) | marine metagenome | isolation source: seawater | place: Pacific Ocean: South East | collected 2011 | reverse complement strand
TCAAGTCTTGGGGGTGTTCCAGTTTTCAATCTTCCTATTTTAAAATTATATTTTTTTAATTGCTCACTCAAACCTGTAGAGGGTTTTTCATTAAATCGTCCTGCTGGAGTTTTATTTTCTCCAATATGTATTAAACCATTCAAAAAAGTTCCTGTTGTTAAAATTATTTTAGAACCTTTAACATTTTTTCCACTTTCAGTTTCAAATCCTATTATCCCTTTTTTATTGAAATTAAACTTAATTACAGGATCTGAAAAAATGCTTAAATTACAGTAGTTTATAAGTTTTTCTTGCATAAATTTCTTATATAATGATCTATCACTTTGAGTACGTGGTCCACGAACAGCAGGTCCACGACTTCTGTTTAACAATCTAAATTGTATTCCTGATTTATCAGCTACATCACCCATAACACCATCTAGAGCATCTATTTCTCTCACTAGGTGACCTTTGCCTAAACCACCTATTGCTGGGTTACATGACATCTCACCAATCGTATCAATTTTATGAGTAAATAGAGCGGTGTTCACACCTATTCTTGCTGCAGCTGTAGCCGCTTCACAGCCAGCATGGCCTCCGCCTATTACAATTACATCAAATGAAATATCATTTTTCATAGTTGTAATTTATTATTGATATTAAAATTTACAAGAAAACACTTAAAAGATAGTAAAAAACCAGTAAAATCAACGCTTATTTTCCAATACAAAAATCGCCAAAAATTGAACCTAAAATCTCCTCGACATCAACCTTCCCTACGATCTTTCCCAAACATCTCGTTGCCAATCTTAAATCTTCAGCAGCTTTATCAAAATCTTCTACTGAATTTTTTTCTTCAAAATTTTCTAAATGAATAATGCACTCTTCAAGATTTTTTCGATGTCTCTCTCTAGTAATTAAAATGTTATCTGATCTAATAAATTTTGTTTTTAATTTTTTTTTAATAACTTTTATTAAAGTATCTAGGTTTTTTTCTTCTTTAATAGATAAATATATTGGATCGTACTTTTTAATTTTTTGATCAATTTTTTCAATTCCAAGATCAGATTTATTTACAACAATAATGCCTTTTTCACTTATTAGATCATTCAAAAATCCAGTAAATTCAACGCTTTTTGGCTCAATCAGTATTATATTTAAATCTGATTTTTCAGCCTTTTTTAAAGCCAATTTAATTCCTTTTTTTTCTATTTCATCTTTAGATTCTCTAATTCCAGCTGTATCAGAAATAGTAACAGGATATCCATCTAAATTTAAATGAACTTCTATTACATCTCTTGTTGTACCTGCAATTTCTGAGACTATTGCGACATCTCTTTTAGAAAAAAAATTTAATAAGGAGGATTTACCAGCATTCGATGGTCCAATAATAGCTATATTGAAACCTTCTCTTATAAGCTCTCCGACTTTTTGATCATTTAAAATTTTTTTTATTTCTTCTCTAATATTATTCGATTCTGATTTGATGTCTTTAATTATATCTTCAGGAAGATCTTCCTCTGGAAAATCTATTTTTGCTTCAACATTAGATAAAATTTTTAATAATCTTTTTCTTAATTCACTAAATTTTTTATAGCTATTGCCTGACATTATTTTCATTGCTTGATGTCTTTGCATTTCTGTTTCTGCAGAAATTAAATCGGAAATACTCTCAGCTTTTAGTAAGTTTATCTTTCCATTTTGAAATGCAAGTTTTGTAAATTCACCTGGTTCTGCCATTCTACAGTTCCCAATTTCAGAAATTGTTTCATGCATAGCTTCTATAACAGCTCTACTACCGTGTACGTGAAATTCGGCCATATCCTCACCTGTGTAGCTCTCAGGCCCCGGAAACCATATCAAAATACCTTCATCTATAAGTTCATTTGTGCTGATTTTACTGAATTTTTTTAATTTTGCAGCTCTAGGATCAGGTAGAGTTGAATTTGTAATTTTTTGCACAATTTCCTGTGTATCTTCTCCAGATACTCTGATAACAGCAATCCCAGATGGGACTGATCCTGTTGATACAGCATATATTGTCATATAATTAATTATAGTTAGTATTAAAATTAAATATATATATTTTTTCTTATGATAATTTGGCTAGCCTCATACCCGAAAAGTGGTAATACTTATATTCGGTCTTTTTTGTCTGCTTATTATTATTCAGACGATGGTCAATTTAATTTTGATCTTTTAAAAAACATTAAACAATTTCCAGATAAAAATTTTTTTGATAAAAAAATTGAAAATATAGATGAAGCTTCTGTGAATTGGGAAGGAGCACAAAAAGCAATTAAAGAAAAAAGGCAAATTTCTTTTCTTAAAACACACAACTGCTTAGGATCTTTTAAGGGTATTCCTTTTACAACAGCAAATTATACTTTAGGAGCAATATATATTGTTAGGGACCCGAGAAACATTGTAACTTCTCTAAAGAATCATTTTTCTTTAAATGACGATGAGGCTATTAATTTTATAAAAGATGAAAAACGTGCTACTCAATCTGAAGCAACAGATTTTTCTACTTATTCATTTATTAGTAGTTGGAGTAATCACTATAAATCCTGGTTATATAATAAAAATTTCAGAAAAATGTTGATAAGATATGAGGATTTAGAAAATAATAAATATGAAACGTTTAGAGATATTATTGTTTTTGTAAATACTTTGATGAATAAAACTGAGAGAGTTAATAAAAGCAAATTAGAAACTGCAATAAAATCAACAAATTTTAATGTGCTTAAAAACTTAGAAAAAAATACAGGTTTCGATGAAGCAACTTATTCCAAAAAAGATAAAAAAAATATTACTTTTTTTAATCTTGGTTTTAATAACAGATGGAAGAAAATATTATCTGAAGATACAAGAGAGAATATAGAAAAATGTTTCTATAAAGAAATGAAAGAGCTAGAATACTTATCTTAATTGAAAATACTTATTAAAAAAATTACGAAGGTTTATTCATAGAATTGAAGAATTCTGAATTATTTTTTGTATTCTTTAATTTAGAATTAATAAACTCTATTGCATCCATGGATCCCATAGGTGCTATTATTCTTCGTAGCACATTCATCTTTTGAAGATCATTTTTATCGAAAAGCAGCTCTTCTCTTCTAGTACCAGATTTTGTGATATCAATCGCAGGGTATATTCTTTTTTCTGATATCTTTCTATCGAGTATTGTCTCGCTGTTTCCAGTTCCCTTGAATTCCTCAAAGATTACTTCATCCATTCTACTTCCGGTATCTATCAAAGCGGTAGCTATGATTGTTAAAGAGCCACCTTCTTCAATATTTCTAGCAGCACCAAAAAATCTTTTTGGTCTTTGAAGTGCATTTGCATCTACTCCTCCTGTTAAAACCTTTCCAGAACTAGGTACCACGGCATTATAAGCTCTTCCCAACCTTGTTATAGAATCTAGTAGGATTACAACATCTTTCTTATGTTCAGTTAATCTTTTTGCTTTTTCAATAACCATTTCAGCGACAGCTACGTGTCTTTGCGCTGGTTCATCAAATGTTGAACTAATTACTTCACCTTTTACTGTCCTTTGCATATCGGTAACTTCTTCTGGTCTTTCATCTATCAATAAAACCATTAGATAACATTCTGGATGATTTGCAGTTATAGAGTTTGCTATACTTTGTAAAATCATTGTTTTTCCTGCTTTTGGAGGAGATATAATTAAAGATCTTTGTCCCTTACCAATTGGACTTACTAGGTCTATTAATCTTGGGGTTAAGTCCGGTTTTTTTTCAACTTTTGTTGTTTCTATTTCCATAACAAATTGTTTGTTAGGATATAAAGGAGTTAAATTGTCAAAAGCAATTTTATGTTTAAATTTGTCTGGCTCTTCAAAATTAATTTTACTTACTTGAAGTAATGCAAAATATCTTTCGCCTTCTTTTGGAGCTCTAATTGGTCCCTCAATTGTGTCTCCAGTTCTTAATCCAAATCTTCTAATTTGACTTGGGCTTACATAAATATCATCTGCACCAGGCAGATAATTAGACTCCATTGCTCTTAAAAAACCAAAACCATCCTGAAGAAGTTGTAAAACACCACCTCCAGTAATCTCCTCTCCTTTTTCAGCAAGTTTTTTTAGTATTGCAAAATAAATTTCTTGTCTTCTTAAAGTGCTGGCATTTTCGATACCTAACTTTTCGGCTTCAGTAATTAATTTTTCGGAGCTTTTTTCTTTTAATTCTTGAATATTCATGATTTAGGATTTTTGTTTTGTTAGATAGAATTAATATATATACGCTGAGAATTATTTCAAGTAGAGGTTTAAAAAAAACAATATTAGGGAAAATTGTCAATTTCCACGCTAAATTGCTTGATTTTTGACCAATCCGTAAACTCATAACTTTGGGTAATGTCAGTTGGCCCTTTTGTAATAAACATAATAAATCGAATTATGTATTTATCAAATATTCCATAATTCGGATAATCAACCTTACCAGCAAAAACAGCTTGTTTTTTTGGTGTCCATTTTGTTTGGCTTAAAAATTTTTTTATATAAGGATTGGTTTCCGCAGTATTTTTGTCAGGCTTTCTTGCTACAACATTTACAGAAAAAAAGGCAGTATTTTTTTTATCTAATAAACTTTTATTTTCATTAACAAATGAATAAACTTTTTTACTATGCTTGCCATACCTAATGCTTGCTCCTAAAATTATATTTTTATATTCATTTAAATTTTCAAATCCAATATTTTTTATAGAAACAATTTTTATACCTTCCTGCCTTTTAGAAGATGATTTAATAAAATTAGCTATTTTTTCAGTTTGGCCATCTACTGATGAAAAAATTATTAATGTGTCCTCCATGTCAGTTTTTCTCAATAATGTGGTCTTTAATCAATTTAACTAATAAATCAATATGATCATTACTATCATTTAAGCACGGTACTAATTCAAAATTTTGTCCACCTGAACTTATAAAACTCTCTTTACCTTGAATTGAGATTTCCTCTAATGTCTCCACACAATCAGATGAAAATCCTGGACATATTACCAAGATATTTTTTTTACCGTCAGATGGTAATTGTTCTAATGTTTTATCAGTATATGGTTGAAGCCACTCTTGGGGGCCAAATCTAGACTGAAAGGTTGTTTTAATATCTATATCATTAAATTGTTCCTTAATAAGTCTCGTAGTTTTATGACAATAACAATGATACGGATCTCCCTTATCAAAATATTTTCTTGGTATACCGTGATAAGATGCAACAATTAAATCAGGTTTCCAATTAATCTCACCAATTTTTTTTCTTATACTATTTATTAAGGCATTTATATATAACGGTTCAGACTCATAATGAGAGACAATTTGTAAGTTGGGTTGCCATCTCATTCCCATTAGAGTTCGATAAACTTCATCACATACAGTAGCAGTCGTTGCAGCAGCATACTGAGGGTACAGTGGTAGAACTATTAAATTTTCACATCCTTCGGAATGCATCTTATAAATTTTACTTTTAATACTTGGGTTTCCGTACCTCATCGCGTAATCCACATGTATACTCTCACTAGATATAATTGCTGAAACTTTTTCTGATTGCTTTTCTGAATAATACTTAAGCGGAGACATATTTATATCATTCATCCATATTTCCTTGTATGCTTTTGCTGTCTTTGATGGTCTAAGTGTAAGTATAAATACATTTAGTATTATTTGCCAAATAATCGGATTTACTTCTATCACTCTTCGATCAGATAAAAATTCTTTTAAATATTTTCTAATATCTAGCCAACCTGTTGAATCTGGTGTTCCTAAATTAACAAGCAATACGCCAGTTTTTCCAAATTTAATTTTTGGGTGGTTTTCCATCATTTAAAATTTCTCACTATATCAATAAGCTCCTCAACCATACCTACTTCGGTTTGAGGTAAAATCCCATGTCCTAAATTAAATACATATGGGTGATTATTGAATACATTTAAATATTGAAGTACATTTTTTTTGAGATTATCTTTATTAGTTAATAATATGTTTGGATCAAGACCACCTTGTACTGGTATATTTATCTCCTCAACTATTTGTTTTGGGTCAACATTATAATCAATGTTAACCATATCTGGTTTGACTAGGTTGCAAAACTCTTTGTAGTTTTTTAAGCCTCTAGGAAAACAAATTACAGGTGTATTTAGACTTTTAGTATAATTAACAATTTCTTCTGTCGGACTATAAATGAATTTTTCAATATCTTTCTCTAACAAGCCGGCCCAACTATCAAATATTTGTATTAAAGTTGCTCCTGCTTTTATCTGGTTATTAATGTGTATTTTTATAAATCTTGTAATAGTTGACAATAGTTCATTTACTAAACTTTTATTTTTAAAAAAATCTTCTCTGAGATTTTTTTTTGGCGATATTTTATTTATTACATAAACGAGAATTGTCCAAGGTGCGCCTACAAATCCTATTACATCTTTATTATCTGTCAAACTATCTTTACGTAGATTAGTTATTAAATTATAAATAGGCCTTAATTTTTCTGTGAATTCTTTTTCACCAATTTTTAAAATATCATCCATATTAATTTCTCCTAGCTTTGGGCCAAAATTTTTTTCAAACTTTACATTTTGTCCAAATCCATATGGTACCATTAATATATCTGAAAAAATAATTGCAGCGTCAAAGTTAAACCTTTTGATTGGTTGTAATGTTATCTCTTTAGATAAATTTTCGTTTAGGCATAATTTAATGAAATCCTGATTTTTTGATCTAATTTCTTTAAATTCAGGTAAATATCTACCAGCTTGCCTCATCAACCAAATAGGGTTAGACGATGTTAATTTATCTTTTATGCATCTTTGTATTGGTGTCATATAATTAATAGATTAATAGTATTTATATTTAGTATTAGTATGAAATGTGAATTACGTAAATTAATCTTTCCGCACATCTTATTAACTTTTTATTAACAAACTTTTTTAAGCAATATCTTAATTATGTATGATTTAAGCTCATTTTTAAAGACTTTATAAGAATGTTAATAATAAATTTATTATAAGGATAAATAATTAAACTGTTGATTAATTAATACTAAAAATAACAAAATTGAAGATTAATCATAAACTCATTATTCTACTTGAGATATTAATAGTTTATAGTCATTTTATACATGAGTAATACATATAACATTTATTTGATATCAGATTCAACTGGGGAGACAATTGATAGAATTTTCATGGCAATTAAAGCTCAATTTCTAAATTTTAATTATGAAATTTTTCAATTTTCATTTACTAGAACTGAGTCACAAATAAAAACTATACTAGATAAAGCAAGAAAAGATACTCAACCAATTATTTTGTATACAATAGTAAACAATAAACTTGAACAATATTTATGCAAAGAGTCTAAAATACGGAATATACCTTGTTTCGGTGTTCTAGGAGATTTAATCGTAAATTTTTCCAAGATTATAAATGAAGAAGCTACCCATAAACCAAGTGCGCAACACGTCCTGGACGAAGAATATTATGATAGAATTGAAGCAATACAATTTACAATGAACCATGATGATGGAAATCAGACGAATGACATTGAAAAATCAGACATTATCTTACTTGGCGTAAGTAGAACGAGCAAAACACCAACATCAATTTATCTTGCAAATAGGGGATTTAAAACATCTAATATACCCCTTGTTGATAAAAATTCTATACCTCCTAAAATTACAGAAAAAAATTTTAAAGGTTGTGTCGTTGGATTGATAACAGAACCGCAAAGATTACATGATATTAGAAGAAATAGATTAAATTCTCTCAAAGAAAATTCAGGAATTGATTATACTGATTTAGAAACAATTAAAAAAGAAATACTCAATTCTAAAAAAATATTCCAGAAAAATAGCTGGCCTGTGATTGATGTAACAAGAAAATCTGTTGAGGAAACAGCCGCTTCAATTATAAAAATATATGAGATTAAAAATAGAAAATGAAAATTATATTAGCCTCAAAAAGCAAAGTAAGAAAATCAATATTAGAAAAAAATAATATTAGTTGTATAGTTAAACCATCAAATGTGGACGAAGATCCAGTCAAGCATAGTTTGCTAAGTGAGGGAGCATCACCAGAAGCTATTTCTAAGAATCTAGCAGAACTGAAGGCTAACAAAGTCAGTCAAAAAGAAAACCAAGATTTAGTGTTAGGTGCAGATAGTGTCATTGATTTTGAAGGTCAACTTATTTCAAAACCAAGAGACAGGGCAGAGGCTATGAAAATCTTAAAAAAGTTAAATGGCAAAGTACATAGTTTGATTAGCTCAGTGTGTATTTCAAAAAATGGAACAATGATATGGAATTATACAGACAAAGCCCAGTTAACTATGAAAAATATGACCGATGATGATCTTAATTTATATTTGTCTAAAATAAGCGATGATGCTTTATATGCTTATAATGTCTATCAAATAGAAGGTTTAGGTAGAGAATTATTTTCAAAAATAGAGGGCAATGAAGATACGATTATGGGCCTTCCTATTAACAAAATTAAGGAATACATACAATTATCGCACCCAAAAAGAGATATTTAAGATTTAAATGAAAAAATATTTAGTAATAGGTAATCCAATTGAACACTCATTGTCTCCTAAGCTTCACAACTATTGGATTAAAAATAATAATATAGAGGCAATTTATGAAAAAAGAAAAACTGAAAAAAAAGACTTAGAAGAAATTATTTCTGAAATAAAAAACGGAGATATTAAAGGGATTAATGTTACTGTCCCTTTTAAGCAGGATATAATTCCTTTTATAGAAGAATTAACAAACGAAGCATCAGAAACAGGATCTGTAAACACAGTTTATTTAAATAATGGCAAGGTTATAGGTCACAACACAGACATCGCTGGTTTCGAGCTATCAATTAGATATTTAAAATATGATGTTAGTAATAAGAAAATTTTTATTTTGGGGGCAGGTGGCGTGGTTCCATCAATAATTTATTCACTAAAAAATATGAATGCCTCTAGTATAATTATTAGTAACAGAACCAAAGAAAAGGCAGAAAAACTTAAAGACTTATTTAAATTCATTGAGATAGTCAATTGGGGAGAATTATCAGAATTTGATATGATAATAAATGCAACAAGCATTGGTTTAAAAAAAAAAGATAAAATAGATTTAGATTTTTCAAAAATAGGGCCCGACAAGTTTTTTTATGATGTAATATATAATCCCCACGAAACAGATTTTTTAAAAAGAGGTAGAGAGATGGGATCTAGAACTGAGAATGGTAAAATGATGTTTATTTATCAAGCACATCAAGCATTTACAATATGGCATAAACAAATGCCAGAAATAAATAGCGAAACAATAAAACTATTGTACAAATGATAACTATTGGAATCTTAGGTGATATTGGATCAGGAAAAAGTTTTGTAGCTAAATCTTTTGGATATCCTGTATTTCATGCAGATGAACATGTAAAAAAAATATATCACAAAAATAAATATTGCTATAAAAAATTAAAAAAAAAATTACCCAAATATATAAAATCATTTCCAGTTGATAAGATTGAACTATTGAAAGCAGTTATAAGCAATAAAAAAAATTTAAAGATAATTAGTAATATTGTTCATCCTCTTGTCAGAAAAGAAATGAGTCTATTTTTTAAAAAGAACAAAAAAAGAAAAATAGTTGTATTGGACATACCTCTTTTAATTGAAAATAAATTAAATAAAAAAAAAGACATACTAGTTTTTGTAAATGCAAAAAAAACTGAAATTTATAAGAGATTAAAGAGAAGAAAAAATTATAATAAAAAAATATTAGAAATAATGAAAGATTTGCAAATTGACTCTAAAACCAAAAAAAGTATTTCAAATTATGTAATAAACAATAATTATAATCCTAAAACAGTAAAAAACGCAATAAATTCAATAAAAAATGATATATTTAAATTATGAATGAAATAGTTCTAGATACTGAAACAACTGGCTTATCAGTTAGAGATGGTCACAGAATAGTTGAGATAGGGTGTATTGAATTAGATAATCTTCTACCCACAAAAAAAATATTCCATTATTATTTAAATCCAGAGAGAAAAGTATCTGAAAAAGCTTTTGAAGTTCATGGTTATTCAGACGAATTTTTATCGGACAAAAAAAAATTTTCTGAAATAGCAGATGATTTTTTGAAGTTTATAGAAAATAAAAAAATTATAATCCATAATGCAGAATTTGATATAGGTCACATTAATAATGAACTTTCACTTGCTGGGAAGAAAAAAATTGATATTAAAAATGTAGTTGATACTTTGGATATTGCTAGAAATAAATATCCAGGATCAGGAATAAGCTTAGATGCTTTGTGCAAAAGATTTCGCATAGATAACTCCAAAAGAGAAAAACATACTGCTTTAATTGACTGTGAATTATTAGCTAAGGTATATATTAATTTACTAGATCAAAAAGATCCTAAATTTAATTTTATTGAAAATAATGAAATTATAAATGAATTTAAAAAAAATAAATCTTTAGAAGGTTCAAAAAAAATTATCAAACCATCATCAGACGAAATAAAAAGACACAAACAATTTATTAAAAGAGATTTTAAAAGGACTTTTTTTTAACTTTTTCTTTTTTCATAAAGTTTTACAAAATCTATATTTCCAGATATTTTAACCTCCGGAAAGCCAGATAATTTTAAGATTTCAATAAATGCTTTTTGTATCTTCGGATAGATTTTTATTTGTACATCACATAATAATAGTCTCGCTAATTTATCTTTATCTGGTTTCTCTTCTTTAATATTTATAACTGTTGAATAAATCATTTCAAAGTTAGTTCTATTTTTTTTTTGCTCTTCATCTAGATACATAAGTTTTGTATTAACCTCTATCATTTTATTCTTAAGTGCTTTTGAAGTAATATCTAATTTTAAACTGTATTTTGAAAGTCTTTCTCTTGCTACAATCAGAGAGTCAGGATTTGGTGTTTCAACAGATAAATCTTTTATGTAACTAAATAAAATTTCATGTTCAATGCTCATTATTTGTCATCCATATCTTTATATTCACCTTCAATAAAGTCTTCATTTTTATTTTGTGTATTTCTTTTTGTAGAATAGTTTTTAGAGAATTTACCAATAATCAGTTTTCTTGTAACTGGGAAAATAAGCAAAACACCGATTAGGTCTGTTGCAAATCCAGGTAAAATTAATAGAACAGCAGCTGTAGTTAATGCTGCTCCAGAAATCATTTCGTAAATGGGCATCTGATTTTTAGTTAATTGAGTGATTCCAGACTTAAAAGCTTTAAAACCCTCATATCTTACATATGCAACACCAATTATGGCCGTTATGAATATAAGACAGACCGTATTGAACGCTCCTATCTGAGATCCTATTTTAATAAATAGGTAAATTTCTAATGCTGGAATTAAGATTAAAAGAAGCAAAACTGTGTTCATTTGTCTATAATGTAAATAGCAGGTTGAAATTATTCAATATAGTAAATATTATTAATATATGAGTTATAGCTTTGAATACATAGATATTATTCTCCTAGCGATGATAGCTGGGTTTATTTTCCTTAGATTAAGAGGAATTTTAGGTAAAAAAACTGGATACGAAGAGGATATAACCCAAAGTTTCCCCCAAGAGACGCCAGTTCCAACACCTAGTAAAAAACTAGATGCAGAAAATTTTGACGATCAAGCAAAGCAAGAATTTTTAAAAGGAGCTAAAATTGCATATGAGTCAATTATTACAAGTTTCTCAAAGGGTAGGTTAAAAGACATCAAATCGCTACTCAATGGAGAAGTTTATAATCAATTCAACGAGGCTATATCAGATAGAAATTCAAAAAACTATTCATCAGAAACTACTTTCATTGGAATTAATTCAGCCGAAATAAAAGATCATGAACAAAATGCGAATATGCTAGAGGTTACAGTAGAATTTGTTAGC
>MDTG01261345.1_pt1 | contig 11906 bp, 9 predicted proteins | sample 811421 | NCBI WGS metagenome assembly MDTG01 (sample SAMN05326645, study PRJNA326480) | marine metagenome | isolation source: seawater | place: Pacific Ocean: South East | collected 2011 | reverse complement strand
TCTCTGTAAAAGCCCCTTCTTTTTTAATTCTTTTTTAATATTGTTAGCCCATATTTCTCCATAAATATGATGACCAATACTGTCTCTTAGTACAGAACTGAAGTTTATCGTTCTCTTGTTTTGATGACAGGTTTCATTGATGGCTAGTTTTCCTAACCAATAAATAATCTGGAAGAAACGATCTGAATTTTCTGATGTAGAAAAAGCAGTATACGCAGAAACAACTTCTTCATAAGGTCTTCCTAATATATTAGCCAAGTGAACATTGATAATTTCTTTTTGTTCATTAGAAAGCGTTTTCTGATGGAGAACAACTTCTTCTAAATTTGCCCACTCTCTAGTAACATTTTCATCTAAATTTAATAATACTCGCTCTTTAATTTTATGAGATTCTATAAATAGAAAAGTAAGATGAGTCAAAATATCATAGATTTCAGATCTACCTCTAGTAATTTCAATATTCATTTGATCTTTGTCTATTCGATAGCAATTTCTTCTTCTTTTTGGAGGAATAATTATTTTAAAATGAGATGTATCGTACCCTTCATCCGTTGTTAAATTGATAAATTGACATTCTTCAATTCCTTCTGGTAAGCGCTCTATGACATATTTTAACCCATTTAACTCTACCCGTTCTTCTGCAATAGAGCCGTAAATTTCAGGTCTAAGTAATAGTAATGATTTACGTAAGGTTTCACCAGAAACCCCCATTGGCTTGTAAAAACCCCTACTAAACAAATGACGCATAGAAATGTATAATCTTTCTATCGCATTCGTAGATTCTTGTGATCTGGTTCTTTCCTGATGTTTTGTCTGCAACATAGTTTTTTAGACTTCAAAGATAAGAAATTAGAAAAAGGCTAAGTGCTTTTTAAGATCTTAGCGTACTGATTTTTATTTTTTAGAATTTTCACTGCTTTTAAAATTACCTTGTCTTTATTTAGTTTGTTCTGATAAGACCCTTCCTTATAATAATACCTTGTTAGAATTTTATCTTTAATTATTTCCGATAAATATTCTTGATCCTTTGTAAGTTCTGATACTTTATCTAGACTTAACTTCTTTATAATTTCTTGGTATTCTTTTGTTATGAGTTGATTATTATTAGACGCGTTAAACGCTTCTAAAAACAAACTCTCTTGGCTTGTTTTAAAAGTGGTATCTGATTTTGTTATATATTCTAGAAAATTGCTAAAATCTAATTTTGAGAAAGAAAAGTCTGTCGCTAGATTAATCGTTGGGTTTTTATAAAAATATTCCGTTACAAAATTAAAAATTGCTCTTGATTTAATTAGCTTTTTTGTAGTAGTGTTTCTCTCAGAATCGCCAACTAGTACATCAGGTAAAATCCCTCCACCATCATATACTATTCTTCCATTTTTTGTTTCGAAAGAGGTCACAGCTCCATCGGAAAACTTAGGGATATTCCCTTTATCATCTCTTCTAGAATAATCTAGCTCCTGGATACACCTACCGCTTGGCGTATAATATTTAGAAATGGTAAGTTTTAATTGCGTCCCATATGTTAGTTGTCTGTATTTTTGTACCAATCCTTTTCCAAATGAACGTTCTCCTACGATGACAGCTCTATCAAAATCTTGCAAAGCACCTGCTACTATTTCGGAGGCTGATGCTGATCTTCCGTTAAGTAGGACGGTTAATGGAATTTCTAGATCTAAAGGAGTATTTGAGGCTTTATAAATGGAACTCCACTTTTTAACCTTTGCTTTCGTAAATACAATTGTACTTCCTTTAGGTAAGAAAAAGTTTGCAATTTTAATTGCTTCTCCTAAAGATCCCCCTGGATTACTTCTAAGATCAAAAACTAAGCTTTTCATTCCTCTAGTTTTTAATTCTTTGACTGCTTTTTTAACTTCGGATGATGCTTTCTGATTAAATTTAGTTAGGGCAATATATCCCGTTTCTTCATCGATTAAATCGTAAAAAGGAACAGGATTTGAAACAACTTTTTCAGTAACTACTGTAATTTTTTTATAGTCTCCTTGCCTTAAAATCTCTAAATCAATGACAGTATTGGGCGCACCTCTTAGCATTTCTGACATTTGGTCACTATCCATATTTTCAAGGGATTGATCTCCTATTTTGGTAATAATATCTCCTGGCTTTAAGTTTTTTCTGTCCGCTTCATAGCCTTTATAAATTTCGTTCAAGAGAATTCCTTTTGTGTCATAAAAAACAGAAACACCAATTCCCGAATACTCTCCTTCTCTTCTAATTGTTTCTTTTTCAACCTCTTGTTCATCGAAAAAATTTGTATAAGGGTCTAGGTCTTTAAGAGTATTCTTGATTACTTTGGTCGTTAGTTCGGCAGGATTAATTTCGTTTACATAATATAAATTTAACTCTTTAAATAAGGTTGTATAAATTTCTATTTGCTTGGCAACTTCAAAAAAACTTGACTTAAAAGAAAATGTAAAAGAGATAATTGCAAGGATAAGAATCGATACTAAATATCTTTTTATTGTATGGCTAAACATTTTTATTCTGTTCTTTCTTTTAATAACGATAAAACTTCTCGAATCTTTTCCTGAACATCAAAAAATATGGGTTTCGTTTTTCCTATATAGGTAATCATAAAAACAAATGATACCTCTTTGTTGTCCAAAACTGCTTTTTTCTCTAGACGATATGCCTCTCTTAGAAGTCTTTTTATTCTATTTCTATCAACTGCTTTTTTGAAATTTTTTTTTGGAACTGAAAAAGAAACTTGGGTAGACTGTGTTGGGAAGGGAGACTTTGTTAAATAAATCAACCTAAGTGGAAATTTTCTGATTGTTTTTCCTTCCTCAAAAAGGCTTTTTATCAGTTTTTTACTTTTTAACCTCTCTTTTTTTTCTACTGTAAATTTCATTATTACAAACTTACTGAAAAGGGATTTTTAAAAGGAATATCTTTGAAATTATTTATCCTTACAATAAAACTTCTTGTTTAGGAGAATATCCTTCTCATCGGTCTTGTCAAACAAGTTGGTCCTCCTCCGCCCTTTAGACTAATTTCATTTCCCTCATAGGTAACAACACGACAACCTGATTCTTCTAATAGTTTTTTAGTTTTTGGATTTCCTTTGACCATTAAACAATCTCTGGGGGCAACAGCTAACACATTACAGCCCATAGAGTCAAATTCTTCTTCAGGAACCTCTATCAATTGAAATTCTCGATCTACCAATTCATTTCTAAATCTTATTGACATTAACGGTGAATATACGACAGCTAAATCTTTATCAACTGGACTAAAAATTGACATCAAATGAAAAACATCTTCTTTTCCTTTATAATGTGGAAGTTCTACAACAATAACATCAACTCCTTTTGGAGTCAATAGTTCTTTTAATTGACGAATACCCTCCTTGTTCGTTCTGTAGCTATGCCCAACAACTAATGTTTTTTGGTCTAACCAAGCAACATCTCCTCCTTCTAGGGTTCCAGGGGATTCTATATTACCTAATATATTGATATTATTTCTTTGATATACTTCTAATTGAGCCATTGGCTCATTAATCCTTGCTTTTTTACCCATATTACAAATGATGATTCCAAAATCAGTTACAATAGAAGCATCCCTGCAATATATTGAGTCTATGTGTACTTTTCCAGTTGAAGGGAAAAAACATGTTTCAATATTTTTACTTATGAAAAAAGAATTAAAAATTTCATATTCTCTTAGTGATTTCTTAAAGTTTGGTTTTGAAAGATACCTCAAGTCTTGCCATTGATTTGCAAGTTCTATTTCTGACAGAAATGCATTCTTTGCAGATTTTAAGTAAACAGATTCTAAGGTCAAATATTCTGAATGATATGTATTTTTCATTTCCTTATAGATTTATTCCATTGCATTATCGAGTAAAAAGAAATTCCAAGTAAGAATATAAACCCATGAAGAATATAAAATCCAATAAGATATCTCAACACCAGTCCTATTATATATAACCAAAGATGTTTTGGTTATCAGCCCTATTTTTTTGTTAGCAGAACTCATTTTAATTATGTATTTTTAGAAGCATCTTTCCGAAATATACAATTTAATAACATAAATGAACTTTAAAATCGATGCGGATATTACAAAAGCAGAAACACTTCCTGCTTCTTTTTATAGAGACCCTCTAGTTTTTGATACTATAAAAGAAAAAGTATTTTTAAATTCATGGCAATGGATTGGTGATGAGAATCAGATTCAAGAGCCACAATCTGTGCATCCGTTTATCTTGTTAGATGGTTTTTTAACTGAACCAATGGTATTAACTAAAGACAAGGAAAATAGAATCAATTGCCTAACAAATGTTTGTACTCATAGAGGAAATATTGTAGCATTAGACTCGGGAAAATCAAAAAAACTTATCTGCTCTTATCACGGAAGACGATTTAACTTAAGAGGAGCGTTTGAGTTTATGCCAGAATTTAATGAGGCTAAAAATTTTCCTCGTCCTTGTGATAATTTACACAGATTTCCAATCAGAAAATGGGGACATTTTTTATTTGCTGGACTAAATCCTAGTTTTGATTTTCAAGAAGTAATTGATGTTATGAAAGAACGTTTGGGTTTTTTGCCTATTGATCAGTTTAAGCTAGATGAAACACTACATAAAACCTTTTCAGTTCATGCAAATTGGGCTTTATACTGTGATAATTATTTGGAAGGGTTTCATGTCCCTTTTGTTCATGAAGGCTTGAATGAAGTTTTAGATTACGGTAGCTATGAAACCATAATTTATAAGCATTGCAATTTACAAATTGGTTATGCTGACACTAATGAAGAGGTTTTTGAACTCCCTATAGATCATGTTGATTATGGAAAGAACGTTGCTGCCTATTATTATTGGGTTTTCCCTAATATGATGTTTAACTTTTACCCTTGGGGACTATCTATTAATATTGTTAAACCCATCGCTATCGATAAGTCAAAAGTTTCTTTTATTAGCTATGTCTTTGATCCTTCTAAACTTAATAAGGGTGCGGGAAGTAACTTAGACAAAGTAGAGGAAGAGGATGAAGCTGTTGTAGAAAATGTACAAAAAGGGGTTCTTTCTTCTTTTTATAAAACAGGAAGATTTTCTCCAACAAGAGAAAAAGGGGTCCATCATTTTCATCGATTACTTTCAACATTTTTAAATCGTTAAAAATATCGTTAAATCTAGTCAAATTTAACATCAATTTTTTAAATTTGATGTCTCAAATCAAAATACAGACCATGAAACCAGATTTATTTCAAGCTCCTGATTATTATCAATTAGATGATTTATTAAATGAAGAACATAGACTTGTTAGAGATGCTTCTAGAGAATGGGTAAAAAGAGATGTGTCTCCAATCATTGAAGAATATGCTCAAAAATCTGAGTTCCCAACTCAAATTATTAGTGGCCTAGCAGAAATAGGAGCTTTTGGCCCATATATTCCAGAAAAATACGGTGGTGCTGGCTTGGATCAAATTTCTTACGGATTGATCATGCAGGAAATAGAAAGAGGTGATTCTGGAGTTAGATCTACTGCATCAGTTCAATCTTCTTTAGTAATGTATCCGATTTGGAAATATGGAAGTGAAGAACAGCGTCAAAAATATTTGCCCAAATTGGCCTCCGGCGAATGGATGGGCTGTTTTGGTTTGACAGAGCCTGATCATGGATCAAATCCGGGAGATATGACTACCAACTATAAAGACATGGGAGATCATTATCTTTTGAATGGGGCAAAAATGTGGATTTCAAATTCACCCATTGCTCAGATAGCCATTGTTTGGGCAAAAAATGAAGAAGGAAGAATTCACGGACTCATTGTTGAGCGTGACATGGAAGGGTTTTCTACTCCTGAAACCCACAATAAATGGTCTTTACGTGCTTCATCTACTGGTGAATTAATCTTTGACAATGTAAAAGTTCCTAAAGAAAATTTATTGCCGAATAAGTCTGGTCTGGGAGCGCCATTAGGATGTTTGGATTCTGCCCGTTATGGAATTGCCTGGGGCGCTATTGGAGCTGCAATGGATTGTTATGATACTGCTTTACGCTACAGTAAAGAGCGCATGCAGTTTGGAAAACCTATTGGTCAGTTTCAATTACAACAAAAGAAATTAGCAGAAATGATTACCGAAATTACAAAAGCGCAACTATTAACTTGGCGTTTGGGCGTGTTGCGTAATGAAGGGAAAGCCTCTTCTGCGCAGATATCTATGGCCAAAAGAAATAATGTAGATATGGCTATTCACATTGCTAGAGAAGCTAGACAAGTCTTAGGAGGAATGGGAATTAGTGGAGAGTATTCCATCATGCGTCATTCAATGAATTTAGAAAGTGTTATTACTTATGAAGGAACACATGATATCCATTTACTAATTACTGGATTGGATATTACAGGATTGAATGCTTTTAAATAACGCAGTCACTGATATTAAAAAATAGTCATTTCAATTCAAATATTAGGTGTTTTCCCATTCATTAAATGGAACCTTCGTTAGGTTTGAATTGTAATATTTTTTTTCACCTGTTACTTCTTTTCCAAGATAAGAAGGTTTTTGAAAAAATTCATTTTCATGCTTTAGTTCAACTTCTGCAACACAAAGTCCTTCATTCATTCCTAAAAATTCATCAATCTCAAACAGGTGATCTTCATATCTATGATAATATCTGTACTTCTCAATGATTCCCTTTTCACATAGGTTCATTAATTCTTTGGCTTCTTTCAATGGAATCTCTTTTTCCCACTCAACTCTTTTTACACCAGTTTCATCGGAAGCTCCTTTTACAGTTATATAAGCGATATCATCTGTAATCCTAATTCTAACAACTCTATTTTGATTGGAATTCAAATACCCTTGAACAATATATTTCTTTTTAAAACCAACTCTTTTAAATTCATCGCTCTTAGTTAAAAATTTTCTTTCTATTTCTAGTTTCATTTCATTCAATCATTTGTACTAATGTAAGAGAATTATCGTTAATGTTGGAAGAAATAAATATATTTGATTTCAATTTACCTAAATGAGAAAAATTCTATTCCTTCTCTTATTTTCTTTGCACTACTTATCTTCTGCTCAAGAGGATTACAGCGATTCTTGGGAAGATTTTTTTTCATATAATAATGTAAAAGATTTTGTGAAGGTAGATAATAGCATATATGCTTTATCAGACAATGCAATATTTACCTATGATTTTATCTCCCAAGAAATACAAAAATTATCTTCTGTTCAAGGTTTATCTGGAGAAACGACTTCAGCGATTCATTTTAGCATTGAAACAAACAGATTAGTGATTGGTTATAAAAACGGGTTATTAGAAGTTGTCGATTCTGACGGAAGTATTACCTCTTCTTCAGATATTGTTAGTTTTAATCAATCTGGAGAAAAAAGCATCAATCATATTTTTGAATACCAAGAGAAACTATACGTATCAACTTCTTTTGCGATTATTGAGTATGATATCAATCAGTTAGAGTTTGGAGATACTTTTTTTATTGGAAACAATTCAAGCGATGTAAAGATAAATGAAATTACGGTTTTTAATGATCGAATTTATGCTGCTACAAATAATGGGATTTTTTATGCTGCTTTAGATAGTCCTAATTTAATTGATTTTAATAATTGGTCCCTAATATCATCTGGAAATAACCATTTTAAAAATATTACGGTTTTCAATGATAAACTTTATACCGTACTTAACTCTCAATTGTTTGAACTAAAAGAGACTGGCGAATTATTTTTCATCATGGATTTTTTTGAAAGCATTGTCGGAATGAAAGCCTCTTCAACACACCTTTCATTTGCTTTTAATGATTCTTTGATAATCTTCGACATAAACCTCATCCAAGTTCTTCAAAACTCTGCCAACATTAATTTTGACTATACATTGAATACAGTATTTGCAGAAAATAATGAATTATTTTTGGCGACCAATCAATTTGGTATTTTAAACTCAACATTTTCTAATGCTCTTGATTTTATTGAAATTCACCCAGAGGGTCCAATTTCTAATGATGTCTTTTCACTAAGTGCAAGGAGTAATGAATTGTGGATTGTATATGGCGGTTTTGGGCCAACCTATGGCCCTATCCGACGTAAATTGGGATTTACTCACTATGATGGAGAAACCTGGTTTACAGCTAAGAACAATGCTTTAAATCCTTTTCCAGATTTCGTAGATGTAGCCATCCATCCAACAAATAAAAATAAAGTATATATCAGTGGTTTTGGTGATACTAACTTAATTAACACCTTCGATACAGGGGGCTTATTTGAGGTCGAAAATAATGAAATCACCAATTTTTACAATCATTTAAATAGCCCCCTAGAAGATATTGTAGAGGATATTGCAAATAGGGTTACCATAAGAATTTCAGGATCAGTATTTGATAGTCAAGGAAATTTATGGCTAATGAATATTGGGGGATCAAATGAGTTAAAAAAATTTTCAAATGGTGTTTGGACTGAATATGATATCAGCGCAGGAAAACCTGAAAATTCATTTGGTCTTTCTGAAATTGCCATCGATAGAAACAATACTATTTGGATTGGGACTAGAGCTGATGGTATTGTCGCCTTTAATGATAATGGAACTAAAGTAAGAGGGCTTTCAACAACTATTACCCAAGGAAGTCTACCCAATGCAAAAGTTGAGAGTGTTGCGACAGATAGAGATAATAGAATTTGGATAGGAACCATCACTGGTCTAGTTGTTTTTAATAATGCTTCCACTGTTTTTGAAGATGATGTTGTAGATGCCCAACCAATTATTTTTGAAGATGACGGGGTTGCTAAAAGATTGTTAGGAGATCAATTTGTTACCTCTATTGTTGTTGATGGTGCCAATAATAAGTGGTTTGGAACTGATAATGGTGGTGTTATCTATACAAATCCAAATGGGCGAACGACTATAGCCTCTTTTAGTTCAGAAAATTCTCCTTTACCTTCCAATAGAATTGTGAAAATTGCCGTAGATGAAGAAATGGGTAAAGTCTATTTTGCAACTGATAAGGGAGTGGTTGCCTACAATAGTAATGTGGCTCCTTTTGGAGATAGCTTAGGAGAAGTGTACGCCTACCCAAATCCTGTTCGAAAATTTCATAATACAGTCACTATAGATGGTCGAAATGAAACAAATCTACCAAAAGGAACTAACGTGAAGATTTTAGATGTTGCTGGAAATTTGGTTTTTGAAACCAATGTGATAGAAGGTCAGCAATTACAGGGAGGTAAAGTGATTTGGGACAAAACTAATTTGGCAGGAAACAAAGTCGCTTCAGGAATCTATATTGTTTTACTCTCAAATGAAGATGCTTCAGAAACAGCTACCACAAAAATTGCAATCATCAATTGATGTCAGTTGTCTCATCAAAAGCAATAGTCATTAGTGCGATTAAATATCGTGACACAAGTTTAATTGTAAAATTATACACGAAAGAACTTGGACTAGTTTCATACATACTAAAAGGAATCTTAAAATCAAAAAAAGGCAGATTAAAAACTGCTTATTTTCTCCCCTTAACACAGCTTACTATTGTTGCAAGTCATCAAGAAAAAAGAAGTTTACAAAACTTGAAGGAAGCTCAAGTAATTAACGTCTATACCTCCATTCATACATCAATTGTTAAACAGTCCGTAGTCTTATTTCTTTCAGAGATCTTGGGAAGCGCAATTCAAGAACAAGAAAACAACAATCTCTTATATGATTATATAGAAAGTTCTCTTATTTGGTTTGATACTCATCAGCATGTTTCAAATTTCCATTTGCTTTTTTTATTAAATCTTACCAAATTTTTAGGGTTCTACCCAGACCTTTCTCAACCAAATGAAAATGGATTTGATTTAAAAGGTGGAGTTTTTACTGATAAACCCGAAACTAATGATATTGTTGTGGGACCTGAATTAATTCAGCTAAAAAAGCTTTTAGGCATAAATTTTGATGAAGTAGACAGCATAACCTTTTCAAAAACTGAAAGACAAAAATTATTACATCTATTAATTCGTTATTTTGAATTACATTTGGCCGGGTTTAAAAAACCTAAATCTCTTACAGTTTTAGAAACAGTATATAGTAGATGAAGACGATTGTATATTTTATACTTTTTTTAATTACAGCATCTTCCTTTGCTCAAAAAGTAAAGGTAGTTGATAAAGAAACTGGGAAACCTATATTAAATGTTACTGTTTTCACTGAACAAGAATCATTTAGTTCTTCAACAGACAAAAATGGAATTGTTGATCTTTCTCTTTTAGTAGACCAAGACGTCATTATTTTCTCACACATTTCTTATGCTTTACAAATTAAAAAGAAAAGCAGTTTACAAAATGATGATTATACTTTGTATTTGACAAGACAATCGGAGCAACTAGATGAAGTCGTTTTATCTGTTTTTAAAGGGAAAGCAAAATCTAATAGAATTGCCGAAAGAGTGGCTGTGATAACGCAAAAAGAAATCAAACAATTATCTCCCCAAACATCAGCAGATATACTCTCTGCTATCCCAGGAATTAAAGTTCAAAAATCTCAAATGGGAGGTGGAAGTCCAGTGATAAGAGGAATGGAATCAAATAGAGTTTTGCTTGTTATAGATGGTGTTAGAATGAACAATGCAATCTATAGAAAAGGTCATTTACAAAATGCCATTACAGTGTCTCCTAATCAACTAGATAGGACAGAAATTGTTTTCGGCCCTTCATCAGTAATCTATGGGTCAGATGCTCTTGGAGGCGTTATCCATTTTTTTACAAAGACCCCTAAATTATCCTCCCAAACAAAAGTCAATACAAGTTTTTTTAATCGCTTTTCATCGATCAATAATGAAATCACCAGTAACGCATCTGTAGAAATAAGTAGCAAAAAATGGGGATCATTTACAAGCGTTTCTTATAGCGATTTTGGGGATTTAAAAATGGGAAAAAAAAGATCTCACGGTTTCAATAATTGGGGAAAAGTTTTTGACTATTCTGAAAATACTGATTCTTATTTCTCAGAAACAGCAACTGCGAATCCTGACCCCAACATCCAGCGTAATACGGGGTATAATCAAACGGATTTTTTACAAAAATTTTTCATCCCTTTATCAAAAAAAACAGATTTAAAACTAAATTTCCAATATTCTAACTCTTCAGAGATTCCAAGGTTTGACAGATTAGACGAAAAGGATGAAGGAACGTTAAAATTTGCCGAGTGGTATTATGGTCCTCAACAGCGTTTGTTAATTTCTCCTCAATTGTTGATTAATCCAGAGAAGTCATGGCTCGACAAAGGGGTCATAACTATAGCATATCAAAATATTAAAGAATCTAGAATTCAAAGGAGGTTATCAAGTTTAGACCGATCATATAGAAAAGAAAATGTTGCCATCTTTAGTCTTAATGGCGACTTTTCGGTTCCCATTCAACAAAAAGAAAACAGACGTCTAAACTATGGTTTTGAATTTTCACATAACGATGTCGCTTCAAATGCATTTGGAAGAACTCTAGATGTTTCCGGTAATGATATTATTGGATTTTCTGATGATTTTCCAGTTCAATCTCGTTATCCTGACGGTGGAAGTAGGTATGATAGTTATGCGGCTTATATGGGCTACAGACAAGATTTAAATTCCAAATCTACTTTAAATACTGGAATTCGTTTTACACAGACAAATTTAGAGGCAACATGGATAGACCTGTCCTTTATTGACTTACCTGAAACAAATATAAAACTAGACAACTCTGCTTTTACAGCAACTATTGGATATGTATACAAGCCCACCAAAAATTGGCAATTAAATACAGTTTTATCCTCAGGATTTCGATCTCCTAATATAGATGACATAGGTCGAGTAAGAGAAAAATCAGGAAATATAACTGTTCCGAATATTCATCTAAAACCAGAGTTTGCCTACAGCACAGAAATTGGAATACAAAAATATTTTAATAATAAAAAATTTAGA
>MDTG01292687.1_pt1 | contig 11907 bp, 8 predicted proteins | sample 811421 | NCBI WGS metagenome assembly MDTG01 (sample SAMN05326645, study PRJNA326480) | marine metagenome | isolation source: seawater | place: Pacific Ocean: South East | collected 2011 | reverse complement strand
GCTTGCAGCTTGCAGCTTGCAGCTTGCAGCTTGCAGCTTGCAGCTTGCAGCTTGCAGCTTGCAGCTTGCACGCGCCAGCGCGCGTTTCAGGGAAACAGCGGCCAGATCAGCGGGATGATAAGCGAGCCAGCTGCCCACATGATCAGGTTCAGCGGGGCGCCGATACGCATAAAGTCGGTGAAACGATATCCGCCGGCGCTGTAGACGAAGGTGTTCGTCTGGTAGCCAATTGGCGTGGCGAAGCTGGCGCTGGCGGCGAACATCACCGCGACCACGAACGGGCGCGGGTCGGCGCCGAGCTGCTGGGCGACGCCAATCGCAATCGGGGTGACCAGTACCGCGACGGCGTTGTTGCTGACCACCTCGGTAAGGATCGAGGTGAGCAGGTAGATGAACGACAGCATGAACAGCGGGCCGAGCAGCGGCGACAGCGTCATCACGTGGCTGACCACGGTATCCACCAGGCCGACCTTGTTCATCGCGATGCTGATCGCCAGCATGCCGAAGATGAGCGTCAGGATGCGCCAGTCGATGGCCTTGTAGGCGTCTTCGGTATCCAGACAACCGGTGGCGACCACCAGCGCGGCGGCAATCATCGCCAGCCCTTCGATGGGCATGACCTTGAATGCGGCCAGCACCATCACCGCCAGCACCGCGGCGATGGCGATCGGCGCCTTGTCGCGGCGGTAGGCGCGCTCCTGAACCGAGTTGAGGCTGATCAATTCGCCGTTGTCGGCAAATTTTTTGATCTGCGAGGCAGTGCCTTCAACCAGCATCACGTCGCCGAACTGCAGCTCGAAGTCGTCCAGGTTGTCCTGGATATTCTCGTTGTGACGGTGCACCGCCAGCACGTGGATGCCGTAGCGCGCAGTCAGGTTGAGGTCGCGCATCGGGCGGTGGCTGTAGCGGGAGTTGCGGCCCACAATGGCCTCGGCCAGCATCACATCGCGGGTCGAGATGGTCTCGAAGCTGTCGGCGCGGTTGATCGACAGCAGCCCGTTGTGACGCAGCTCGACAAAATCGCGCATACCGGCATGCAGCACCAGCCGGTCGCCGGCCAGCAGCCGGGTGTCGTTGAGCGGCGTCGACAGCTCGTCGTCGCCGCGGAAGATTTTCAGCACGCGGATACCGCTGTTGCCGTTCAGGTTGGCCTGGCTGATGGTCTGGCCGATGACCGGAGAGTCGTGCGGCACCAGCAGCTCGGTCATAAAGGTGCGCGACTGGTCCGGGCGCAGTTGGCGCGACAGGCTTTCGCGGTCCGGCAGCAGGCGATGACCGATCAGCAGCACAAAGGCCATGCCTATGCCGGCCAGCACCAGGCCGGGCAGGGTGATCTCGAACATGCCGAACGGCTCCATGCCCATCTGCCGGGCTACGCCGTCGACCAGAATGTTGGTCGAGGTGCCGATCATGGTCATGGTGCCGCCAAAGATGGTGGCGTAGGACAGCGGGATCAGCATCTTCGAGGGCTTGCTGCCGATGCTGGTGGCCAGGGCAATGGCAACCGGCGTGAGGATGGCGACCACCGGCGTGTTGTTGATGAAGGTCGACAGCAGCAGCGCCGTCATCATCAGGCTGAACAGGGTGCGCCACTGGCTGCCGCCGCCCATGCGCGACAGCCAGTTGCCGAGGGTCTCGACGCAGCCGGTGCGCTCCAGCGCGGCGGAGAGAATGAACATGCAGGCGATGGTGATCGGGGCGCTGTTGGACAGCACGCCGAGGACTTCGGATGGGGTCAGCAGTTGACTGACCAGCAGCACGGCAACCGCGATGCCCACGACCACGTCAGGGCTGAATTTTTCCCGCGCGAAGGCGTAGAACACCCAGCACAGCAGCAGTGCTACGCCTATCAGGGGCAGTGAATCCCAACTCATCGGTTACCGAACTCTCTGGTGAGGTATCGGGCCCGCAGTCGGACCCACGCTGGGCGTCACATTAAGAGTCGGCGCTATATTTGTCCAAGCACAAAAACTGATTTTTATATTCTTAAAAAGAATAACGCGTGGTTACGATGAGCAGCTGATTTCCAGATGTCGGCCCCAGTCCGGCGGCGCGGCGGCGTAGGCCTCGGCGCCCGCCTGCGGGCTGAATGGCTGGCGCAGGATCTGATGCAGTCTGCGCACTTCGTTGAAGTCACCTTGCTCGGCGGCGGCAATCGCGTTCTGGGCCAGATAGTTGCGCAGAACATACAGCGGGTTGGCTGCCTGGCGCGCATCGAGGGGCGCGTCGCAGCGCTGCTCATGTTGCTGTCGCCAGGCGTCAAAGGCGTCACGGTCGATAAACTGGTCGCGCACCAAGGGGTGCTCTTCAGCGAGTTGGCGCAGGGTCAGGTGGTAGTCGGCTCCGCTGGCCTGCATGAGTTGCAGCAGGGCGTCGATTTGCTCGGCGTCATCCTCGCGCGTGGCTGTCCAGCCCAGGCGCTGGCGCATCAACGCCAGATAGTGCTGCTCGAACAGTGGCATGAAGTTGGCCAATTCGGCCTTGAGCTCATCAACGGAGGCAAAGGGTGTCAGGGCCTGGGCCAGGCAGGCCAGGTTCCACTGGGCAATCAGCGGCTGGCGGTGAAAGGCGTAGCGGCCTTCGTGGTCGGAATGGTTGCAGATGTGCCGGGCGTCAAAGGCGTCGAGAAAGGCATAGGGGCCAAAGTCGAAGGTGATACCCAGTATCGACATGTTGTCGGTGTTCATGACCCCATGACAGAAACCGTATGCCTGCCAACGGGCGACCATCTCGGCAGTGCGCTGCAGCACCTGATGCAGCATGGCCAGAGCGGGGTTCTCTGCGTTGCGGCAGTCCGGATAGCAGGTGTCCAGTGTGAACTCCAGCAACTGACGCAGCGCGTCTTGCTGGCGGGTGTAGTAGAAGTACTCGAAGTGACCAAAGCGGATATGCGAGGGCGCCAGGCGCAGCAACATGGCGGCGCGCTCTTCGCGCTCGCGGTACACCGGGTTGTCGCCGACGGTGACGCACAGAGCCCGGCTGGTCGGGATGCCCAGCGCATGCAGGGCTTCGCTGGCGAGAAACTCGCGGATTGATGAGCGCAGCACCGCGCGGCCATCGCCCATGCGCGAGTAAGGCGTGCTGCCGGCGCCCTTGAGGTGCAGATCCCAGTAGGCGCCGGCCTGGTTGACCACCTCGCCCAGCAGCAGGCCGCGACCGTCGCCCAGTTGCGGGTTGTACGCGCCAAACTGATGCCCGGAGTACACCATGGCGCGGGGCTCGGCATCGCTCCACACCTTGTGGCCGGCAAACAGCTCCACCAGCAGTGGGTCTGCGGCCTGGTCCGAGTCCAGATCCAGCAGGGCCAGCGCGTCCTCGCTGCACACTACCAGTTGCGGGTTGCTCAGTGGTTCGGGCAACACGCGGCTGGAAAAAGTGTCTCCCAGACGGGCAAAGCGATTGTCGAACTGCAGGTCGGCCAGGGTGGGCACAATTGGCTCCTTGTTTGGGTCTGACTCACCATGCTACAGCAGTGCCGCATGGCTGGCAGCGCTGCGTTATAGCGCTGTATCAGGAGAGGTAATGCACGGCCCAATTTCTTGACCGCAGGGGCGCCGGTCCTTAGTGTTCAAACACCTGTATGAAATCATGCTGCCGGTGGTGACTGGCCGCCCTTTGGAGAGTCGACATGCCTGAATATAACGCCCCCTTGCGCGACATGCGCTTTGTCATGGACGAGCTGCTGGACATGACCGGCAGCTACGCTGCGTACGGTCTGGAAGACGCCACGCCGGATCTGGTCAGCGCGATCCTGGAAGAGGGTGCCAAGTTCACCAACCAGGTGCTGTCGCCGCTGAACCGCACCGGTGACGAAGAAGGCTGCCACATCGAAAACGGCGTCGTCACCACGCCGAAGGGCTTCAAGGAAGCCTATCAGGCCTACTGCGAAAACGGCTGGGGCTCCATGACCGCCTCTCCCGAGTACGGTGGACAGGGCCTGCCGTCGTCCCTGGGCCTGATCATCGCCGAGATGGTTGCCTCCGCCAACTACTCGTTCAGCATGTACCCGGGTCTGTCCCACGGTTGTGCTGCGGCGATCGCTGCGCACGGCACCAACGAGCAGAAAGAGCTGTACTTGAACAAGCTGACCCCCGGCACTTGGACCGGCACCATGTGCCTGACCGAGCCGCACTGTGGTACCGACCTGGGTCTGGTTAAAACCCGCGCTGTGCCGCAGGCTGACGGTACCTACAAGGTGACCGGCACCAAGATCTTCATCTCGTGCGGTGAGCACGACATGTCTGAAAACATCGTTCACCTGGTACTGGCCAAGCTGCCCGACGCGCCGGCTGGCACCAAGGGTATCTCCCTGTTCATCGTGCCCAAGTTCCTGCCGGATGCGAACGGTGAAGTAGGCGAGCGCAACAGCCTGATCTGTGGCTCCATCGAGCACAAGATGGGTATCAAGGCTTCCGCGACCTGCGTGATGAACTTTGACGATGCCACCGGCTTTTTGATCGGTGATGTCAACAAGGGCCTGAACTGCATGTTCACCATGATGAACCATGCTCGCCTGGGTACCGGCATGCAAGGTCTGTGTCACGGTGAAGCGTCCTACCAGAGCGCGCTGGCTTACGCCAAAGATCGTCTGCAAATGCGTTCGCTGAAAGGCCCGGCTGCACCGGAAAAAGCGGCTGACCCGATCATCGTTCACCCGGACGTGCGTCGCATGCTGCTGACCATGAAAGCCTTCAACGAAGGTAACCGTGCACTGGCCTACCACACAGCCAAGCTGCTGGATCAGGCGCACTACGCGGCTGAAGAAGAAGCCCGCGCTGATGCTGAAGCCCAACTGGCCTTCCTGACGCCGATCTGTAAAGCCTTTATGACCGATACCGGTCTGGAAGCCACGCTGCTGGGTCAGCAGGTGTTCGGTGGTCACGGCTTTATCCGTGAATGGGGTCAGGAGCAGCAGGTTCGTGACTGCCGTATCGCGCCGATCTACGAAGGTACCAACGGTATCCAGGCTCTCGACCTGCTGGGTCGCAAGGTACTGGGTAGCCAGGGCAAACTGCTGAAGACCTTCACCAAGCAGGTGCACCTGCTGTGCAAAGAGATCGAAGGCGACGCCAAGTTTGGCGACTACGCCAAGAAGCTGGCCCAGCTGAACGCCCAGTGGGGCGAGCTGACCACCTCTGTTGGCATGAAAGCCATGCAGAACCCGGAAGAAGTGGGCGCTGCTGCGGTCGACTACCTGGCGTTCTCCGGCTACGTCGTTCACGCCTACCTGTGGCTGAAGATGGCGCTGGTTGCCCAGGCCAAGCTGGACGAAGGCAGCACTGAGGTCGACTTCTACAAAGGCAAGCTGGCGACTCAGGCGTTCTTCTATCAGCGTCTGCTGCCGCGCGCCCAGGCGCACGCCGAAGCGCTGACTGCTGGTGCTTCCAGTCTGATGGACATCGCTGTCGAGCAGTTCTGATCAGTCTGCTGATGTGAAAAGAACCCCGGCCACGCCGGGGTTTTTTTATACCTGCGAGAAAGTGCAGGCCTTTGGTTGTGGTGTTGACCCATCACAAACAATTCTACTTATGGTGACCAATCAATAATAAAAAGTCATAAAGAGACGCTACAGGTTTTTTCGTTGTCGATATACAATCGTCCGCCTGCGCCGGCTCAGACCGGCTCGCCGAACAATGAGGAGATCACCATGGCTGACTACAACGCCCCCCTGCGCGACATGCGCTTTGTCCTTAATGAAGTCTTTGAGGTTTCCAAGCTCTGGGCACAGCTGCCGGGGCTGGCCGAGGTGGTCGATGAAGAGACTGCTGTGGCCATCCTGGAAGAAGCCGGCAAGGTGACCGGTGGCGTTGTTGCGCCGCTGAACCGCTCGGGCGATGAGGAAGGCTGTTCCTGGGATAACGGCGTGGTCAAGACTCCGGCTGGTTACCCCGAAGCCTACCGCACCTACGCCGAAGGCGGCTGGGTTGGCGTGGGCGGTGATCCCGAGTTTGGCGGCATGGGCATGCCCAAGGTCATCGGCGCCCAAGTTGAAGAGATGGTCAACTCGGCCAGCCTGTCATTCGGTCTGTACCCGATGCTGACCTCAGGCGCCTGTCTGTCGATCCTCAACCACGCCAGTCAGGAGCTGAAAGAGCAGTACCTGCCGAACATGTATGCCGGCACCTGGGCGGGTTCCATGTGTCTGCCCGAGCCGCATGCCGGTACCGACCTGGGCATCATTCGCACCAAGGCCGAGCCGCAGGCTGATGGCAGCTACAAGATCTCCGGCACCAAGATTTTCATCACCGGCGGTGAGCACGACCTGACCGAGAACATCATTCACCTGGTGCTGGCCAAGCTGCCCGATGCACCAGCCGGCCCTAAGGGGATCTCCCTGTTCCTGGTGCCCAAGGTGATGGTCAACGCCGACGGCTCGCTGGGCGAGAAGAACTCCCTGTCCTGTGGCTCCATCGAGCACAAGATGGGCATCAAGGCCTCCGCCACCTGCGTGATGAACTTCGACGGTGCGACCGGTTGGATCATCGATGAGCCGAACAAGGGCCTCAACGCCATGTTCACCATGATGAACTACGAGCGTCTGGGTGTGGGTATTCAGGGCCTGTCGCTGGGTGAGCGCTCCTACCAGAACGCCATTGAGTACGCCCGTGACCGTATCCAGAGCCGCGCGCCGACCGGCCCGGTCAACAAGGACAAGGCCGCCGACCCGATCATCGTTCACCCTGACGTGCGTCGCATGCTGCTGACCATGAAGGCGCTGAACGAAGGTGGTCGCGCGTTCTCCAGCTACGTTGCCATGCAGCTGGATACCGCCAAGTACAGTGAAGACAAGGAAACCCGCGCGCGCGCCCAAGAACTGGTTGCCCTGCTGACGCCGGTGGCTAAGGCGTTCCTGACTGACATGGGGCTGGAAACCACCGTTCACGGTCAGCAGATCTTCGGCGGTCATGGCTTTATCCGCGAGTGGGGCCAGGAGCAGCTGATTCGTGACTGCCGTATTACCCAGATTTACGAAGGTACCAACGGCATTCAGTCGCTGGACCTGATGGGCCGTAAGATCGTTGGTAGCGGCGGCGCGTTTTACAAGCACTTCAGCGACGAAGTCAAAGCTTTCATCGCCAGCGCTGATGCCTCTTTGGCCGAGTTCACCGGCCCGCTGGAAGCGGCGATCGGCAACCTGGACGAGCTGACTGCCTGGGTTATCGACAGCGCGAAGAACAACCCGAATGAAATCGGTGCTGCTTCGGTCGAGTACCTGCAGGCCTTCGGCTACACCGCCTATGCCTACATGTGGGCCCTGATGGCACGCACTGCGCTGGCCAAGCAGGCCGAAGACGAGTTTTACGTCAGCAAGCTGGGCACTGCGCGTTTCTACTTCGCGCGCCTGCTGCCGCGCATTCACTCGCTGACTGCCTCGGTCAAGGCGGGCAGCGAGTCACTGTACCTGCTCGACGAAGCGCAGTTCTAAGCGTGATGCGGCAGTAAAAAGCCCCGCTTCGGCGGGGCTTTTTCGTTGTCAGGTCGCATTGTTGGCATTGCCGGGGCTATTCGGGAGGCGAAGCGCTGCCGGAGCGGGTAAACTGTGCGCGATTTTACATTTCTCTCCGGAGCTTGCTCATGTCCCGTGTATCTCTTAGCCGCTACCTGATCGAACAGACGCGCAGTCACAATACCCCCGCCGATCTGCGTTTTCTTATCGAGGTGGTGGCGCGCGCCTGTAAGGAAATCAACCATGCCGTTTCCAAGGGCGCGCTTGGCGGCGTGCTGGGCAGCATGGGCACCGAGAACGTACAGGGCGAAGTGCAGAAAAAGCTGGACGTGATCTCCAACGAGATTCTGCTTGAAGCCAACGAGTGGGGTGGCCACCTGGCCGGCATGGCTTCTGAAGAGATGGACAACGCCTACCAGATTCCGGGCCAGTACCCCAAGGGCGCCTACCTGCTGGTATTCGACCCGCTGGACGGCTCCAGCAACATCGACGTCAACGTCTCGGTGGGTACCATTTTCTCGGTGCTGCGTTGTCCCGACAAGTATGTCGAGCAGTCCGGTAGCCTGGACGAGCAGGCCTTCCTGCAGCCGGGTACCGAGCAGGTTGCAGCCGGTTACGCCATCTACGGCCCGCAGACCATGTTGATTCTGACCCTGGGCGACGGTGTCATGGGCTTCACCCTTGACCGTGAAATGGGCAGCTTTGTACTGACCCACGAGAACATGAAAGTGCCGACCAGCACCGCCGAGTTCGCCATCAACATGTCCAACCAGCGCCACTGGGAAGAGCCGGTCAAACGCTACGTGTCCGAACTGCTGGCTGGCGAAGAAGGCCCGCTGGAGAAGAACTACAACATGCGTTGGATCGCGTCCATGGTCGCCGATGTACACCGCATCCTGACCCGCGGCGGTCTGTTCATGTACCCGCGTGATGCCCGTGAGCCCGAGAAGCCGGGCAAGCTGCGCCTGATGTACGAGGCCAACCCGATGTCGATGCTGATCGAGCAGGCTGGCGGCGCCGCCACCAACGGCAGTCAGCGCATTCTCGATATCCAGCCCGAATCACTGCACCAGCGTGTTGCCGTGTTCCTGGGGTCGAAGGAAGAAGTCGAGCGCGTTACCGGCTATCACCAGGGCTGAGCAGGAGCAGGCCAGCGCATCTGGCGCTGGCCTGATGTAAGCATTTGCTTACGCGTTGTGATGGCGTTGGCCTATGGGCACGCCCTGCGATGCTGCGTAGTATCAACCGTGCTAGGAGCATCGCAGGAAGCGACCAAAACAACAGGGAACAGGGACAGTGCCTCGGAGGCACCGCGCATTAGGGATGATCAGGACTATTCTGCAAAACCTCGCCTCGGCGAGGTTTTTTCTTGCCTGCGATTTATGCCGGGATACGGCGGTGCGCATCCCGGTTTTATTGCCTAGCCGCTGACGCGACAGCTCAGGCTGCCCAGGGCGCCCATCTCCACCTCCGCCAGATCACCCGCAGCAACCGGCTGCATACCGGCCAGCGCGCCGGTCATGATGACATCACCAGCGCGCAGCGATTGCCCGGCCGCGACCATCTGATTGACCAGCCAGAGCGCCGCATCCAGCGGGTTGCCCATGCTGCTGCCGGTATTGCCGCTGCCGACCTGCTCGCCGTTGAGCTTCAGCGCCACCGGCAGGTCATCCAGCGACAGGCTGTCCGCTGTCACGCACTGGCCCAGCACGTGAGCGCCAAAGGACAGGTTGTCAGCGACCGCATCAGCCAGAGACTTTGGCCAGCCGTCATAGGCTGAATCACAGACTTCCAGCGCGGGCATCACGCCTTCGAGCGCGGCGATCAGTTCCGCGCGATCAGCGATAGGATCTTCGATGTCGCGCGCCAGTCGCATGGCCACTTCAATCTCCAGCCGCGGCGCGATGAAATCAGCGTGCTTCAGGGTACTGCCGGCCTGATATTCGTTCGCGGCCAAGAGTACGCCGCGTAGCGGTTCGGCCACGCCAAGCGCCTGGCGGGCGCGGGCATCGGTCAGCCCGAGTTTGTAGCCGGCCGGGCGCTCGCCTTGAAGCTGTCGTGTGATCAACGCGTGCTGTACCGCGTAGGCGGCTGCCAGGTCGGTCAGCGCGTATTCGCTGGCGATCGGGCCGCGTGGCGTGCCGCTGGCGCGTGCGTCCAGTAGTGCCTGTGCGGCCTGTTCGATATTGCTCATGCAGTGTCTCCTCGACTCGGCTTGTCGCCGACAACAGTGGTACGGAACATCTCCCGGCGTTTGCCGTAGTAGTCGGAGACCGGCATGTGCCAGACGCAGCGGTTGTCCCAGATCGCCAGTGTGCCCGGCGTCCAGCGCATGCGGCAAGTAAAGGCCGGGGCCGCCGCCACGCTGAACAGGTAGTCGAGCAGCGGACGCGACTCTTCCGGCTTCATGCCCGCAATGCCCTGGGTATACACCGGGTTGGCGAACAGCGCTTCGCGGCCGGTCTCGGGGTGGCGAATGATCAGCGGGTGAGTGCGAACGTCTTCATCGACGCTGTTGCCGAAGCGAATCAGCATGTTCTCGATGCCCGCGTTGTGCGCGGCTTTTGGCCCATAGCCGAGCTCCGGGGTGTGGATGCCGTCGAGCTGGCGCAGCAGATCGCGCAGCGTTGGCGAGAGCCACTCGCAGGCCAGGTACATGTTGTTGAACAGGGTATCGCCGCCGCTCTCTGGCACATCATGGCCGTACAGCAGGGTGAAGGCGGGCGGGCGCTCCTGGAACGACCAGTCGCTGTGCCAGGCGCCGCCAAAGACGATGGGGGTGCCTTCGTCGGCTTCTTTCAGCACATGGACCACATGCGGGTGGTCTTCCATCGGCGTGACGTACGGCTCCTTGCCGAACTCGCCAAAGCGCTGGGTGACCGCTTCGAGCTGCGCGACGCTCAGGTTCTGGTCGCGAATGTAGAGTACGCCGTGATCCATCAGCGCCTGGCGCAGGGCGGCCTGGCCGGCGTCGCTGAGGTTGTTGAGGTCGATATCGTAGATGTCGGCGCCCAGGGAGCCGGCAACCGGTACGGTGCGGAAGTACTCGCTGGGGCGGGCCTGATTGTTTTTCGCCGTGGTGTAAAAGAACTCGGGCATGGCTGTCACCTGCAATTGTTTGTCTTGTTGTTGTTGTTTGTGTTCTGCCAGGCAAGATTGCCTCGGTGTGAGGCAGCTATCCATGATAGTGTCTGCCATGACATGACAATAACTGCCACGAGGCCTGCATGAACTGGCGTGAGGTTCGCGATGCTACCAATGTGCGCTATCTGTTGAGCACAGCGCGCCAGCTCGGCTGCTCGGCTGAGTCCTGCCTGCAGGGCAGCGGGTTGGATGAGTCGATGCTGGGCGCCGGTAGCAGGGTGCAGCGCTGGCAGGAGCTGGCGGTGATCCGCAATCTGGTTGCGCTGTGTCCACGGCCGGGCTTGGGCCTGCAGGTGGGCGACTGCTATCAATTGACCAGTCTCGGCCTGCTTGGCTACACCATGCTTGCGTGCCGAAATCTGAACGAGGCGCTGCAAGTCAGCACGCAGTTTCGCGAGCTGTCGCTGCTGATCTGTCCCGTCATCATCGCGCCCCAGTCAGCGGGTATATGGATCACGCTGGACGATAGTGTGTTGCCGCCGGATGCGCGGACATTGGTGGTCGAGCGTGGCTTGGCCGGCTGGAAGCGGATTCTAGGCGAGCTTCTGCAGCGTCCATTTGTGCCCTTGGCGGTAGAACTGTCGCTCGTGCTGCCGGCCGAGCAACAGGATTACGAACGCTATTTCGGTTGTCCGGTAGCCCTTGGGGCTGAGCGCAATGCGATGCTGATTGCCGAAGCAGACCTGCGTGCGGAGCTGCCTTTGGCCAACCTGCTTACCCGCAACGCCTGCGCGGCGCTCTGCCGCCAATTGTGCGACGGTCTTGAAGATGTGTCGTCATCGTTGGCGCGGCAGGTGTTGCAGGTGCTGATCAGTCAGTCAGGGGCGATGCCGCTGGCTGCTGAAGTGGCGGCGGTGCTGGGTATTTCTGAGCGCTCCTTACATCGAAGGCTGGCAGCTGAAGGGCAACCCTTTCGCCAGCTGGACGAGCGGGTGCGCGGGCGCTTGGCCGAGCGCCTGCTTGGCGACAGTGATTTGGGGCTGGACGCGATTGCCGCGCAACTGGGGTACAGCGAAGCGGCCAGCTTCTCTCGTGCGTTCAAGCGTTGGACCGGGCTGGCGCCGTCGCACTGGCGCGCGGCCCAGCGCGAGGCTGGTCCCAGCCTGAATGCGCCTTCGATCACAGAACTTTCGTCTCCCATGCGCTGATCGGCTCATTAGCGAGACAGTCCTGTGTCCTTGCCTATACTGGTTTGGTCGCCTGCTTGCGCGGGCGCGTCAGGTAGTCCACCGACGTTGGATAAGGAGTGTTTCTATGGCTGGTTGGTATGAACTGAGCAAGAGTACGGACGGGCAGTTTCGCTTTGTCCTCAAGGC
>MDTG01286541.1_pt1 | contig 11907 bp, 13 predicted proteins | sample 811421 | NCBI WGS metagenome assembly MDTG01 (sample SAMN05326645, study PRJNA326480) | marine metagenome | isolation source: seawater | place: Pacific Ocean: South East | collected 2011 | reverse complement strand
GGATCACCATAAAGATATTTTATTATTCAATGCTTCTGTTAACGAACATAAGATTAATCATATGATTTTTATTATCGACAGGTATATTAAAATGAATGCTTCAAAATCTAAGTATTTAGATTTCGAAGGATCTAATTTGCCAGGTGTAAAAAGATTATATGCAGGTTTTGGAGCTGTAGAGAAAAATTATATACATATTAAAAAGTAATATACAGGGCTAGATAGAAATAAGCTATCAAGTCGATCTAAGAATCCTCCATGAGCTGGTAAAAAAAACCCACTTTCTTTTATTTGGTTAATTCTCTTAAATTTAGAGATTATTAAATCTCCCAAAATACTAGATATGCAAATCATAAATGAAACAAACGTGAAATTAATATCAATATGGTTTATTAATAATTTTTGCAATAAAATACTTGTTAAAAAACAGGTAAAAAAACTTCCTAGTATGCCTTCAATAGTTTTTTGAGGAGATATTTTACAAAATGTATGTTTTCCAAAAATGCCAAAACTATATCCACCTAGATCGCTAGACCAGACGTTGAGTATTAGTACTATTAATAGAAAATTACCTTGTTCGGCATTTTTTAACTTTATTAAAATTAACCATGTTATTATTACATAAATGACTAAAATATAAGATAACCATTTTGTTGAACTAATTTTAATAATTTCATAGATTGATCCAAATAACAATAAACTTATTGTTACGTAAAAAGGCCAGCTTTTTGTTTCTAGTATGATATAAAAAAAGCAAATTGCATAAGTAATGCCGGAGATAATTTTAATAACATTATTATCTGCTTTCAAATTTTTTATATCAGTTTTTGATCCTGAAAGTCTTCGATTAACAAAACACTAATATTTTTTATATTACCCTCTAATATATTGTTTTGATTATGTTCATGGCTACTTGTGATTGTTGTGATGGTGGAAGGTAAATTATCAATATATCTTGTATTAATACCAGACATTGCATCATTTAAGTTTTTAACAATTTGAGATGTATAAGCTACAACGATATGTTCTTTAGGTAAATTCTTAATAGCATTTGATCCTAATTGTTTTGAAGATAACATGATTTTTCCGTGGTGTGCAATAAGATACTCACAAGAAGATACAATTGCATCACATGAAGTGTAATTTTCGCCATTATATTCTATGTTTGATTTTTCAAGTAAATTTTGAAGTCTTTGTTCAGTGCAATAAATAGTATTTGTTTTTAGCTTTTTATTTAATCCTTGCATTGTTTTAATTAAATTATCTTTTTTATCACAATAAAAAAAAATTCCGTTATTTCGAATTAATTTCTTTGCAAAAACAACATCTACAGGATCATCTTTTAAAACTTCTAGGTGATTTTCCTCTGATGTGTTAGTGCTGGGATTTTTAGTGATACCAGCAACTATTTTTAATCTATCAATGAAACTCATTATTTTCTTAACTTATTTATGTTAATTTTTTCTATTTCTTTCCATTTTCTCTTTCCTAAAACTTTTTCTAAGTCTTCTTTAAAGATAACTTCTTTTTTTAAAAGTAACTGGGCTAGCTCAATAAGAGATTTTTTATACTTTGTTAAAACTTTTTTAGCACGATTATATTCTTCTTCAATTATTTTTTTAATTTCCTCGTCAATTGTTTTAGCAGTATGTTCACTATAGGGTTTGTTAAAATAGGATTGTTCTCCCGAAGAGTCATAGTATGTAATATTTCCAATTTTTTTGTTAAATCCATAAATTAAAACCATAGCTTTTGCTTGTTTTGAAACTTTTTCTAAGTCACTCAGAGCACCTGTAGAAATTTTATTATAAATTAATTCTTCAGCGGCTCTACCTCCAAGTGTTGCACACATTTCATCTAGCATTTGTTCAATTCTTGTGATTTGACGCTCATCTGGCAAGTACCATGCTGCCCCCAATGACTTACCTCTAGGAACGATAGTAACTTTGACTAATGGTGAGGCATATTGTAACATCCAACTTACTATTGCATGACCAGATTCATGAAAAGCAATAATTTCTCTTTCTTCTAGAGTCATTAACTTATTTTTTCTTTCTACTCCGCCCACAATTCGATCAACGGCATCAAGAAAATCTATTTTTGAGATATTTTTTTTATTTTTTCTTGCTGCAATTAATGCAGCTTCATTGCAAAGATTGGCAATATCTGCACCACTAAAGCCAGGTGTTTGTTTTGAAAGAAAATCTAAATCAAGTTGTTTGTTGATTTTTAAGTTACTTGTGTGTACTTTAAAGATTTCTTTTCTTTCAGCTAATTCAGGAAGGTCAATGTAAATTTGTCTGTCAAAACGCCCCGCCCTGACAAGAGCTTTATCTAGGACATCAGCTCTATTTGTTGCAGCTATAACAATTACATGATGGTCTGTCCCAAACCCATCCATTTCGGTTAGTAGTTGATTTAATGTATTTTCTCTTTCATCATTAGATCCCGTGATTTGATTTTTGCCTCTACTTCGTCCAATAGCATCAATTTCATCAATAAAAATAATAGATGGTGATTTGCTTTTGGCATTTTTAAATAAATCCCTAACACGTGATGCCCCTACTCCGACAAACATTTCCACAAAATCAGATCCACTCAATGAAAAAAAAGGCACTTTTGCTTCACCTGCAACTGCTTTAGCTAGTAATGTTTTTCCGGTTCCTGGAGGACCAACTAATAATACTCCTTTCGGAATTTTGCCACCTAATGATGTGTACTTACGAGGATTTTTCAGAAAATCTACAATTTCTTTCACCTCTTCTTTTGCACCCTCTAATCCTGCTACATCTTTAAATGTTACTTTTTGTTTTGTGTCTTTATCAAATAGTTCTGCTTTAGATTTTCCGATATTAAAAATGCCACTTCCAGGTGCATTGCTTCCACTCATCCTACGCATAATGTATAACCAAATAAGTAACATTATAGCTATTGGTATAATCCAGCCTAGCATTTCTCCAAAAATATCTTTTCTCACATCAACATCAGGAAAAACATGGTTTTCGTCAGGTATAGCATTTTTTTCGTAGAACTCTTTTAAATCATTTTCAAATTGCTCACCACTTGTTATATTAAAGTAATAATTAGGACCAAACTTGTTTCCAATTTTTTGATTTTTTGATTTTCTATGTGTTTCATCATGTAGTTTTTCAGACTTGATATACACTTCTACAAACTCGTTATTGACAATAGTAACTTTTTCAACATCATCATCAATTAAAAATTCTGTAAAAAATTTTTTTTTAGTTGTTTTTTGAACTGGATTTGAAAATACATTAAATATTTGTAGTGATATAAAGAATATAGCTATTGCAGCATAAATCCAGTAGAAATTAAAATTATTATTTGTTTTTTTTTGTTTCAATTTTTATATTTTTTTATGATTGTATCTCCCCATAAGTCTTCTATTTGGTAGTGTTGTCTAGTTTCCTCTTTCAATATATGTATTACAATGTCAATATAGTCTAGTAATCTCCAATTAGAACCTCGTCCTTCATCTTTCCATTTCTTAGTATTTAACTTTTTTAAAAGCAATTCTTCAATGTTATTTGCTATTGCATTAATTTGTGTTTTTGATTGAGCACTACATATTACAAAAAATAAGCATGGTGAGTTTGTATTATTTTGCAAATCTAGTACAACAATATCTGTGCCTTTTTTGTCTTTAATTCCATCGACAATCAAAGTTATGTTTTTATTTTTTTCAATTGCTCGAATTGTGTTATTATTTTTTAAATTAATGGTAACAAAAATATAATTTTAATTAGTAAACGTAAATTTATTGTATGCATATTCTATGAATTTGTTTAAAAAAATAATTTATTTTGACTTATTAGATTCGTCTAATGATCATCTTATTAATTTACATAAGAATTTTGGTATTTCAATTCCGTTGGTCTTTGTAGTTGATGAGCAGATTAAAGGTAAAGGCCAAATTGGTAAAAAATGGTTTTCAGATATTGGAAGTTTAACATTTAGTTTTTCTATTAATGTCACTAATATAATTTCTGAATGGCAGTGGAGTATGATTACTAGTTTAGCTATTGTTCGATTATTAGACAAGATTGGTATAAAGGCTTATATTAAATACCCCAATGACATTATAGTAAATAATAAAAAAATTTCAGGTATTTTAACCGAAGTTATCTCGGTTGATTCGCAAAAGTATTGTATTGTAGGTGTTGGCCTTAATGTAAATAATTTATTATTTCCTCAAAATATTCCACACGCAGTTTCCATTACTAATTTGGTGAATAAAAATTTTGACAAAAATCAAATTTTACAAGATATTTTATGCTCCATTGAGTCTCTCTGTTCAGAGAAAATTATAACCAGTTTATATATGAGTTCATTGTATGGTGCAAGGAACCATGTCTTGTGTAATTACAAAGACTCTAAAACACATGTTAAAATTTTAAGTGTTACCAAGGAAGGTTTTTTGACAATTTTGATGAGTGATAAGTCTGTTGTTACCGTAAGTCATGCAGATATTCAATTTTTAATAGAATAATTAATTATTAGACTTTTTCCAGTTAGTTAATATATTTTTTTCATCCTCATTAATTAAGTTATTATCAATTGCTACGTTGATTAAGGTAGAATAGTTACATAATGAAAAACAAGGCATGTCCAAGCAATTTTTATCAAATATTTCATATGTAAAAATTGATCCTAAGCCAATTGCCTTAGATTCACTTTGTTCAATAGCTTCAATAGCTTTTAAACTACTTTTACCTGTACTAATAAGATCTTCAATAACAACCACATTACTTCCTTTTATAAGGTTGCCTTCTATTTGATTTTGCCTTCCATGATTTTTTGCTGAATCTCTCACATATATAAATGGTAAATTAAGCTTAGAGGCAATCAGCATCCCATGAGCGATAGCTCCTGTAGCTACCCCTGCAATGTAGTCAATAGATTTAAAATGATTAATTATTTGATTGCAGAATAATTGTACAATAAATTCACGTTCATTTACATGAGATAAAATTAGTCTGTTGTCACAATAAATTGGTGATTTTTTTCCAGAAGACCATGTAAAAAAATTAGAAGGTTGTAATTTTACTGCATTAATATTTAATAAAATTTTAGCAACCTTCTCAGAATCTTTAATATTTAATATCATGTGCCAAAGTTATAAAGTTTTTATTAATAATTTTTTTATTCTTTTTTCAGATTCAGATAAAAACGTAAATAATCAAATTTTTAAAAATTACAAATTTATTAATTCTTATAAAGAATTAATCAGTTATTTAGTTTTAAAGAATTATATTATTAATTGTAATATTGTTCTTTTTTCAAATAATGTTAAAAGTGTAATTAAGCGCTTTAAATTACATTTTTTAGTGTTCTATGCAGCAGGTGGCATTGTTGTCAATAAACAAAATCAATTATTAATGATAAAAAAAAATAACACTTGGGATTTACCTAAAGGAAAAGTTGATTTTTCTGAAAGTTACAAGAGTGCTGCATTGCGAGAAGTTTATGAAGAAACAAATGCCAAATGCCAAATTATTGATAATAATAGTTATTGTACAAGCCATATCTATAGGGACACTTATACTAGTAATCAATTAGTTTTAAAAATAACACATTGGTTCACTATGTCTTTAATTGGCACTGAGGAATTAAATCCACAAAAGTCAGAGGGTATCACATCTGTAGGATGGGTGTGTCTTGATAAAGAGTTCAAGAAAAATACATATGCTTCTATAATTGATTTATTAAACAATCAGATTGAATTAATATAGTTAACAATGTTGTTCGGTAGAAAGTTTTCAAGAGATCCTTTATGTCGAATTACATCTTTGACTATACTTGATGATAGGAATTGGTATTCCTTACTACTATCGAAGTAAATAGTTTCTATATTTTTATTCATTGTATTATTTGCTAATGCAATATTCTTTTCATATTCCACATCGAAATGATTGCGTATTCCTCTAATAATTATTCTAGTATTATTTTTTTCACAGAATTGGACAGTTAGTCCATTATAAGATTTTATTATGACCCGTGGATTGTCTTTGAAAACGATATTAATCATTTTGATGCGATCTTGGATACTAAACATATATTCTTTTGTTTGATTAGCTCCAATAGCAATAATGATATTATCAAATATTTTTAATGCACGCTTTACGATATTAACATGACCTTTAGTAATTGGGTCAAAACTTCCAGGAAATATGGCGCAATTATTTTTCATGATTAAAAAAGGTAAAATTAACACTTCCATACTTTCTTGTATCAAAAAGAAATGGACTGTTGTCAAATTTAATAAATTTTGAATGCTCAATGATAAGTATGCCGCTGAGATTTAAAATATTTTTACTAAATACTAGTTCAATTATTTGGTTATAGTCATTTTGATTATATTTATAAGGTGGATCGGCAAAAATAACATCAAACTTCTGATTTGTTTTATTTAAATACTTTTTGACTAGTCCTGTTTTGACATTAAGATTTATCATGTTCAGTTTAGATTTTGTGTTTTTCATGAATCTAGTGCAGTTAATATTTTTTTCAATTGAAGTGACCTGATAACATCCCCTAGATATAAATTCATAACTAATATTACCCGACCCTGCAAATAAATCTAGTACTGAGGTTTTATGAAAATCATACATGTTATTGAGGATATTAAATAAACTTTCTTTTGCAAAGTCTGTTGTGGGCCGTATGTTTAACTGAGTAAATTTTATGCGACGATTTTTATATTCTCCAGAAATTATTCGCATATTAGTTGACTAAATAGGTTGTGATTTTTATAAGATCTATTTTTTATAACCTCATCTTTATATAAAAAATGGGTTGGTCTATTTATAAATTTTATTGTAATGTATTTTTGTATTGTTTCAATTAAAATATGATTGGGGTTTAATTCACTTGTTATATTAATAGCATTTTTTTCGGTTTCAAAACCAAGATTATTTATGCAATTCATAAAATAGTATATAAAATCATTTGTATTATGAAATTCAAATTTATTATAAAATTCTAATTGCTTATTATTGACTAGTGTCATGTGAAAATTATGCGAATTAATTTGAACATATAGCTCTTTTATTTTTTTATTTAAATTAATAGCATAGTCAATAAAAATTGAACTAAAGGGTTTAATTTTTATTTTTTGAAAATAATTTTTTAACAAGTCCATTAATTCATGATTTACACTTGATATGGAGTAGCATTCTATAAATCGTTGTTTAGAATAATAACATATATTGTCTTGGTTTTTATTAGATGTTAAATCAATATATTTTTCAATATACTTTTCTTCAAATAAAACTTCAGGTATTAAAGTAGATGGACCTAGGTCAATGGCTAGTAATATGGTAGGATATTTTTTATTTAAATGTTGGTTGGTATTAATAATTGATTGAATTTCTTCAGTTATATTATTGTTATAATTTATTTTTTTTTCTTCAACAATTTCAAAACAATTATTATCTGTATTAAAAATAGAATAGCTAAGTTTTGTGCTATCTAAATACAAGACTAGTTTCAAATCAATGGTCAATTTTTTTAATGGATTATTGCCAGTTTCCATTTAAGTTTGCTTCAACTGTTGATCCAATAATTAATGTATTCTGTGGATCATAAGGGTTGGGGTCTCTAGCTTCAAATACAGGTACATCAATTTTAGATTTATTAATCACACCTGCTCTCATGATAAATTGCTCCCTGTTTAAGGGGGGTACAAATGCTAAAGAATCTATCGGGTAGCCATTTTTAAACAATGAATCTAATACACTGACTTTTCCTAATGTGTCAAGCAGTGTCGTGTCTTTAAATTGCATTTCACGATAAACGGTATTGTAGTATTCTATTAATGTATCTGTTTTTTGTACTAATACAAAAGAGTCAAGTTTGACAAAAGAAATTAAATCATCAAAGCTATTTGTAAATTGCCCATTTTTTTCTTTAAACGCTAATTGTGCACTTCTAATATCAATAAGTTTTTCTTTAATAAAATTATATCTATAATTTTTTTCTTTTTCAAATTGAATGGGTTTAATAATAATTTGGGTTAACCACCCTGCAAGAGATAGTATTAATAAAGGTAGTATGATTTGCATGGGACGTTTATATGCTTCATATAGCGAGATTATGGATAATATGATTTTATTTTTATACTCAATAATTGTAGATGTAAATTTAGAAGCCATAACAATAAAAATTTTTTGTATTTCAAATCTACAATTTTTTACTAAATAATTGTATGATATCTTTTGAAACATGGGTTTTTCCTGATTTTTTCATGTCAATTATCATAGTTTTTCCTATTTAATAATTTTATTTAAATTTGCCAATTAATATTTTTAATATAAGATTTATGGCTAAAGGTAAAATCAAAGTTCAAGCTGATAATATTTTCCCAATTATAAAAAAGTTTTTATATACTGATCAAGAAATTTTTTTAAGAGAATTGGTTTCCAATGCTGTTGATGCAACAACAAAACTGAAAAAACTATCCTCTATTGGAGAAGTGAAAGGAGACTTGGGAGATTTGAAAATCGAAATTATTCTGAACAAAGAGCATAAGACAATTTCTATTATTGATAAAGGAATAGGAATGACTGCAGATGAAGTAAAGCAATATATTAATCAAGTTGCTTTTTCAGGGGCTGAGGATTTTATCAAAAAATATGATGACAAGGATGATAAATCGGGTATTATTGGTCATTTTGGGCTCGGTTTTTATTCAGCTTTTATGGTAGCAGAGAGAGTGCAAATTCGAACAAAATCACATGTTAAAAATTCTAAAGCATGTTCTTGGGAATGTGATGGGAGCCCTGAATATGTATTAAAAGAAATTGACAAAAAGGACAGAGGTACAGAAATTGTTTTATTTATTTCTGAAGATGCAACTGAGTATTTAGAAGATGCTAAAATATCAAATTTATTAAGTAAGTATTGTAAATTTTTACCAGTTGAAATTAAATTCGGGACTTCAACTAAAAAAGAAAAAAATGATAAAGATGAAGAAGTGGAAATTGTAGAAGATAACATCATTAATAATCCGAAACCTGCGTGGACAATTGCTCCTAAAAAATTAAAACCTCAAGATTACAAGGATTTTTTTAGAGAGTTATATCCTTTTAATTTTGAAGAACCATTGTTTCACATACATTTGAATGTTGATTTTCCGTTTGAATTAACAGGTATATTATATTTTCCTAAAATCAATCCATCTATGGATTTGAATAAACAAAAAATACAATTGTATTGTAATCAAGTTTTTGTTACTGATTCTCTGGAAGGAGTTGTTCCAGATTTTTTAGCTTTGTTGCAGGGTGTGATTGATTCTCCGGATATTCCATTAAATGTATCTAGATCTGCTCTTCAAAGTGATGCAAATGTTAAAAAGATTTCTAGTCATATAAGTAAAAAGGTATCAGATCGATTAAAAGACATGTTTAAGAAGGATCGTGCTGATTTTGAAAGTAAATGGACTGATATGAATATTATTGTTGAGTACGGTATGCTTTCCGATGAAAAATTTTATGATCGTTCACAAGATTTCGCATTGTACAAAACAGTTGATAATAAGTTTTATACTATGTCAGAATTTACAGATTTGATTAAGGAAAGTCAAAAAAACAAAGATAATAAGATTGTTTATCTATATACTAATAATCCAGATATTCAACATATGTACATCGCTAAAGCTAAAGAGAAAAATTATCAAGTTCTTGTATTAGATAGTCCTATTGTGTCTCATGTCATACAAAAACTAGAGTCAAAGTTAGATGATGCGTCATTTGTCCGTGTAGATGGTGATATAGTTGATAATTTGATTAAGCAAGATTCAAAGATTGAATCTGTGTTGTCTGAAAAGGAGCAAGAAAAAATTAAATCTTTATTTGAAAAATGTTTAGGTCAAGAAGGTTTTACAGTTTCTCTACAGCCTTTAAGTCCTGATTCACCTGCCATAGCTATTACCCAATCAGAGTTTATGAGAAGGATGAAAGAAATGAGTATGACAGGAGGTGGACCTATGATGGGAATGGGTGCTATGCCAGATTCATATAATGTGATTATTAACTCAAATCATAAGTTAATTGATAAAATTCAGAAAATAAAAGGTAAAAAACAAACCTCATTAGTGCAGCAAGCGATAGATTTAGCTTTGTTGTCTCAGAATTTACTTAAAGGAGAGAGCTTGACAAAGTACATAGATAATTGTTTCAGTGGTTTATCTAATTAAACAATAGGTCCTGATCCTATGAGTACGTCCTTTTTATACCAAGCTGCAAATTGACCTTTAGCAATTGCTCTTTGTTTTTTTTGAAAAATTATATAAAGATATTTCTCTTCAATTTTCAATTTTGCTTTTTGTAGCGGCTGCCTATGGCGAATACGAACCATGTAATTGTCAGAAGAGTGTGATTTGACCTGTGGATTATCTATAAGCCAATTTGTTTTTTTAGCATCTATTTTTAAGTTTTTTCTAAATAATCCAGGATGATTGTCGCCCATGCCAACATATACGACATTGTCTTTTATATCTATTAGTAAAACGAATAATGGTGCTTTTTTACCTCCAATGCTTAATCCTTTTCTTTGTCCGATGGTGTAATTGTGGGCCCCGTTATGTGTCCCTATTTTTTTACCATCAATAGGTGTATATTTGTATTCGTCTCCGAGTATTAATTTTTTTTGATAAATTTTAGATTTTTCATCAATTTCAATAATGTCGCCTTTTTTGCTAGTTATTTTGTTTTGTAGAAAAACAGGTAATTTAATTTTACCTACAAAACACAAACCTTGGGAGTCTTTTTTATTTGCTGTTATTAGATTGTTTTGAATTGCAATTTGACGCACTTCTTTTTTAGTTAAGTGCCCTATTGGGAATAGTATTTTACTTAATTGTTTTTGTGTTATTTGACACAAAAAATAACTTTGATCCTTTAATCTATCTTTACCTTGTTTTAAATAATATAGTCCGTTTTTGTTTTCTTTGACGCAATAATGTCCTGTCGCAATAAAATCTGCATTTAACTGCATTGCATAGTTTAAGAAAACATCAAATTTAATTTCTTTATTACATAATACATCTGGATTGGGTGTTACGCCTCTCTTATATTCTGAAATCATGTAGTCAATAATTCGATTTTTATATTCTTTACTTAGATCAACTATTTGGAATGGAATATTTAAATGATTAGAAATTTGAAGTGCGTCATTACTATCAGTAATCCATGGACATTCATTATTAATTGTAAGTGAATTGTCATGCCAGTTGCGCATGAATAAGGCAATGAGGTTATATCCAGCATTTTTTAAAAGAAGAGCTGAAACACTGGAGTCTACACCCCCTGACAACGCAATTACAACAGTTTTTTTTTTCATTATTTTTGTGTACATCTAAATTATATATAATTTTATTTTAATCAAGTTTTATATTATATAATAATAATAATTAACTTTAGGTTATTGTATAATTTATTAAAATCGTAAATAGTATGTTTAAAAGAATCTTGTTGTTTTTTGTTTTATTGTGTGTTTTTTCCTGCAAGGAAACAGTTTTTAATTCTGGATTAGAAAATAGAGTAACTGCTGTAATTGACTTTTCTCCTGAATTATATAATCAAAAAATTGACTTTACTTCTGACGATCAAGTTGAAAACTGTGGTAATAGTGATGTTTTTTATGTCGATGAAATTGCTGATGGTTCCATTGACAATAAAATATTCAAACTAACTTTAGATGCTCGAGATTTTTTTAAAAGTGAGAATAATTGTAATCAGTATGATTGGTATACTACAACCAATGAAGAAGTGGATCATGAATTACAGATTATTGCTTTTGTAGAAGAAATTCAAGAAAATATGTATGTGGCAGGTAGTCAGTATCTATATCTTGCTAATTATCCCACTAATGCTATGCTAGCTACTT
>MDTG01210585.1_pt1 | contig 11907 bp, 13 predicted proteins | sample 811421 | NCBI WGS metagenome assembly MDTG01 (sample SAMN05326645, study PRJNA326480) | marine metagenome | isolation source: seawater | place: Pacific Ocean: South East | collected 2011 | reverse complement strand
TTTTATAATGATTTATGTAACTATCTTTCTTCAGGTCCAATCATTGTTATGGTTCTCCAAAAAGAGAATGCAGTTAAAGGAAACAGAGAACTCATGGGAGCTACAAATCCAAAAGACGCAGAAGATGGAACTATTCGAAAAAAATATGGAATTTCAATCGATAAAAATTCTGTGCATGGATCCGATAGTATTGATAATGCTAAATTAGAAATTGATTTCTTTTTCAAAGATTAAATACTTTTAATATAGCTTTCGGATAAAGCTTATGCTCTTGAAGTAATATTTTTTTTGCAAGAGATTTCTTTGTTTCATTTTTTAATATTCTAACTTTTTTTTGTAGAATTATTTTTCCTGAGTCTAGTTTTGAGTTTACGAAATGAACTGTACAACCTGAGTAATTTTCATTATTATTCAAAACTTTTTCATGAGTATCTAATCCCTTGTATTTGGGCAGTAATGAGGGATGAATGTTTAAAATTTTACCTTTAAATTTTTGAATAAAATTTTTTGATAAAATCTTCATAAATCCCGCTAAGCAAATTAATTTAATATCATGTTTATTTAAGGTAATAAGTAATTTAGTTTCACTATCGCTTTTATTTTTAAAACTAAAAATTTTTTTTTTTATTTTAAAAATTTTACCATACCTTAAACCTTTTGCTTTAGGATTATTTGAAATTATCAAATCAATAGATATAGGAGATTTGTTGGTTTTAAAAAATTTAATTAATGATTTTAAATTACTTCCTGTACCAGATATAAATACTGCTGTATTGATTTTATTATGACCAGTTGATATTGCCATTTAGATTTACTTTATTTTTGCCAGATGAAATTTTACCAATAATATAAGGTCTATATTTTTTTGAAAAACATCTTTTGATTTTTTCTGTATTTTTTGGATCAATAATTAAACAAAAACCTACACCACAATTGAATGTTCTTAACATTTCCCTATCATTGATATTATTTTTTTTTAGCCAGCGAAAAATTTTAAGAGTTTTAATTTTTTCTAGATTTATCTCTGCACACAAATTCTTTGGTATAATTCTACTGATATTGTCAGCCAACCCACCACCAGTTATATTTGCACAACCATGTAATAAATTTCTATTTGCAAGACTTAAAATTTCTTTAACATAAATTTTTGTAGGTTTTATTAATTCTTTTTTAAGGAATTGATTTTTGCTTAAATTTATTTTTTTTTTTTTTAATAGATGCCGTACTAAAGAAAAACCATTTGAATGTAACCCACTTGAGGGGATAGCTAAAATAATATTATTTTTTTTTATTTTTTTTTTATTTATAAATTTTTGACTATCAACAACTCCAACAGCAAAGCCAGCAATATCAAATTTTCCTTTTTCGTAAGTCCCTGGCATTTCTGCAGTTTCACCACCGACAAGACTACATTTTGAAATTCTACATCCTTTTAAGATACCAAGTATAATTGATTTCATCTTTCTTAAATCAATCTTATTTATTGAGATATAATCCAAAAAAAATAAAGGTTTTGCACCTTGCACAATTAAATCATTTACGCTCATAGCAACTAAATCTATCCCTATCGTGTCATACTTTTTTAGTAAGTTTGCAATTTCAATTTTTGTACCTACGCCATCCGTACAAGCTACAATTTTAGGATTTTTTATATTTTTTGGTAAATTTGTTACAGAACCAAAACCACCAATATTATTGAACTTTTTGCTGCCTTTTTTCTTTGGTGAATTATTTGCTATGAATTTTATAAATTTATCTGCAGCATCAATATTGACCCCACTTTTTTTATAGGTAAAGAGATTTTTATTCATTAATATGACATTTAGATTTAGTATGCATTATTTTAGAAACTTATATATATTTTTTCTTGTTCTATCTTTAATAATATTTTTTTTTTCCACAGATGAACTAAAAGCCAAATCCTTTAACATCAAAAATATTGAAATTTCAAAGCCTTTTGAAAATAATTTTGATAAAAGTAAGGTTATTGACTCTGGTTTTAAAAAAGCTTTCTTAGAATTGATATATACACTTACAAAATCCCCTGATCATAAAAAACTTCAGTCAATTAGTTTAAATAAAATTAAAAGTATGATTGAAACGTTTTCTATTCAGGAGGAAAAATTTATTAATCAAGTATATTATCTAAATCTGGGTGTATCTTTTAATAAAAAAAAAATTTTTGATGAATTAGAAAAAAAAAATATATTTCCATCTCAGATCTTAAAAGAAAAGTTTTTATTTATTCCTATTATAATTGATGAAAATGTTAATGACCTTAATATTTTTTCAAATAATCCGATTTATGATAATTGGAATAATGAAAATAAAGAATATGAATTAATTAATTATTTGTTACCAACTGAAGATTTGGAAGATTTAACAAAAATTAAAAATAATTTAAGTAATATTGAAAATTATAATTTTAACGAAATAACAGAAAAGTATTTTATAAAAAATTACATAATTTCATTAATTTTTAAAAGTAATGAAAATATTCGAGTTTTATCAAAAATATATAGTAAAAATGATGAAATAATAAAAAACGATTCATTCAAAATTATTGATTTGAATAATAAAAAAGACCTAAGTTTTTTAATAAATAGTTTAAGAGTTTCATTTGAGGATATTTGGAAAAAAAAAAATGAAATTAATACATCAATAAATCTATCAATTCTGATTAAAATTAAGAATGATGATCTTAAAAAGTCAACTAATTTTGAATTAGCTTTGGATGAGATTGAATTAGTTAATAATTATTCTGTTCAAAAACTTAATAAAGAATTCATATTTTACGAGGTATTATTTAATGGAACTGTTCAAAATTTTATTAATATAATGGAAAATAAAAATTATATCTTGAATACACAAAAAAAAGTCTGGACAATTGAATGAGAGAAATTAATCAAACGCTAATTAAATTTGACTATGAAAAAAATTTTAAAAATGAAGATTTTTATGTTTCCAAAAGTAACAAACATGTAGTTGAATTTTTAAATCTTTGGCCAAAATGGGAGAGAAATTTTGTAAATATAGTTGGAGAGAAACTCTCGGGTAAAACACACTTAATGAACATTTTTTTAAAAAAAAACAAAGGTGTTAAATTCGATGCTAATTTGATAAAAAACTATCAACTAAAAAAAATTAAGATTTATGAAAATATTATAATTGAAAATCTTACTACAGAGATTAATGAAAAATTATTATTTAGTTTGCTTAACATTATAGAACAGGATAATAAATTTGTAATTATTACGTCAACTAAACCAATAGTTTTCATCAACTTTAAGTTAAAAGATTTGTTGTCTAGAGCTAAAAATTTTCTTCTTTTAAATATTGAAAAACCTGACGACGATCTAATTTTAGCTATTATTATAAAAAATTTATCAGATCGACAAATATCGTTAGATAATAAGTTAATTGATTATATTTTGAAAAGAATAGATAGATCATATAGCAAAATTCATGAATTCATATATAAGATCGACCAGTTGAGTTTAAAAACTAAAAAATCAATTAACTTAAAAATTATTAAAAAAGTTTTAGGAGAATAGTTGAATAAATATAGAACCAATAATTGTAATGAACTAAGTATTAATCATGTTGGAGTTAAAGTAACACTGTCAGGTTGGATACATAAAAAAAGAGATCATGGAAATCTTCTTTTTATAGATTTAAGAGATCATTATGGATTTACTCAATGTATTATCGATAAGAAAAATTCTTATTTTGAAAAATTGGAAAAGATCCAATTGGAAACTGTAATAAAAATTAATGGAAAAGTCGTAAAAAGATCTAGTGACTCAATCAATAAAGATATTGTTACTGGTGAAGTCGAGGTAGTCATAGACAGTTTTGATACTTTAGGTGCATGTAAAGAACTACCTTTACCCGTCTTTAGTAATCAGGAATATTCTGAGGAGATAAGGTTAAAATTTCGTTTTCTGGATTTAAGACGAAAAAAAATTCACGAAAATATTATTCTTAGATCAAAAGTAATTTCATTTATTAGAAATGAGATGAATAAATTAGGCTTTTTGGAATTTCAAACACCAATTTTAACGTCTTCAAGTCCAGAGGGAGCAAGAGATTTTTTGGTCCCAAGCAGATTAAATCCAGGAAAGTTTTACGCATTACCTCAAGCACCTCAACAATTTAAACAATTGGTTATGGTATCTGGATTCGATAAATATTTCCAAATAGCACCATGTTTTAGGGATGAAGATGCTAGAGCTGATAGAAGTCCAGGAGAATTTTACCAACTAGATCTAGAGATGTCTTTTGTTGAACAAGAGGACATTTTCAAAGTTGTTGAAAAATTATTTGTTAATACATTTAAAAAATTTTCTGGTAAAAAGTTATTATTTAGTGAGTTTCCAAGAATTCCGTATAAAGAAGCAATGATAAAGTATGGTAGTGATAAACCTGATTTACGAAATCCTTTAATCATTCATGATATTACTGAAATTTTTTTAAGAGACGATGTATCATTCGATATATTTAAAAAATTAGTCAAGTCTGGGTCAAATGTAAGAGGCATAGTTGTAAAGAATACTAAAGATAAGTCTAGAAGCTTTTTTGATAACATTGACAAATGGGCAAAAGAACAGGGAGCATCCGGTCTTGCTTATTTTACATTTGATAAAAGCGATGAGATTTCTGCTGGAGGACCCATAGGTAAATTCTTTTCTAAAGAGGCATTAAGTGAAATAATGCTAAAAACTGGTGCAAAAGTTGGAGACAGTATTTTTTTATCGTGTGGTAAAAAAAACGATTTAGAGAAGATTACTTCATTAGCAAGAGATAAAATAGCCAAGGATTTAAATTTGATAGATGAAAATATTTTTGCATTTTGTTGGATTGTCGATTATCCAATGTTCGAGTTAGATAAACACTCCAACAAAATAAAATTTAGCCATAACCCTTTTTCAATGCCCCAAGGAGATATTAACAAAATAGATTTTAAAAAACCTTTCGAAATACTTGCATATCAATATGATATTGTTTGTAATGGAGTAGAATTATCTTCAGGTGCAATAAGAAATCATGTTCCAGAACTTATGTACAAGTTATTTAATATTGCAGGATATTCGAAAACAGATGTGGATCAAAAATTTAGCGGAATGATAAATGCTTTGAGTTTTGGCGCACCCCCACATGGAGGGATAGCCCCAGGTATAGATAGAATAATCATGCTTTTAGCAAATGAGAAAAATATAAGAGAAGTAACAATGTTTCCAATGAATCAAAATGCTCAAGATTTAATGATGAATGCACCATCTAATGTAAGTGAAAATCAGTTAAAAGAGCTGAACTTATCTTTAAAAGTCAAAAAATAGTTATTTTTTTCCCTTAAGATTAATTTTTACGTCAGATAAATCAACTAAATTTTTCTTATAATTATTTCTAACAAAACCTTTGCTAGTGATATCCTTTACAATTTTCAAAAAATGATTTTGATCATCAATATTTGTATCATCGACAGACGTACCTTCTGAATTTCCAATAGAAGGTGTATGTGCTAAATCTTCTCTATTTAAGTAGGAAATAGCTAATTCTCTAAAAATATAGTCTAGTATCGATGAAGCGCTTAAAATTCTATCATTTCCATGAACTTTTCCTGAAGGCTCAAATTTAGTGCCAATAAACGCGTTTACAAATTCATCTAAGGGAACTCCATATTGAAGTCCTAAAGAAACAGCTATAGCAAAATTATTCATTAAAGCCTTAACAAGCTCTCCTTCTTTACTGGTATCAATAAAAATTTCACCGATTTTACCATCCTCATATTCCCCAGTGTGCAAATAAACTTTATGATCACCAATAGTAGCTTTTTGAATATACCCTTTTCTTCGATCAGGCATACTAAATCTTTTTTCAGAAGTTTCTGTCTTTGAAAAAGACTGGGTTATAATTTTTTCAACATTAGTAGATTTTTTTTCATCTTTATCTATTGAAAAATTTAATTTCTTATTTGGGTTAACTTTATTATTTGGATCGAGACTTTTTGTTTTTCTATTATCTAATTTAACTTCTAAAACCTCAAATTTCCCATCATCTTTTTTCTCTAAATTTTTAAGCTCTGTTTCGTTTATTTCATCCAAATAATGATTTACTTTAAAGGTGCAAGTATAATAAGTTTCTACAAGATATTTTGCCATATTTTCCTATTTATAATTTAAAATTGAATTTTGACTTATTTAACTTATATACATTTACATATTTTAGTCTAATTTAATTTTTACAATTTTAAATTGAAATTTATAATATTTATATGTTGACAATATTAAAAAAAATTTTCACTTGGTGGAATCGCTACACTATCGGAACTAGAATTAAGACTATTTTTTTTGGAAAATTTGTTGGAAAAGATGAATTTGGAAATAGATATTATCAAAGTAAAAAAGGTAAACGATGGATCATATATTCAGATGAAATTGATGCTTCCAAAATTCCAGTTGAATGGTTCTCTTGGATGCATTCCATGTCTAATAAGATTGAAAATAATCATCAGTTTAAAAAATATCAATGGCAGAAACCTCATCAGCCAAATTTAACTGGGACAGATTCGGCCTATTATCCTAATAAAAATAAAAAAGATGCAATTCAAAAAAAATATAAAAGTTGGAAATAGTAAGTATTTTTTTTCTCTTTACATAATCTCAATTTTTTTTCTCTTAACTTTTGTTGTAAATTCAAAAAATAATCTTGAGGGTAACAATACAGATATAAAAATTCTGGATAAAATAAGCTCAAAAAATGAGTTAATCAAACTAGTTAATAATAAGGAATATGTTTATAAAGATTTATCAATAAAAAGTATAAAGTGTAGCGACTCAGAATTTGATGATAATCCAGAAATAAAAGCTTACATTCAGGTTCAAGATTTAACTAAAAAAGATAGAAACAATGTTTTTATTTTTAATGGATGGATGTTTTCATCTAGTCCATCAATAACTCCATTTGATCATCCTGTTTACGATATTTGGCTTGTTAATTGTTATTAAACAAGATTGTCTTTATCTAACCAACTTACATTAAAGTCAGAATTAATAAATTTTTTATGGTTAAGCAATTTTTTATGTAATGGAATTGTCGTTGTAATACCCTCTATTACAAACTCATCTAACGACCTATTCATTCTTTGAATAGCTTCGGTTCTATTTCTTCCATGACATATTAATTTGCAAATCAAACTATCATAATATGGGGTTACTTTGTAACCTTGATATATTGCTCCATCAACTCTTGTTCTAAATCCAGAAGGCTGATGACACATTTTAATAGTGCCTGGTGAGGGTTGAAAATTTTTACTTGCATCCTCAGCATTAATTCTACATTCAATCGCATGCCCTCTAGGATTTATATCACTTTGTTTCAATGCTGTTTCCTCTGAAAATGCTATCCAAATTTGTTCTTTAATAATATCTATACCTGTTACCATTTCAGTTACAGGATGTTCAACTTGAACTCTTGTATTCATTTCAAGAAAATAAAATTTACCGTCTTCATAAATAAACTCTACTGTACCTGCACCGGTATAACCAATTTTTGAGACCATATTAACAGTCCTATCAAATAGATCTTCTCTAATTTTATCAGAGAGAACTGGACTAGGTGTTTCTTCTATCAGTTTTTGATGTCTTCTTTGAACCGAACAATCTCTTTCATACAAATGAACAGTCCTATTTTTTCCAGCTAGAATTTGAACCTCAATATGTCTTGGGTTTTGGAAATATTTTTCAATGTAAACGCTATCATTTCCAAAATATTTTTGTGCTTCTGATTTTGCGATTGAAAAAAAAGATTCAAATTCTTCCTCTTTGTAAACAACTTTCATACCTTTCCCACCACCACCACCTGAGGCTTTTATTAAAATTGGAAATCCTATTTTTTTGCAAAGTTTTTTGGCTTCTATAATATCTTTTATTGCACCTTTAGACCCTTCAATAACTGGTAATCCATTTTCTTTAGCAATTTTCTTTGCTTGTATTTTGTCTCCCATCATCTCAATATGCTTTGAAGACGATCCAATAAATTTTATATTATTTTCCTCCAGCACTCTTACAAAATTAGCATTTTCTGATAGAAAACCATATCCTGGATGTACAGCTTCTGAACCAGTAATTTCTATAGCAGACATTAATGCTGGAATATTAAGATAACTATTAACTGGTTGATGCGATCCTATACAAACACTCTCATCGGCCATTCTGACGTGCATACTTTCTCTATCTACATCTGAATGAACAGCAACTGTTGATATACCCCATTCTTTACAAGCTCTAATTATTCTGACTGCAATTTCTCCACGATTAGCAATCAAGATTTTTTTAAACATTATTCAAGAATAATAATAGTTTGACCAAATTCTACAGGCTGGCCATCTTCAACACAAATTTCTTTTACGACTCCATCAGATGATGACGGAACATGATTCATTGTTTTCATAGCTTCTACAATCATAACTGTATCGCCTTTTTTAATTTTTTTTCCAATCTCAACAAACTTTTTTCCTCCAGGTTCTGGCGCATGATAAGCTGTTCCTATAATTGGTGAAGTTATTTCAATACCTGATTTAATTTTTCGATTAATTGATGAGGAGTCTTGTTCTTGATCACTTTTTTTTGAATTTGGTATGGTTTGGCTATTAATTGAAATGTTATTTTTTGAAACTTTAATTTTGGTATCTTTTTCTGTATACTCAAGTTCAGTTAAATTAAATTCATCTAGATAGTCACTGAGTTCTTTAATAATTTTTTTATTGATTTTCATTTTTTAGCAGCTTTTGCATTGAAATTATGGCTAAAATATATCCATCTGTTCCTAATCCAAAAATACCTCCAGTAACAACATCACTTATTAGTGATTTGTGTCTAAATTTTTCTCTTTTATATATATTTGAAATATGTAATTCAATTATTGGTTTTTTGATAACGTTTAATGCATCTCTTATTGCAACAGATGTATGTGTAAAAGCAGCAGCATTAATTATGATTCCGTCAAAATTTTCTATTGAGTCTTGTATCAAATTAACTATTTCTCCCTCAACATTGGATTGTGAAAATTCAACAATTAAACCTAATTCTTTTGATTTACTAATGCAAATTTCTTTCAAATCTTTAAATGTCGTTGACCCATATTGTGATTGTTCTCTTTGACCTAATAGATTAAGATTTGGGCCATTAATAATTATTATCTTATTAGTCATCAAATGTTTATATACGATGAAAAAAAAAATAAAAATAAAAATTAACGGTAAATTTAAGAGAATTTATAATAAAACCAAATTATCTGATTTAATAAAAATTCTTAAAGTACCTTTAAGTAAGGTTGCAATTGAGCTAAATAAAGAAATAGTGGATAAAAAAAAATTAAATAAAATTCTTCTTAAGACAAATGATGAAATCGAAATTGTTCATTTTATAGGGGGTGGTTAAATTTGAGAAAGGATAATTTTATTATTTCTGAAAAAAAATTTAAATCAAGATTAATTGTTGGCACTGGAAAATATAAGAATATGGCGGAATGTGCTGAAGCTATTAAAATATCTGGTGCTGATATTGTTACCGTTGCAGTAAGAAGAGTTAATATAAGTGATAAAAAAAAACCACTATTGATGGATTTTATTGATCCTAAAAAAATAACTTATTTACCAAATACAGCTGGATGTTTTAACTCTAAAGAAGCATTAAGAACATTAAGGTTAGCTAGAGAAATAGGTGGGTGGAAGTTAGTTAAATTGGAAGTTCTTGGAGATAAAAAAAATTTATTTCCTGAAATGATTGAAACTCTCAAATCAACTGAGATTTTAACAAAAGAGGGTTTTAGTGTTATGGTTTACTGTAACGATGATCCACTAATGGCTAAAAGATTAGAAAATGCTGGCGCCTCTGCTATAATGCCACTTGCAGCACCGATAGGCTCAGGACTTGGCATACTAAATAAAGTTAATATTCAGATTATTAGAAAAGAAACTAAGTTACCATTGATTATAGATGCGGGATTAGGACAAGCATCTGATGCGACTATTGCCATGGAACTAGGTTGTGATGGAGTTTTGGTGAATACCGCAATAGCAAAAGCAAAGAAACCATTTGAGATGGCTAAAGCTTTCAAAAATGCTGTAATTGCTGGAAGACAATCTTTTTTATCAGGTAGAATCGAAAAAAAATTTATGGGCAATCCATCAACTCCTAAAAAAGGAATTATTTAATTTTTTTATAAAACCTTTTTTTCTTATATGTTTTTCTTTTTAGTTTAATTTGATTTATATTTTTTTCGTTTATTATTGTATCAAGTTTCTTTAGTTTTTCGAAATACTCTATAAGTTCAATTGTTTTTTTTGATTTGTTTTTTATATTAATAATATATTCGGGTATTATTAAAGAATTATCCGCAATTATATCAATTTTCATTTTATTTTTTTTTTCAAAAAAAGTTAAATCTTCTACAAAATTTTCTTTTAAGAAATCAGATATTTTTTTTGAAACTTTTAATTCAACAAACTTAGCTTTATTCAAAACTGCTTTTAATTCCACTAATTTAAGTATTTTTTGAGCAAAAGACTCATCAGTCAATTTCACCTTCCATTTAACAGCACTTTCTCTCAACCTTTGCCTAGACATTTCTAGTAATCCAAAATTACTAATTCTCCCAATTTGAATACGAGCTCTGTCTGATCTACATTTCTCTTTTAATCTTCTTTCCACCATTCTTCTATTTCCATAACTTAACATATCTATAAAATCGATTATAATTAAACCAGACAAATCCCTAATTTTAATTTGTCTGGCAATTTCCTCTGCTGCCTCTAAATTAGTATCTAAGGCTGTGTTCTCAACATTATTTTGTTTAATTGAACTACCCGAGTTGATATCGATTGAGATTAGAGCCTCCGTTGGATTGATAACAAGGTATCCACCAGAGCTTAATTTTATTTCTGTATCAAAAATTTGATTTAATTTTTGTTCAATACCTTCCTCAATAAATAATGGTATCTTTCCTCTATATTTTTTTATTTTTTTTACCTGCGAAGGCATTAGTAATTTCATAAAATTCTGTGCTTTTTTATAACCCTCATTTCCTTCAATAATTACATTTTTAGTATCTTCACCATACATATCTCTTAAAGTTCTATTAATGATTTCACTTTCCTGATGAATTAATGAAGGCGCAATTGCATTAATTGCATTATCTTTGATTTGATTCCAAGATTTGATTAATGTCTCTAAATCAAGATTTATTTCGTTCTTAGTTTTGTTACTTCCAGCAGTTCTTACAATTAAACCCATCTCTTTGGGAATTTCTATTTCATTTAGTATTGATCTAATCTTTTTTCTATCAGCTGGATTAAATATTTTTCTAGATATTCCACCTCCTTTAGGAGTATTTGGCATTAGGACAATATATTTACCTGCAATGGAAATAAAGGTGCTAAGTGCTGCACCTTTTTGGCCTCTTTCATCTTTGATAACTTGAACAAGTATAACTTGATTTGGTTTTATAACTTCTTGAATTTTATACCTTTTAAATTTATTCCTGCTCTCAAATTTTTTTTCTTTTGACTCTGTGTAGTTTCCTTTTTCATCCAAGTCTTTTTTTTCAATTTCTATAGGGTCATCTATTTCTAATTTTCCTTCTGCTAAATTTTGTTCCTCTTTTATCTCAATATTTTTTGACAATTCTACTCTTAATTTTTCCTCTTCTTTTTTGATTATTTCAAGATCACTCTGTGGTATTTGATAATAATCTGATTGAATATCGTTGAATGATAAAAAACCATGTCTTTCCCTTCCAAAATCAATAAACGCAGCCTGTAAAGATGGCTCTATTCTACTTACCTTGCCAAGATAAATATTGTTTTTTATTAGATTATTTTTTGAACCTTCGTATTCGTAGTCTTCA
>MDTG01156675.1_pt1 | contig 11907 bp, 9 predicted proteins | sample 811421 | NCBI WGS metagenome assembly MDTG01 (sample SAMN05326645, study PRJNA326480) | marine metagenome | isolation source: seawater | place: Pacific Ocean: South East | collected 2011 | reverse complement strand
GCTGATAATCCTATGATCATACAAGGTCCAGGTGCTGGTGCAGGAGTCACTGCTGCTGGTATTTCAGCAAATATTGTCGATTTAGTAAAAAGTATAAAATAGAAAAATGAGTGAAAAATACATAACTGCATTTGCTCCTGCATCAATAGGTAATATTGCTGTCGGTTTTGACATGCTGGGACTAGCGATAAGTGGAGTAGGTGATCGAGTCTCAGCAAGAAGGGTCGAAGAAGAGGGCGTGATGATCAAAGAAATATATGATTTAAATAATAATCCTCATGAAGATTTATCAAAAAATGCATCTCAAAATACAGCCTCTATTGCAGCTGGCACCTTATGGAGAGCAGAAAAACAATCTGGTGGGTTGGAGATTGTTATTCATAAGGGTATTCCGCTACAGTCAGGAATGGGAAGTTCAGCCGCCTCTGCAGTAGCTGGTGCAGTTGCTGCAAATGCCCTGCTAAGCAAACCTTTACCTTTATCAGGGCTTCTTTCAGCCGCACTTGAGGGTGAGAAATTTGCTAGTGGTGGCATCCATGCGGATAATATTGCACCAAGTTTAATTGGTGGGATGGTGTTTTGTCCTTCATCATCCCTTCCAGGGATGGTGTCCATTGATACACCAACTAATATTAGTTCAGTGCTAGTTCATCCTGATATGATTGTAAATACAGCGGAAAGTAGAGGTTCTTTATCAGAAAATTATTCCATGAGTCAATGGTTGGAGCAGCAAGGTTGTTTAGCTGGATTTTTAATTGGCCTTCAAAAAAATGACTTAGCCTTAATAAGGCATAATTTAAAAGATGTTATCATAGAACCTCAACGCTCTCATTCTGTGGCACACTTTGATGAGGTAAAAAAAGCTGCTATCGATGGAGGCGCCTTAGGATGTTCATTATCAGGTAGCGGACCAAGTATTTTTGCATTATGTGAGGATAGGCTTGCTGAAGATATAAAAATAGCAATGATGGATATTTTCAGTCAACATAAAATTAATTCTCAAGGTTGGGTAAGTCCGTTAAACTCAATTGGCGCTCATCTGGAAGAGTGATTGTGGATTTCGTAAGCACACGTGGCACAAAAGATTATAGAATTGAAGAAGTGCTGACAAAGGGAATTGCTGACGATGGTGGTCTATTTATACCAACAGAACTCCCAAGTTTTACTTATAACGACCTTAGCGATACGCAATCTCTTCAAGATATGGCACTGCGTTTCCTGCAACCATTTTTTAAAAGTTCATCATTAGAAGAGAGTTTGAGTGAGATAGTGAATGAAGCATTTTCTTTTGCAATACCTACAGAAACTATCTCACCAGGATATTCGATTATGGAGCTTTTTCATGGTCCTACTGCTGCATTTAAAGATGTCGGTGCGAGATTCTTAGCCTCATGTATGAGCCGTTTAAACGCAAAACAATTACGTCCATTAGTTGTATTAGTGGCAACATCAGGTGACACTGGAGGAGCAGTAGCCGCTGCTTTTAATGACCTACCAAATGCCAAGGTTGTTGTGTTATTCCCTGAAGGGAAAGTCTCAAAAAGACAGGAAAAGCAACTAACATGCTGGGGTAATAATATATTATCCCTTTCAGTTAAAGGAACATTTGATGATTGTCAAAAAATTGTAAAAAAAGCTTTTCTTGATGACGAGCTCTCTACTAATTATCGCTTCTCATCAGCGAACAGTATTAATCTAGGTCGTTTATTGCCGCAGAGCGTATATTACGCATATTCGAGTATGAGCCATTATAGATCGAGTGGTATTAAACCCAGTTATATTATTCCAACTGGCAATCTAGGTAATGGACTTGCTTGTGTTATGGCTAGAGATATGGGCCTGCCTATCGGAAATATTATTCTTGCGGTAAATGAAAATAAATTGATTGTCGACTATTTAAATGGGGCAGAATGGGAACCTAGGAGAAGTATAGAGACATTAGCTAATGCTATGGATGTTGGGAGTCCAAGCAATATGGAGCGTCTAAGTAGTTTTTATGGTGATATCAATAGTCTGAATGATTGCATATCAGCAATTACTATTAGTGACAATATGATTGAGCGTGAGATCAAACGTAGTTATAGTGAAGATCATATAATTTTGTGCCCTCATACAGCGACTGCATCACATACTTATCATGAGCTTGGCAGTGACCTTAAGAAAGATAATGAATGGATAGTTGTAGCAACAGCACATCCTGCCAAATTTGAAACAATTGTTGAGCCTCTCATTGACCAAGATATTCCTATTCCACCTGAGTTAGCCTCCATACTAGACAAGCCCAGCTCAATGCATAGTATTAATGCCTGTATGGACGAATTTAAAGATATTTTAAATAAAAATATACATTAGATAGTAATCATAAATCATTGTTAAATATCGGTAAATTAAATAATCTATTTGCATTTTTTGTGCTTTGATTGATAATTTCAGTACTACTGTAATCTGTATTTAAAGCAATCATTTTAACAATTTCATGTAAAAATTTAGGCTCATTACGTCTTGATTTTGGTTTTGGTTTCAATGTGCGCGGGAGCAGATAAGGACAATCTGTTTCAATCATAATTTTATCAAGCGGAATTTGGTTTACAATTTTTTGTAATTCAACACCGCGTCTCTCATCACATATCCAACCTGTTATACCAATGTATAAGCCCATCTCTAAATACTCAGCTAACATTTCCTTGGTCCCAGTAAAACAGTGAGCAACACCTTTGATTGATTGATCATAATGATCTTCCATTATTTTTACAAAATCATTATGAGCATCGCGTTGATGAAGGAATAGTGGTAATTCGACAGTTTTAGCTATTTCTATTTGATTTATAAATGCATTTATTTGCGAATCTTTAGAAGAAAAATTACGAAAGTAATCTAGCCCACACTCGCCAATTGCAACCACTGAATTTCTTGTAGCAAGATCATAAATTACTTTTTCAGTTTCTTGGTCGTAAGTATCAGCATAATGCGGGTGAACACCTGCAGTACAGAACAAGTTATCTTTACGAGATAATGTTAATTCGTGAGCTTTAATACTCTCTTCTTTAGTGGCGCCAGTGATAATAAGTTTCTTGATATTGCAGTTTAAAGCATTATCTAGGACAGCGTTAAGATCATTTTCATAGTCGCTGTGAGTTAGGTTAGCGCCAATATCTATCAAGTAATCTGACATTGCTTAATTTGATTGCTATTTGCTACTTACAATTTGCCTAAGAACGAATTGCAAGATGCCACCATGCTCAAAATAGTCTCTCTCCTTAGGTGTATCAATCCTGATTTGAGTTTCAAATTCTTTTATTTCCCCAGAAGGACTTTTTGCTGTAACGACTGCCATTTTATTATTTGGGTCAATATGGTCTGACACAGTATATTCCTCCGTACCATTTAAACCATGGAATTCAGCATCTTCATTATTTTTGAATTGTAATGGTAGAACACCCATGCCAATTAAATTAGATCTATGAATTCGCTCATAACTTTTCGCAATGACAGCTTTTACACCAAGTAAGAGGGTACCTTTTGCTGCCCAATCTCGAGATGAGCCGGTACCATACTCACTTCCAGCTAAAATTATTAATGGAATTTGATCTTTTTTATATTGATTGGCTGCCTCAAAAATTGTCATCTTTTGATTGCTTGGCTGATGATTTGTCCATCCACCTTCTGTGCCAGGAGCCAGCTTATTGCGTAACCGAATATTTGCAAATGTACCTCGCATCATCACCTCATGATTACCTCGTCGAGATCCATAAGAGTTAAAATCTTGCTCATGTATACCTTGGTTACGAAGGTAATCGGCAGCAGGGCTATCTTTTGCGATACCACCAGCTGGTGAAATATGATCAGTCGTAACAGAATCACCCAACAAGGCAAGCACTCTTGCACTCTTGATATCATTGATTGGGTCAGGACTTAATGTCATTCCTTCAAAATAAGGTGGGTGCTTTACATAAGTCGATGTTTCATCCCAACTATAAATTTCACCGGTAGAAGTATTAATATTATTCCAGTTTTCATCACCATCAAAAACAGAATTATAACTAGATGAAAACATATCTGAATTGATAGACGACATCAGTGTGTCACTCACATCTTTTTGAGTTGGCCAGATATCCTTTAAATATACGTCATTACCTTTCTGATCCTTACCTAATGGCTCTTCTGTTAAGTTATGCTGCATATTTCCAGCTATAGCATAAGCAACCACCAAAGGAGGGGAGGCTAAAAAATTCATTTGAACTTGAGGATGTATCCTACCTTCAAAATTTCTATTTCCGGATAGGATACTGCAACCGATTAATTCGGAATCATGAACACCTTTACTGACTTCGGTCATTAATGGGCCAGAATTCCCAATACAAGTAGTGCAGCCATAGCCAACTGTCTGAAAACCAAGTTGGTCAAGCGCCTCATTAAGTTTAGCTTTTTTAAGATAATCAGTTACAACCTTGGATCCTGGAGCTAAACTAGTTTTAACCCAGGGTTTGGTTTTGAGACCTGATTTTATTGCATTATTGGCAAGTAAGCCGGCTGCAATCATAACGGCAGGGTTAGATGTATTTGTGCAACTAGTTATTGCAGCAATTAATAACGCACCATCCTTCATTAAAAAAGCATCATTTCCGATATTAATATCTATCTTTCCATCACTTTCACGGTCTTTAATTGCAGATTTTAGGTGCTGCTCAAAAGTTAAGTGAGCTTCTTTGAGCGGTATTCGATCTTGCGGTCTTTTTGGGCCAGCAATACTTGGTTCCACGCTACTCATATCTAGCTCTACCAAGTCACTATAATTGGCATCAGGTTGATCCTTGTCTCTCCATAACCCCTGTGCTTTTGAGTAGGTTTTTATTAGTTCAATATGTTCTTTATCACGACCAGATAATTCCAAATAACGAAGTGTTTCATTATCAATGGGAAATATTGCGCATGTACTACCAAATTCTGGAGACATATTGCCAAGAGTAGCTCTATCTGCCAGTGGAAGCTCGTCAAGACCATTGCCAAAGAATTCGACAAATTTACCTACTACACCTTTTTCACGTAAAATCTCAGTTACAGTTAATACTAAATCGGTAGCAGTTGTGCCTTCACGTAACTTACCAGTTAATTTAAATCCAACCACTTGGGGGATCAGCATAGTAATTGGCTGACCTAACATCGCAGCTTCGGCTTCAATACCACCGACTCCCCAACCAAGGATCCCAAGTCCATTAATCATTGTGGTATGAGAATCTGTTCCAACCACTGTGTCAGGGTAGATTACATGCCTATCATCTATTTTTTTATCAAAAGTTACCCGGCTTAGGTACTCGAGATTAACTTGATGTACGATACCTGTATTGGGTGGAACAACTTTGAAGTTTTCAAAGGCATTTTGCCCCCATTTTAAAAATGAATACCTTTCTTCATTGCGATTAAATTCGATTTCGTTATTCAACGTCAATGCATCAGATTTGGCATAATTATCAACTTGAACGGAGTGATCAATGACAAGCTCTGCTGGTGACAATGGGTTGATGCTATTTGCTTCTCCACCAAGATTGATAACTGCATTTCGCATAGCAGCAAGATCAACAACAGCTGGAACACCAGTGAAATCCTGTAAAATTACACGAGCCGGAGTGAATGATATTTCTTTACTGGGCTTAGCTTTTGGTTCCCAATTAACTACAGCAAGAATATCTTCTTTAGTGATATTTATTCCATCTTCAAAACGCAGTAAATTTTCGAGTAAAATTTTTAACGAATAGGGCAGCAACTTGACTTTATCATTATCAATTGCATCAAGTTTATAGTATTCATAGTTTTTATTATTTAATTCTAGGACTGAGTGAGAGCCAAAGCTGTTTTCCATAGTGGACATCCAAAATTACGGTTAATGAATAAATAAATTTATAATTGGGGCTGAATTATAGCCGATGTTTGATTTAATTTGGGAGATTCTGTGAATTATTTATTATTTTCAACTAACAATTTCATCGACGAAACCACCACCTAAGCAACGATCATTAGAGTATAAAACGGTTGCTTGCCCAGTCGCCAATGCGCGCTGCTTTTCTTTAAATATTATTTTTACTTTTTGGTTATTTAGCATATGAACTTCACAAGCTTGATCTGCTTGCCGATATCTAATTTTCCCATGACATAGGAATTTTTTATCTCTTTGAACAAGATTGTTTGCATTACCTAACCAGGAGAATTTATTGATCACTACACCTTGCTTATATAAATTAGAGTCGTCACCTTGTGCGACAATTAAGTTATTTTTTTCAATATCTTTTTCAATGACATAAAAGGGCGCACCATTTCCATCTTTCTGACCACCAATATTTAATCCTTGCCGTTGTCCTATGGTGTAATACATTAACCCATTATGCTGTCCCATTAAATTGCCTGTTTTATCATAAATAGAACCTGGTTTTTCCGGTAAGTAATTTTTTAAAAACTCTTGAAAAGGTCTCTCACCTATAAAGCAAATACCAGTACTATCTTTTTTGTTAAAATTCAATAAACCATTCATTTTTGCGATTTCTCTAACTTCTTCTTTAGTTAGATCACCTAAAGGAAATAATGTATTTTTAAAAGCATCAGAGTCAACTGCATGTAGAAAATATGTTTGATCCTTGTTTGAATCTTTTGCTTTTACTAGCTCTATTGAATTATTTGATTTTCGTAATTTTGCATAATGTCCAGTGGCAATGTAATCGCCACCAAGTCTCGATGCATAGTCTTTGAAAACACCAAATTTGATTTCACGATTACACAAAATATCTGGGTTTGGCGTTCTTCCAATTTTATACTCATGTAGGAAATCTTTGAATACCAGGTCCATATACTCTTTAGCAAAATTAACGTGATGTAACGGTATAGATAAACTTTTACAAACTTTTTTTGCTTCTTGTAAATCTTCAGCGGCACCACAGTAACCGTCTTCATCATTCCAATTGGTCATATGTAACGCTTGAACATTGGCACCTTTTTGTTGGAGAAGAAGCGCAGTAACAGCTGAGTCAACACCACCCGATAAACCAACAATAACTTTCTTATTAGTAATTTTATCTACTGATGTATCCATTTTCTTGAGTAACGCTTATATTAAATAGTTAGTTTTATCTGATCAACTTAGAGGCTAGTCCTGTATATTTTGATGGTGTTAGCTCAAGTAATTCTTGCTTTGCATCTTGGGGTATATCTAACAATTGTATAAAGTCCGCCAAAATAGATTCATTAATATCGTTACCGCGCGTAAGTGCCTTTAGTTTTTCGTAAGGCTCTGGAATACCATACCTTCGCATGACTGTTTGAATGGCTTCAGCTAAGACTTCCCATCTATTTTCAATATCGTTACTAATAATAGTTTCATCGATTTCTAATTTGTTGATTCCCTTGAGAAGGGATTTGATAGCAATTATGCTATGCCCAATAGCAACGCCTAGATTTCTTTGCACAGTTGAATCGGTTAAGTCTCTCTGAAAGCGTGAAATAGGTAATTTCTCTGCAAAATGACCGAGTAAAGCATTTGCGATACCAAGATTACCCTCAGCATTTTCAAAATCAATTGGATTAATCTTATGTGGCATCGTAGATGAGCCAACCTCATCTCTCTCTAATCGTTGTTTGAAATATCCTAGTGATATATAACCCCAAATATCTCTACATAGATCTATTAGAACAACATTATAACGTATAAGGTTGTGGCAATAATTTGCCATCCAGTCATGAGGTTCAATTTGGGTGGTGAGCGAGTTCGGTTTCAATTGGAGGGAGTTTATGAAATCAGAGCTAATTTTGGGCCAGTCGCAATCTGGGTAAGCAATATGATGAGCATTGAAATTACCTACAGCACCATTAAACTTTCCATAAATATCAATTACTGAAAATTGTTTTTCAAGTCTGTTTAATCTCGCAAATACATTAGCAAATTCCTTACCCACAGTGGTGGGACTAGCTGTTTGACCATGCGTTCTAGAGAGCATTGGTATAGTGGCATAGTTATTAGCAAAAGCCTTTATTTTGCTTTGTAGCTCATGCATGAAAGGTGTGATTACATTTTTTCGTGCCTCATTTAGCATCATTGCATAAGCAAGGTTATTTATATCTTCAGAGGTGCAACCAAAGTGAAGAAAATCATTAATACTTTTATTGTTTTTAAATTGTTCACCTATAAAGTATTCAATCGCCTTAACATCATGATTAGTTTTACTTTCAATTTCTTTGACTCTACGTGCTGCATTGATATCAAAATTCGAGACAATCTCATTTAATTGCTTATTAGTTGTTTCGTCAAAGTTAGCAAGTTCTTTAATATCATTGTGCTTCGAAAGCGTCTGCAGCCAACGGACTTCAATCTCCACTCTGAAACGAATCAGCCCATATTCACTGAAAATATCAATCAATTCCCCTGTTTTATCTGAATACCGCCCATCTAATGGCGAAATTGAGGTTAACTGGTCACGTTTCATATTGGTAATCACTTCCATATCAAAAGAAGAATCATACACTAATAGAACTAAAAGATATCGATTTGCTGTATGATTAGACGAAAGAGATATGATAACGGAGCGATATTCATGGGTAAGGAAAAATACAGAAAAGTTGCTGATAGCATGGGTGAATTAGAGGTGCCACAGAGCGCTCTATGGGGTGCACAAACCCAGCGGGCAGTTAATAATTTTCCAATCAGTGGGATCTGTATTCCTCGACAATTTATTGCGGCACTTGGTCTCATCAAATGGTCGGCAGCACAAGTGAATAATGACTTAGGCTTACTCTCAAAAGAAAAAACTAATGCCATTATGATTGCCTGTGAGGCTATCATCGAAGGTCAGCATGATGGGCAATTTCCTATAGATATTTTTCAAACAGGCTCTGGAACCAGTTCCAATATGAATGCAAATGAAGTTATTGCGAATATAGCAACTTCTGTTAAAGGCACAAGTGTTCATCCTAATGATGATGTGAATATGGGGCAAAGTAGTAATGATGTTATTCCAACAGCAATTCATATTGCAGCTGCGATTGCAATTGATGGTGATTTATTGCCAGCACTTAGTCAATTGGATAAGGAATTGGAAAGTAAGGCACATGAATATCAAGATGTAGTTAAAACTGGTCGAACGCATCTAATGGATGCAATGCCCATTACACTGAGCCAAGAGATAACTGGTTGGCGCTCACAACTCCAGCGAACTTCTGAGCGAATTAATGATTCAATGTCACGATTAATGAGGTTAGCGCAGGGTGGAACTGCTGTAGGAACAGGGATTAATGCGCACCCAGATTTCGGTAATAAATTTGCTGAACTGCTCGCTAAAAAAACGAATATACCGTTTACCTCTTCAGATTCATTCTTTGAATCAATTTCAACCCAAGACACGGCAATTGAGGTATCAGGTCATTTAAAAGTATTAGCAGTTAATTTGATAAAAATTTCGAACGATCTACGCTGGATGAACTCTGGCCCATTGGCTGGATTAGGTGAGATTAAACTTCCAGAACTACAACCAGGATCAAGTATTATGCCAGGGAAAGTAAATCCAGTTATCCCAGAAGCAGTTGCCATGGTTGGGGCTCAAGTCATTGGTAATGATTCGGTAATTACGATTGCCGGCCAATCTGGAAACTTTCAATTGAATGTTATGCTACCTGTGGTTGCACATAATCTTATTCAGAGTATCAGCATACTTTCAAATGCAATGAAAGTAATGGCTGAAAAAGCAATTTGTGGTTTTACTGTAAATGAAGAAAATATTAAAGAGATGTTGGACCGTAATCCGATTTTAGTAACCGCACTTAATTCTGTAATTGGGTATGAGTTGGGTGCAAAAATTGCTAAAAAAGCATACCAAGAGGGAAGAGCGGTAAAGGATGTTGCAGCTGAGCTAACGGATCTAAGTGAAGCTGATTTGGATCGCTTATTAGATCCTAAAGATCTGACAAAAGGTGGAATAAAAGAATAATATTTTTTTATTCATTGGAATAATTTGAATATTGAAGCAAAACTGGATGCACTTCGAGCTAATCCTCTCGCACCTATTAGCGTGGGTGCAAATCATCAAGAAGCATTAAGTAAATATAATACCGCAGGAAAAATGAGAACTGCTGCCGTTATGGTTCCGATTATTAAAAATAATTATCGTTATGAATTATTGCTAACAAAGCGGGCCCAACATTTAAAAGATCACGCTGGTGAAATATGCTTTCCTGGTGGAAGTATGGAGCAAACTGATGGTGATCATTTAGAGGCTGCTTTGCGTGAAACGAGAGAGGAGGTAGGTATAAATTCAACTGAAATTGAAATTATTGGCACCCTCCCTTCAATACCAACTTTGACTGGCTTTATGATACATCCAGTAATTGGATTGGTTGATAAAGCTATAAATATAGTGATTGCTCCTTCTGAAGTCGAGAGCTATCTTACTGTCCCATTTTTGTATTTTTTAAATGATGACAATAAACATGAGAGTATGCATAGTTTTAAAAATACAGAAATAACAATGATTGAATATCATTATAACGGAGCTAGAATATGGGGAGCGACTGCTATGATTATTTCATCATTATGTAAAAAAATAAAAGAGGAATCCATGTGAACCCTAAATTTTCAATTATGGATGATCTGCCTAATGAGAATTCTGCTATAAGTATTGCCAGAATAGTGGGTGATCGAGCGTCTGAAGTTGGTTTTGATTGGCATGAGATAAGCGAGGTTTGGGAGAAAATATATGAGGAGATTTCTGAACTTAAAGATGCAATAACTCATTCACCAAGGGATATTGAGGAAGAGTTAGGTGATTTGTTATTTTCAGTGGTTAACCTAGCTCGACATCTAGAACTTGATCCAGAAAGAGCTTTATCTAGATCTAGTAAGAAATTTATCACTCGCTTTAAAGCTTTAGAATATAATCTCGCCATTAAAGAAAAACTAATATCTGAATGTGATATAGCGGAGCTTGAGCAACTTTGGGAAGCTCAAAAGTAGAGCTATATAAGCATATTTCTCTTAAACGTCGAAGTTAACTCCTTGTGCTAATGGCAGTTCACTACTCCAGTTAATGGTATTAGTTTGACGTCGCATATAAGCTTTCCATGAATCAGAGCCAGCCTCACGGCCACCACCAGTTTCTTTCTCTCCACCAAACGCACCACCAATTTCTGCTCCAGAAGTTCCAATATTAACATTAGCAATGCCACAGTCCGATCCTAAGTTGGAGAGGAAGCGTTCGGCATTTTGAAGATTGTTGGTAAATATTGCTGATGAAAGCCCTTGTTTTACATCATTTTGTTTAGCTATTGCATCATCAAGTGATTTACATGGAATTAAATACAATAATGGACCAAATGTTTCATCCTGAACAATATCCCATTCATTTTCAGCGGTTGCGATGATGGGTGAAATGAAATGACCTTTGCTACCGACTCTTTCACCACCACAGAGAATTTCACCACCAGATTCACGAACTTTATTAACAGCGGCTTCAACATTTTGTACAGATTTTTCATCAATTAAAGGTCCCATGAGTGTTTTTTGATCTAATGGGTCACCTATGGGTATTTGTTGATAAGCGTGCACTAGTTTTTCTTTTAATTCTGTAAAGCGAGATTCATGTACCAGTACACGTCTTGTAGTAGTGCATCTCTGACCAGCAGTTCCCACTGAACCGAAGACAATTCCGGGAACGGTAATATCAAAGTTAGCAGATTCATCTACTATTATGGCATTGTTGCCGCCAAGTTCGAGAAGAAATTTACCCATTCTTGCCGCTACATTCTTACCTACTTTTTTGCCTACCTCACAAGAACCAGTAAATGAAAGTAAGTCTATACGCCTATCATCAACTAGTTTTTGAGAGAGTATATTTGATTCATCATTAATTAAATAGAAGATATCTGGTAAACCTTGAT
>MDTG01186814.1_pt1 | contig 11908 bp, 9 predicted proteins | sample 811421 | NCBI WGS metagenome assembly MDTG01 (sample SAMN05326645, study PRJNA326480) | marine metagenome | isolation source: seawater | place: Pacific Ocean: South East | collected 2011 | reverse complement strand
TATATAATATTGATAATATTAATATAAAGGAAAAATTTAAAAGAATTATTTAATATTACTCTATTAATGATTATAGGGTTAACAACTATTAAAAAAGCATAACAAACCATTATTAATAAAAATATATTATAACCTATACTAAATGTAAATTCAATAGATAATAAAATTGTATTTAATAAATATATTATAGGAGCATATTTAATTAAAAACTTAAACATCTTGTGAAAGATTTAAATAAATAGATTTTAATCTCTTAATGAAAAATATAAAATACAAACAATATATAAAAAAGGGAAGTAGAATATAATGCAATAATGTAAAGTCAAAAGTATATGAGATTGAAAAATATATAACAGGTAAAGAAATAATTATTAATAAATATAAATTATTACTAAACGGAGTAATTCCAATATTCCTATAGATAAAAATTAACTGCGCAATATTTAAAAACAAAGTAAAGAAAACAAATAAAATAACCATTGCAATAAGGCCGTAATGACCAATAAAAATAATAGCTGAAAAAGACATCAAAATAGCTTTAATTACTTGTAATATTAATTCTTGTTTCTCCAAGCCTGCCATTAACATAAATGTTCCTGAACTACCTGTTAATAACAAGATTATTCTTGCACACATGATAATATATAAATAAATTGTATATCTACTAAGCATTCCACTATCATCATATAAATACAAAATATCACTAGCAAAAAGAATAATAATAATAATAAATGGCATTGTAAATAAATTAACCATAAAAGTTGTTTGTTTATATAAAGAGCTTAATTCAGATATCTTATTTTCTTTATATAATTTAGTTATAGCTGGAGCAAAAATATTATTAAGATTTCTTATAATAAACATAGTTACACCAGTTACTGTTAACAATATACTATATATACCAATTTGTTCAGGTGATAATTTTATACTAATAATAAGTGATAGTGATTGTGCAGCAAAAAATGACACTAAAGAATTAGCATACATGCTTTTACCATAATCTATTACATCTTTATCTATTTTATAAGATTTTTCTTTCTTAACACCTATAAAGGAAACCTCATTCTTATTAAAGAAATAAAATAATATGGCAACAGTTAGAAAAGTTGTAAATAATTCAATAAAAATAAAGTAAATAATATTATTAGTATAAGTAAAAATAAAGTAAGTTAAAATTGCCCTTAAAGGAACCGTTACAAAGGTACCATAGATAATTATCTCTTTTACTTTAAAAATTGCGCGATATAATGATGTTATAATTCCTGTCAAAATAGATATTGGAGCATGAATAGATACAATCAATAAGATAAGATAAAATCCTTCAATATCTTTATATATATAATTATCAAGCCATGGAGCAAGAAACCACATAAAAAAAAGAAAAATACAAGATACTAAAATAGCATAATGCAGGATTATACGCATAAATTGCTTAGCATCTGAAATATTTTTCTCAATATAATTTGGCATATATTTAAGTATAATCCATGGAATTCCCAATGAAAGTATAGTGTTTGAAAAAGATGCAAATGAATGAGCTGCAACATACTTACCCCAAGCATCTAATCCTACAATATCTATAAGATATATTTTAATAAGAAATCCAATAAGAAATCCAAATACAGATCCGAAGATACCCCAGTTTGCCTGATTGATAATTAACTTTAGCATAATCAATATTTTAAGATCTCAAAATCACGTTTATATACTTCATATACAATATCTCTCATTTCCTTCGTGTAAACTTCTTGATATGTTGGCTTATTAACATTAGAATTTAATAATGGTAATTCTATAACTTTACCTAACTTCTTTGATAATTTACTTATATCATTCTCAAGATTCTCATATTTACCTACAAAATCTATAATGATATCATTGTTCTTATTAGAAATAAATTCTGTTTGAGGAATAAAATGACTAATCTTATAAATAATAGATTCATCTAAACCATTACACACAAAATCTTCAAAACTATTAAAGCATGAAAGATAATCTTGATACCCCCTCTTATCATGAATATTCATTCCTCCAATCTCAAGAAATTTAAATGCCGAATAAAGTCTATCGTATGGATTTCTAACAAAAGAAAAAATATAATATTCTTTTATCTCTTTTTTAAATAAATTTTGATAAAATGAAATTTTTCTATGCCCCTCATTAGAAACATTTCCATAAATTGCATTTACTAATGAAATGCCCGCTGTTTTAGGAATATGAATAAAAATAGTATTAGAGTTATAAAAAGCGTTTAACAAAGTACCTTTTTTATGTAATTTATAACTTTGAGAAGCGGCAAATCTTCTTTCTCTAATATAATTAAATATTCTCTTAATCACCTTTAATAACATTATCTATAAAAAACTTAACTAAAATATCAATTCTATAATTATTATCAAAAATTAATTCTCTCTTTGAACTCATATGATAAAGTATACATTTTACTAATGAATTCGGATTTTTAGCTTCTGCAAGAAAAATGTCTTGATCATCATTTTTGATCAACTCAGAAATTCCCTGACCTTTAATTGCAATAAAAGGTGTATTAGTAGCCCATGATTCTAAATATACACATCCTAAGGCCTCATAGTAAGAAGGCAAAACAAATAAATCAATCTCATTATAAAAATTATTTAACTCATGATGCATCTTTTCTTGCTCAAAAAAAATAAATTGCGATAATTTATTCTTAATTACATATTTATAACATTTAGAAAAAGTTGACCCAGAACCTATTAATCTCAATTGTAAATTATAACCTTGATGAAAAAGTGACTCAACAGACTTTATCAAAGTAATATGGTCTTTTAACTCCCAAAAGTTAGCAATACATCCAATAGTATAAACTTCATTCTTTTTTAATTTCAAAGGATAAAATTTATTAACATCTACACCATTATACATTACAAATTCTGATTTAGGAATATATTTAGAATATTTATTTAATTCATTTAAAACTAGTTTAGAAACTCCAATATTAACATCTATTTTGTTTAACTGTTTTAATGAACGGTCAGTTAAAATTTGATTTTGAAAATTACGAATAAAGCTAAATCTACCATTCTCTAATTGTAAAACATCTCTTCCATGATGATGTATAATAGTTTTAGCAGGAGATAAATTTGATAAAGCATTTACTAAATAAGCAGAAGGATAGGTTACATGCCCATGTATTATTCTAATATTATCAAGGTTTCTTTTTGCAATAAATCTAATTATCCTTTTACAATTGAAAAAATTAAATAAACCAGGAAAAATAAAATATGGAAAATCAATCAATTTAAAAACTAAAACATCAAAACCTTCATAATTATAGTCTTGTTCCTTTGAAAAAACTGAAACTATTTTTATTACTTTAATTTCAAAGTCAGTTTGCTTATATATTTCTTTAATCTGATCAAATATATAAATACCTCTATAATCGTTTTTAGAAGGAAAAAAAGGAGTCAAAACCAAATATTTTTTCTGAATATTACACATTAAAATGAGTATAATTTAGTAAATTCTGGAAACTTGTTTATAACATATTCAATTGTTTCTTTCTTTAATTCTTTAACATATTGACAATCTACACCAGACCTATTAAAAACTCCTTTAAAACTTCCATCTTTAGGAGCATTGCCATACTGTTGATTATTATTAATAGACATTTCCTTAATGCTAGAAAAAGTTGATATTTCAACTGACTTTTTAATTAATGATAAATTCACGTCCCATCCTAGAGCAATAATTAAAAATTTTATCTCATCAAAACAATTTCTTTTTAAGTCTGAATAATTTAATATATAATCAGCCTTTTTTACTGATATAAAATAAAAATTCATCCATTCTTTTATCTTATATTTTACATAAAAATCAATATCATTTAAAGAAGATCTAATATGTTTAGAATCATTTGGAAAAGGAATCTCTCTATTTTTATAAAAATAATATGCAGAAACTAAAGTATCTAAAGGATTTCTATGAATAAATATTTTAAAATCAAACAAGTTATAAGGTTTTTTATAAATTTTATGTGTTCTGTAAAATAATGGAAAGCCAGATGTATTAATATACGTAGTAGCACGATCCATAACATTATTCTGTAACATATTTAATTTATCATAAGTAATAGTTTTTGAAATATCTTTGTCTTTTAATAAACTCATATAATTAAAAAGCAAAAACCTTACCCAAGTATTACCACTTTTTGGATATCCAAACAACAAAATTTTTTCTTGATCAATTCTTGAAAAAAAATTCTTTAACTTATTATTAACTAGCCACCAATAATATTTATCTTTAATATACTCTATCATACTAAATTTTCTATTATATCTTCCCATTGCTTAATTCTTAATTTCCAATCAAATCGTTGAGAAAATAAAAATGCTCCTTTTGAAGCGTTTTTTAAAAGCAATGGGTCTTGAATAAGATTTTTAATTTTTAGATATGCTTGTTCATTAGTACTAATTACAAACCCATTTTTATTATCCTTAATAATCTCATCAATTCCATATGAATCGTATACTAAAGAGGGAATAGATGCGGCAGCAGTCTCAAGAATCACCTTAGGAAATCCTTCTGAATGAGAAAGTAATATATTAAGATCCATTATGTTTAACAATTTTACTATTTCTGCATGATTCCGATGACCATGAAAAATCACATTAGATGTTGCTATAGATTCTAATTTCATTTTTAAAGAACCCGAACCTATAATATGGAACCTGAGACTTCTAAAATTATTTGCTAAATCTAAGATCTCCGAAATTCTTTTTCTTTTTGTCAATGAACCAATAAAAACAATATTTTTTAGACTTTTAATCACACGCTTATTACAAAATTTTTTATAATCTAATCCTAGATATAATGGTGTAGGTATAATATCAACTCCACATGTGGCTGATTTAATAATATGAGGAGTAATACCAAAGATATTTGGAATTAATTCAAAATACTTTTTCATTGCATATTTAGAGCCAAAACTATCTATCATACTTTTAAATCTCTGGTCACACATGTTCCCTTCTATAGTAGTGAAAAGTTTAATATTAAAAAGCTTCGATACTTTTAAGACCCAAATAGGAGTTGAATGGTGTTTAGGAATATATGAAACATCAGACCATAAAATACCAATAAAAAAAGCAAAAAAATTAGATATATTAAAAAATGTATTATAAACTCTAATATAACGAACACCTTTAATTAAATTGATACAGTCAAATGGACTTGTAATAAGTGTCTTAACATCAAACTTATCCTTATTTAAATTCAATGCAATAGATAAACAATTAATATTTTGTGCATTATTATGATTTATATAAGCTCCTAAAAATATCTTTTTCTTTTTCATTTCAATAAAGATAAGAATTTTTGCTCATTATAATCAGAATAAAATAAGCTCTCCCATCTCTTTACCATATTTGAACATTCGTTATAATTAGCAATAATATGTTTAATATCATTATCTAATACATAATCAAAATCTTTAAAAAACATATTATATTCCTTTGACAATGATTTTAAAAACAGTGTAGGAATACCAAAATAAGAAGCTTCAAAAGTAGTTGAAGAATAAGCTGTTAAATGTAATGAACATAATTTGAAAGATTCAAACAACAAATCATTTGAAACATACACATTATCAAAAATAAATAATGGATTAATATTAAAAGCATTATTAAATCTAGGATGATTACGCAAGTAAAAATTATATTCTCTATTTAATTTTATAAATTCTATAAGCTCCATTAAAAGATTATTATTCTGTTGATTAGTATGGTCATTTGTAAATTGCAATGTAACTAGTATATTATTATTAAAACGTCTATGTAAGATACTAGAATCTATTCTATTTACTCCAATTACATAAGAATTACCAATAAGATAACCACTTGAATCAGAAGTATCTAGAATATTCTTAAATTTATCACCAAATAATAATAATTTTATATTATTTTCTTTAATTTTAATAGAAACTTCTCCATTTAAAATATATGATGATTTTTCAGAATAAATTATACCATGTTGTAAATCATAAATATTAGCTTGACTATTCAATCCTCTAAATATACTTGTCATGCTTTGAGAAAGAACAATGCAATTTTTAAATCTATACCCCTTTAAAATTGTTAAAGATAAAATTCTGGCTATCTTTTTATCCGACTTTATAAACTTTCGTAAAATAATGATAAGCACATAAATAAAATCAAAAGGTACTGCTTTAGCATTTCTATTTTGATTACTATAATAATCAGGTTCTTCAAAAACTACATAAGAAATATTATTATTCCTACAAGAATTATACAGATGATTAAAAAAGATATTTTCTTCTTCAAATCCTCTATTAAAATGATGAGGATAATAGAAGACAACATCAATATAATTATTTCTAGAAAATAAAAAATAAAAAAATGATTTTAAGAAATATATCATATATTGTAACCAAAATAAGTATTTAAATCATTCATATGTTTATTGCAATATTGAATATCATTTTTTGATAACTCTTTTAAATATCCGCCAATAATAGCATTACGAACTTTAAGCTGATTTCTTTCTTTACCAAAATATTTAAAGCCATCTAATTGATTATTTATCTCTTGATTTCTCATTTTATCAGCACTACTTTCATTATAAACCTCCATAACAATATCTCTTGTAGTTTCTATACCTAAAAAATCACATATATCATACAATTTATCTATACCATCATTTAATAAATCTTCATATTTCAAAAGATAAAATGACCTTGGTATTTTCTTAGACTTAAACCATAGATTATAAAAATGTAATATTCGTCTAAAACCTAGAATATCATTTTGGACAAATTCAGAAATAGAGGAAAATATAAAAGGGTCTTTCGCTCTTTTTGTTACTTGATAAAAATGTGATACTATTACATCTCTTGGATCTCTCACTAAAAATAGAACTTTAGATCTTCTATAATAAAAACGATTTGTAAATTTAAATAGATAATATGGATCTTGACGCATCCCATTTTCAATAATTATTTCACTCATATCATGAGTATCAAATATCTTAATATTAGTACTTGATCGTTCTTGTATTTTGATTAGCATATGTTTTAACCATGTTCTACCTGTTTTAGGAAATGATACTAAAAAAAACTGATTTTTTGGATAAGTAAATGAATTAATAAAATCTTTTATATTTCTAAAAAATATCATAATATTTATATAATTAAGGTAATATAAATTGAATTATATAAAAAAAAATTATTTTTCATTAGAAAAATAATCAGAATCTATAGAATAACCATAATTATAACCATAACCATAACCATCATTAGAATCTGCAATGTCATTAAAAATAATTTGCACATTACCTAATCTCTTATTAGAATTAATATCATTCAAATAGTTTAATGACTTTTTACTAGTAACGTATTGTCTAACAATAAATAAACTAATATCTACGTACGGCACTAAAACTAATGAGTCTGACACTAAGCCTATTGGAGGTGTATCAATTACAATCACATCATATATATCTTTTAATTTATCCATCAAATTAGCAAACTTTTTCCCAATAAATAATTCAGCAGGATTAACAGGTAATGGCCCTGCAAGTAGTAAGTCTAGATTTTTTTCTTTTGTTGATTTTACAACTTCTTCAAGCTTACATTTTCCTGATAAATAATTTGAAAGTCCGACATTATTATTATGGCCAAAATCAGAATAAATCTTAGGTCTTCTAAGGTCAGCTCCAATTAATAATGTTCTTTTATCAGAACGAGATAAAACAATACTAAGATTTGATGAGATATATGTTTTTCCTTCAGAAGATACAGTAGAGGTTACCATATAAACAATACCTTTGTTTTTGTTGGTTAAAAAATCTAAACTTGTACGAAGACCTCTAAAACCTTCAAATAAAGAAGATTTTGGATTATGATTAAATAATAAATTATAACCGCTGTAATTCTTTCCAAGCATAGAAATAATAGGAATATCTGTTAATGAAATAATATCTTCTCTGGTATTAATCTTATTAGACAAAAATTCAAGAAAAAATATAATAAAAATTGGTAGAATAAAACCAAATAATATTGCAATAATTATATTTAGTCTCTTATTAGGATATTCTGGGTTCTTATTAAAATACATTGCAGGTTCTAATATCTTACTATCAGAAACAATAGATGAATAGTTTATTTTTGCTTCTGCTCTTTTAGTTAAAAGAAAAGTATATACTTTCTCACTTATTGACTGAAGCCGTTCAATACTTAACAATTCTCTTTCAACTTCTGGAATAGTATTTAAAGATTTTTCCAAATCTAAAATTCTACCTTTAATATCTTTAATACGTAAATTATTTGCAGACCTATTAGTATTTATAGATTCTTTTATATTTATAACTAATTGTTTAATTTGTCGATTATATTGAACTATCGCCGGATTATTAATTTGTCCTCCAGCAATTAATATATCTTTCTTGATTTGTATTTCAACCAACTGATCTGTTAATAAATTAATCGCTGGGTCATCAACACCAAAAGAAGTAGGAACACTTACTCCATCAATAGCTTTCCCCTGTTCAAGATATTTTTCTAAATAATCATAATAATTATTAATATTCTGACTAGTTACAAGTTCAGATTCAACTGCAGCGATATTTGTATAAATACTCTGAGCTTTTAGACTAAGGTCAGTAATATTATTTTTATTTTTATATTCTTGTATTTGTTGTTCTATTAATGATAAAGAGTCTCTCATTTCAATGAGTTGATTATTTATAAAATTAACAGTGTTTTTAGACACCATACTCTTCTCTTGAATCTCTGATTGAATATAATTATCTATTAATTTATTTAAAAAAACAACACCTTTATATTGATCTGGAATTAATATAGAAATATTCAGAACTGAAGATTCTCTATCTTTTTGATACACCTTTATTCTTTTTTTATATTCTTTTGTAAGCTTTTTTAAAGAAAAAAATTGAATATAAACTTCTTTATATTCATTGTAATATCTCGGATCTAATAATATAGTAATAGGCGTATCAAAAAACAAAAATTCTTTTCCAAAACTATAAACAGATGTATCTTTATTTATTTTAAATTTTTTATCATCTAGAATCTGGATAATTAATGAACGGCCTTGTAAATTATGACTATATGGGCAAATAAGATTGACTGGACTCTTATATATCTCTGATTTTTTTACTCTACCAATCACAGAATAAGAAATATCATATCTAAGATCTTCTAAAGTTTTATAAATAAGCGGAAATGAACGTAATAATAATATCTTATTTGATATATTATTATCATCTTTTACTATAGAATTATTATATAATAAATCCGATGCTGAAGAAATATCATTATCTTGTTTCACAAAAACAGATGATTCAACTCTATATAAGTCAGTTGAATAACGATTATAGGTAAATGCTATAGAAATCGAAATAAATAAACCTATAAATATAAAGAACCAATTATGTTTAATTCTAGATAATAACTGTTTAATATTTATTATCTCATTAATATTTTCACTCATATTATCTATCTTGTAGTAATTAATAAATAAAGTGACATTGCAGATAAAGATAATGAGATAATATTTGTTATATTATTCAATACGTAAAATCTTTTCTTTAAAGGAGCTATATATACAATATCATGAGATTTTAACATAATATCATTATTTTTTAATATATCCTTCTTGGTTAAGTCAAGATAGATTATCTTATTCTCATTATTCTGATTTCTAATAATTTTAACTTTTCTTCTATTTGCAGTTGTTTTCAGATCACCAGCCAAACTTAAGGCATATAAGACATTAACTTTAGAATCCTTTATACTAAATGTTCCCGGATTATTTACTTCACCTAAAATAGTAATATCAAAATTAATAATATTTAACTTGACCACTGGTTGTTCAAAATATGAAATAGCGATATCTTTAATTTTAACCTCTAATTCATTAAGTGTAAAACCTTCAGCTTTTATTTTACCAAAAGAAGGTAAATCTAAACAACCATCCTCTTTTATTAAATAACCATATAAATACGGATTCTGTACTAATAATTGAGAATTATTTACTTTCTCTTTGTTAAAGAAATCATGCTGCTGTTCAGTAGTCGTGCTAATTTGAACTGAGATAAGATCTCCAATCTCTAACCTATAAGGCTTGATAGGTGTGTTTTTAGCATCAAATTCTTCGTATTTACGAACATATTCTAAATCATGATTTGTAATACATGAAGAAAAAAGAAATAAAAGACAAAGAAAAAAAATCTTATTTATTCTCATAAATATATTTATATAATAAGTAATTAATGCAAATATCGTAAAATTATTTAAGATATTAACTAGTAATAAAATATAGAAAATTTTAATATATTATCAATTCTCTTAACTGTTTTTCAAAACGTGATTTAGATAAGAAATTATCTTCCAAAACTTTAGAAAAAGGAACTGGAGTATCTAAGGATGATGATCGTACAATAGGAGCATCTAAGTACTCAAAACAACTATTGTTGATCAAATATGCTATGTCTGCACCGAAACCACCAATCATACAGTCTTCATGTAATATAATAACCTTCCCTGTTCGCTTAACTGAATTAATAATAGTTTTCTCATCTAAAGGAATAAGCGTCCTTAAATCAATTAAATCAGCACTAATAGATGAATCTTGATTAATAATATCTAATGCCCAATGAACTCCAGCACCATATGTTATGATTGTAACATCATTACCTTCCTTTAATAAATTCGCCTTACCTAACTCAACTGTATAATAATCATCAGGAATAATTTCATACACACTTCTATAAAGTGCCTTATGCTCAAAAAACATAACAGGATTAGGATCATTAATTGATTCTGCTAATAAACCTTTAGCATCTCTAGGAAAAGCTGGATAAACAACCTTTAATCCTGGTGTATGAGTAAACCATGATTCATTCGATTGAGAGTGAAATGGACCTGCCGCTACTCCTCCTCCAGTTGGCATTCTTACTACAACATCTACATTCTCTCCCCATCTATAATGTGTTTTTGCTATATTATTCACAATTGCATTAAAACCAGAACTTACAAAATCTGCAAATTGCATTTCAATAACTGATTTATAACCATTAATTGAAAGCCCCAATCCAGCACTAAGTATAACTGACTCACAAATAGGAGTATTACGTACACGGTTACTCCCAAATTGTTTACAAAAACCATCCGTTACTTTAAATACACCACCATATTCAGCAATATCCTGTCCCATAATAATAAGATTATCATATTTAAGCATAGATTGTCTTAAACCATCAGATATTGCATCCACATATCTTTTGTTAGATTCAAGAGAATCAGAGGAAATAATAGAAGAATCATAATTTCTATAAATATCATTTAATTCAATATCAGTATTAGCTATTAACTTAGGCTCATTATCGGCATTATTCCAAGCGATATTTATCACATCCTTGAAATCTTTCCGAATCAAATCAACAGTCTCTTGATTTAATAAGCCTCTATTTATAAGAAAATTTTCAAAATTATCAACTGGATCTTTCTTACTCCATTTATTTAATAATGATTTTGGAACATATTTTACTCCTGAAGCTTCTTCATGTCCTCTCATTCTAAATGTCATACATTCAAGAATGACAGGCTTGCTATCAATTAACATCTTTTGCTTTATTTTTTTTACTGTATTGTAAACTTCTAATATATTATTACCATCAACAGAAAATGCTGGAATCCCATAACCAATTCCTTTATCAGCAAAACTCTTACATCTAAACTGTTCATTACTAGGAGTAGACAAACCATAACCATTATTTTCAATAACAAAAATAACAGGTAAATCCCAAACTGCAGCAACATTAATAGCTTCATGAAAATCTCCTTCACTAGCACCTCCATCACCAGTAAAAACTGCTGATATTTTAGAGTTAT
>MDTG01077107.1_pt1 | contig 11908 bp, 9 predicted proteins | sample 811421 | NCBI WGS metagenome assembly MDTG01 (sample SAMN05326645, study PRJNA326480) | marine metagenome | isolation source: seawater | place: Pacific Ocean: South East | collected 2011 | reverse complement strand
CTTGACAATTTATACCCATTTGATCTAAGACATCCAAAAAATAGCTTAATTAGATTTATGGCTTATATTTTATATAAAAAAGCAGATTATTTAGTGAGTAACTCTATTGATTTGGCAAAAGACATATCAAGTAAGTTTAAAATTAATAGAATAAAAGTAATTTATAATGGTTATGAATTAAATAATATAGAAAAATTATCTTCTGAAAATCCAAATTGTAAAATTTTTAAAAATAATAAAGTAATTATTACCGTGGCAAGACTTTCTGATCAGAAAGGCTTAGATATATTAATAAAAGCTTTTCAAATAGTTAGAAAAGAGCTTAAATGCAAATTAATCATATTAGGGGAGGGTGTTCTTAAAGAAAAACTTATTAATCTTTCTAAAAAACTAAAAATTAAAAATGATGTTCATTTCCTAGGTTTTAAATATAATCCTTACTCCTATATGAGAAGATCAGATCTATTTGTATTATCTTCTCCTACCGAAGGACTACCTGGTTCATTAATACAAGCATTAGCATTAAGAATGAATATAATAAGCACAAATTGTAACTTTGGCCCAAGAGAAATTCTAAAAGATGGAAAATTAGGAAAACTTGTTCCTATAAATAATGAAAAAATACTTGCACAAGAAATTCTTATTTCACTAAAAGGAACTTATAAAAAACCTAATAGAAAAGATTTAGATCTCGAAAGATTTGATATGAAAATTGCAGCTGATAAATATATATCACTTATAGAAAAAGTAATAATTTCAAGATGAAAAACAAAATTAAAATATTACATTTAATAACCAGTCTTAGGCAAGGAGGGGCTCAAAGAATTTTATGTGAATTAATATACTCTACTTCAAATACTTTCGAACATACTATTTGGGTTCTAATGCATGAGGAGAATGCCGAAATATTTATAGAGGCTAAGTCAATGGGGATAAAAATATATAGCATTAATAACCAAAACCCTTTTTTATTTTTAAAATCTATTTTTAAATTATTTAATTTCATTGAAACAAATAAACCAAATTTAATACAAACTTGGCTATATCATAGTGATCTTTTCAGTGTAATTTTAAAAAATAAAAAAATTCCAATATTATGGAATATTAGACACTCAAACTCTAAGATTATAAATTCACCAATTCATAGAATAATAACAATAAGAGCATGCATTCTCCTATCACATTTTATTCCTAAAAAAATAATTTCTTGCTCAAATTCTGGAATTAAATATCATAAAAGGTTAGGTTATGCAAAAAAATTTATCTATATTCCAAATGGCACTGCAAGAAATAATGATTTTTTAAAAATCAAAAAGTTTAGAAATGAGATTATAAATATAGGATTCTTTCATAGATTCAATGCTCAAAAGGATATAAAAAACTTTTTAAAAGCATGTTTTATTTTGAAAAATCAATACTCAAGAAATATTAATATAATAATGGGCGGGACCAACATGAATGAGCACAATGAAAAATTAATGAGTCTAATAAAAAAATATAATTTAAAGAAAGAAATAAATTTAAAAGGTTTTATCAAAAATATTGGATATAACATTTGTCAATGTGACTTAACTGTTATGTCTAGTATGGAGGGAGAGGGTTGTCCAAATATTATTATAGAATCAATTTCATACCAGGTTCCTGTAGTAGCAACTAACTGTGGTGATTCTGAAGAGATAGTAGGAGAATGTGGTTATATTGTTCCAATTAAAAGTCCAAATAGTTTAGCTTCAAAAATAAATTTATTAATTGATAATATTAATAATAAAAAAGAATATGAAAAGCTTAAATCTAACTGTCAGAAAAGATGGGAAGAAAATTTCCAGAAAATTAATATGATTAATAAGTATAAGGATACGTGGATTAGATATTCAAAAAATATTTAAAAAATATTTCTCATTAATTTCCAATTAATCATCAATTAATAAATTTAATCAAATTAAAGCTTTTAAATTAAATAATAAAATCAGAAGAAAAAATTTTTTTTAATAAAACAATCAAATGAAAAAATTATTATTTTAAATTTTGATGATTTTCACATAACTATAAAAAAATTATTTATGAATATATTTATGATGATAAATAGGATTTAGATCTTTTAAAAGTTGATTTTTTATCAATTACAAACTATGATTTGTCAAATTACTTACAAATAATTTTCTTAAATAAATAGATAGAACTTCTATAATTTTCGCTATAAAGCAAGATATTAATACTTAGATCATAATTAAGTTTAATGGATAATAAGTTTAGATAAAGGTTAAAGATTTAATCTTATAAAAAATAAAAATTTATTAAACTTTTATTGGCAGATCATATTATCAAAAATTTAATCTCAATAAAAAAAATATATTTTCAATTTCATATTCAAACTAGCTTTAAAATTATTTAAAAGATTAGGAAAAGTTTTATTTTTAATGATAAATTTTTCTAAAGTAAATTACTTAATAAAGAAATTATTGTTAATTTTTGGGAGTACATCAAAATAATATTATTAAATGGCATCTATAGTTATGACTAGTAATTTGTTTTAATTCTTGGTAAATTGAGTCCAAAAAGGACTAGATACTATTTTGAAATTAAAAAAAGCATATTTTAATCGACCAAAAGGTATTCAAAAATATGCATCTGAGCTGATATTTGGTGATTCTTCCTCCACGAAACAAATTTATAATTTGATTAAATCTCTAAATAAAAATTCAAAAGTTTTATTTATAGGGGCAGCAGAAAAAACAAAATTAGCTGAGATTGCTATGAATAATTTTGATTATTTTGGTTTAGATATTTATAAAACTGAATATGTAACACATATTGGTGATGCTCAAAAAATGTTATTTAAAGATAATTTTTTTAACTTGGTAGTAATACAATCTGTTCTAGAGCACCTACAAAATCCTGAAAAGTGTGCAAATGAAATTTATAGAGTATTAAAAACTAATGGTTATTTATATTCCGAAGCACCATTTATGCAAGAAGTTCATGAACCTGGATCAGATTTTTTAAGATTCAGCCCAGAAGCACATATTTATCTCTTCCGAAAATTAAAAATTTTAAATATTGAGATTACAAAAGGTATTGGATATAACATGTTGTGGAGCCTAAGATATTTTATTTCAACAATAATAAGAAATAAAAAAATTGCAGGTCTATTATGCTTTCCTTTTTTATGGTTAAGATATTTTGAAAAAATAATACCTCATTCTCAATTTTTATGGGATGGCTGTTCTGAAACTGCAATACTTGCTAAAAAAAGTAAAAATATTTCTCCTATAAAAAATATTTTAAAAATTTTTTCTTTAAAAAAATTTAAATATAAAAAAGTATCATTTTGAATATTAAAATAAATATATTATTGAAATATTTTAAGCGTATATAAATTATTTATAAATAATATTATTTTAAGCAGAATAAAGCCAAATCATCGAAGTATAATCCTATATAATTTATAAGATATAGAAAAACATTAGAATGATATAACAATTGAAGATGATATTATTTTGAAATAAAAATTATTCTAAATTCTTAATATAATAATTCAAATCAACTTTATTTATTTCTCCATTTGATATTTCATAAACATTATCGCAATGCTTAAGAGTATTTAATCTATGAGCAATAATAATAATTGTTGGATTTGATGGTATTGATCTTATATTTTGCATAACTTTATCCTCAGTTTTATTATCTAATGCACTAGTTGCTTCATCTAAAAAAAGTATTGAAGGATTATTATAGATTGCTCTTGCAATTCCTATCCTTTGTCTTTGACCTCCGCTTAATAAAATACCATTCTCACCCATCCTTGTTTCATATCCTAAAGGTAGTTTTTCTATAAAATCATTTATCATTGCACATTTGGCGGCTTTTTTCATATTAATTAAATTCTGAGATTTAAATTTTCCAGCACAAATATTATTTCTTATCGTATCATCAGACATATAAATAGATTGTGGTACATGGCAAATTAATGAGTACCATTTTCTCATAAACTCTTCATTTTCATAATCTAAAGGAATCCCATCAATTAATATGCTTCCATTTTTAGGCTTTAATAGTCCAATTAAAATATCCTGCAGAGTACTTTTCCCACAACCGGTTTGGCCTAATATTCCAATAATCTCTCCTTTATTTATTTTTAAATTTACATTTTTTAAAGAAAAATCATTATCTTTATATGAGTAATTAATGTTATCTAAAATTATTGATTTCTGAAAATTGAAATTAAAATTTTCCTTTTTATTTTTAATATTTAAACCTCTTTTTAAATTATTTTTTAAATAAAAAGAATCAACATTATCTAACACCTCATTTAAGGAATCAGATCTAAATTTAAAATTAACCCAACAAGAGTATAATTTTTGCAAATTATAAATTAATTTTTGACTTGCCAATGCAAATGTCCCTAATATAGATATTGAAGCTGTAGATGATATTTCTTCTTTATTTATTAAAACTAAAGATATAATAACAATAATAAATAAACTAAATCCCTCTATAAAAAATCTAGGAGTATTTGAAAGTAAAATATTATTTGTTTTTAAGCTTCTTATAGAAAATTCCTTTTTAGCAAAACTATCTAAGTAAAATTCGTTTAATTGATAAATAATTAAATCTCTTTTTGATGCATAAGATTCTTGTACACATTTAATTTGATCTCTAGTTAAATTAGAAATTTGAATACTATTTCTATTGATTGATTTTCTATTTCTAATACTCAAAATATAATAAATAAAACCAAATATAATAAGAGTAAGAAAACCAACTCTAAAATTTACAACTAAAAGACTAATTACTAGTGATATACATAATAAAAAAGATGTAAAAAATTGCAAAATTAGATTAATACATGCTGCAGAGTTCTCTATTTGTAAAGTAGTCAAATTAATATACTTGCTCGAGTTCATTTGGATATGTTCCTCATAAGATAAAGATGTAAAAGTTCGATATAATCTCCTACTAATATTTGAAATAACTTTTTTATAAAAATCAGTATAAAATCTTAAATTTATAATTTGTAAGCCTGTACTCAATATTAGAAATATAATTACTAAAAATCCAACCTCAGAAAGGGTTAAAGTATTGATCTTTAAATTTAAAAATAGGATATTAATATTTGAATTAACTTCATTAGATTGATTTAATAAAAGACTAAAAAAGGGGCCAAAAATAAGCACAGAAAATGATTGCATAATTGCAGATATAAACATTATGAAGAGAACCAAAAATAGATATAATCTATGCTTTTTTTTTAAAACATTAAAAACTTTTTTTAATAAAATTAGAGTATTTATACTAAGATGACTTTCTGATTTCATAGAATATTTTTGCACTAATTTAATTGCATAAATAAATTTTTATATTTCTAATTCTCATAAAGATATTTTAATTATTAAAAAATTTTGGATTATCTTTAGAAAATAATTGATACCATTCAATATATTTTTTAAATCCAATCTCTATTGGAAATTGAGGATTATAGCCTAAAAGATCTTTTGCTTTTTTAATAGACAAAGTTCCTCTCTCAGGCATCAAACTATCTCGAGGCTTACATTCTAATTTTGATCCTGGGAAGCTATCCAAGACAATATCAGCAAGTTCCATAATTTTTCTTCCACTCCCATAAGTAATATTAAAAACTTGATTAATTGAATTATCATTTTCAATACATCTAAGAACTCCTTGCAGTAAATCATCTATATATGTAAAATCTAAACTATCTGAGCCATCACCATTAACGGTTAAAGGTATTCCAGAAATTGCATTTTCAATAAAAGCTTGTCCCACTCTCCTACTTACACATCTTTCTCCATAGAGAGCAGATGGTCTAATGATTGTGTATGGAAGTTCAAAAACCTGATTATATCCAATCACTAATTTTTCAGCCCCGAATTTTAAAGCGCCATAAATTCCAAGTGGATTGCATACTCTATCTTCCTCAACATCTTCACCATCAAAATTTCCATAAACCATTGATGAGGAGAAATAAATCAGATGAGTTTTACTATTTTTTATGGCATCAAGAACGTTTTCCAGTGTTCTTAAGCTATGGTCAAAAGTTGAGAAGGGATCTTTATTAGATTTATTTGCATGAGCAATAGCTGCTAAATGGATTACATAATCTGGCTTTATCGAACTAAGAACTGAAGAGACTATATGATAATCTCTTACGTCAATAATATGCAATTCTATTTTGCTATTTCTTATTAGAGATAGCCTTTCATTGAGAAATCCAATATATCTCTCAGAATTCTTATTTTCAATATATTTACTTGTATAGTAGCCTAAGTGATTTACTTGCAAAGAATCTATCACATGAGGTAATGCTCCAACATTTTTTAATTTAAGAGCTAAGTTATGGCCAATAAAACCTGCGCCTCCAACTATTGCAACTTTTTTATCTTTAAATCTATTTAAGTTATACATCTAAATTTTCCAAAATTAATTTAAATTGTTCCCCAATAAAATCCATATCTTTAATAGTCAAATGTGGACCCACAGGAAATGATATTATACTATCACTGATAGTTTCAGCATTTATATACTTCTTAGAATCATATCTATATTTAACTTGGTAATATTGCATACGTGGAACTGGATTGGGATAATAAATACTCGTTCCAATTCCCTTGCTTGTTAATTGAGACATAATAAATTCTCTTTTATTTTTTTTTAGAATGATCTAAAATAAGTCCGAGACAATAGTAACTACTTTTTGAATTTTCATGATTAAACTGCGGCAATACTCTTACAAAAGGTAGTTCTTTAAAATGATCAAATAATTTATTAAAATTTTCTTCTCTAAGATTCAAAAAAATTGGCAATTTCTTTATTTGCTCAATACCAATTGCTGCATGTATTTCACTCATTCTATAGTTAAGCCCTAACTCTGTTACATCATATAAACCAGGTACTTTCCTTTCTAAATAATTTCTATCTAAACCAAAAGCTTTTAAATGTTTAATTTTTTTTAAAAGATCTTGATGTTTACTTATTACTATTCCTCCCTCAGCAGTGGTAATATGTTTGACTGGATAAAAAGAGAATACTCCAACATCTCCGTGCAAGCCTGCATGGCAACTATCTAAAATGGTACCTGGAGCTAACGCACAATCCTCAAGGACAAAAAGATTATATTTATTTGCAATTTTTTTTATTTCATTCATTTCTGCGGGAACTCCTAGATAATGAACTACTGCAATAGCTTTTGTGTTTGAATTTATATGTTTTTCAATATTATTAATATCAATATTTCCATTATGCTTATCTACATCCACAAACACAGCTTTTGCTCCTGTTATCTCAATAGCATGAGCAGTAGCAATATGCGTTTGGGCTGGCACTATAACCTCATCTCCTTGACCTAAACCTAATGACATATAAACAAGATGCATGCCAGCAGTGCAGGAAGATACACTTACAGCACCTTTAGCACCAACAAAATCTGCAAACATATTTTCAAATTCATTTGCTAAAGGTCCATGAACTAACATAGGAGAGTGTAAAACCTTATTAACAGCTTCAATCTCCTCTTCCCCAATTAAAGGTTTTCCAAAAGGTATTTTCACAACTAAATTAAACTTTATTGTATTCGACTTTTATTTTACTACCAATTTTGAGCGATTCCTCAATTGCAAGTGAAATTGCCATAACATCACATACTTCTTGTTTCCCAATATCTGATTTTTTACCTTTAATAATAGAATCAATAAATGATGGTATCAAATCACCTTTATGTGAGCCAGGATATTCATCAAAAATATTCTCATGAGGAATTTTAGGGTCTCTAGAATTAATAAAGACTGTTGCGCCATGAGATTGCTGAAAGGTTGCCTTAGTTCCATAAACGGATAATCTATGAAAATGAGGCGTCACGCAAGCAAAATTTGCACTTACTTTTGCAATAACTCCACCATCAAACTTTAATAAAGCTGCAACCATATCATTTCCTCTGAAATTAGTTGATGCAGTAGCAATATTCGTTCCAAAGGCAAAAACTTCTTGAACTTTTTTTGATAAAATCCATGAAATTAAATCAATTAAATGAATACCTCCCCCATGCATTACTGAATAATTAGGAATTTGTCCTCTCCATCCCTCTAATATTTTATTTATTCTTCCATAATCGTAATCACCTTCAATATAATAAGGTAAACCTAAAACACCCTTATCAATCTTATCTTTTAATGAAATGAATCTAGGAGTCTTTCTCAAAATTAAATTTGAAGAAAGATTCAGATTATTATTATTTAATAGCAATTTACATATTATTTCATATTCATTTTTATTTAAGCATAATGGTTTTTCAACAAAAATATGCTTTCTATTTTTAATTGCTTTCTCAATTAAATCACAGTGACTATTATCGTAAGTGGCAATTGAAACAACATCTATCGTAGGATCGAAGAGGATTTTATCTGGATTTCTTAATGAATTTTTTGATGGATATCTATCAGAAACTTCTCGTAATTTTTTTTCATCCTTATCGCAAATAGCGACAACCTTACAAGAATTATTTTTTTCATAACCTTCTATATGTTTTTCACCAACGCCAAGGCCTATAATTCCAACATTTAAAGTCATTAATTTGAAATCTTTTTAATCCTATTATAAATATATGACATCTCTTCCCAACCTACTATGACTTCTTTATTAGTATTCAAAACTTCCTGAAAAATAGATTTAATTACTAAAAAATCTTCCTTAGTATCTACAGATAATTGAACATCTTTGTAGTTGGTATTATTGCTAACGAAATTATATATTAAATACTCTTTTTTTCTATTATAGAAACCAGCAGTAACATGTTCCTTTTCATAAGTAGTCAAACCATCCTTTATAAGTCTTTCTAATGCCTTAAATCGTACAATTTCAACTGACTGGCCTTTAGGAAAAGTTCTTTTTTGTACGTTTGTAATTAAATCATAATTTGGATTTTTATTAGCTATGGATAATGCCTCTTTTAATATACATGGATCAAATAATGGACTATCAGCTGATAGTCTTACAAAGTGAGTTTGATTGTAATGAATGGATGCTTTTAAAAACCTAGAAGATACATCACATAAATCTCCTCTAAAATATTTTATATTTCGTTTCTTACAAAAACTCACTATGGGATCATCAGTTTCTTTATCAGATGTCAAAACAACAATAGGTAAAACTATTTTACTGTTTAATAAATTTTCAATTAACCATATTAAGATAGGCCTACCTTTTATATTTTTTAAGACTTTTCCAGGCAATCTACTTGAATTATATCTGGCTTGAATAAATATAATCATTTATTAATTCCAAAATTAATAACATAGTCCGCAAAAGCGAAACTTGATGTAAAAGCAGGTGAAATTGCATTTAAAACATGAGTACTGCAAGAAGTATTCTCTATATAAAAATCCTTCAATAAATTACCAGTCTTAATATCAAAAAGTTGTGGCCTTATTCCAACTTTTTTACATTTTAAAAGATCTTTAATTTCTAAATTTGGAATCAATAATTTTGCAGATCTATAGAAGAGATATTTAAAGCCTAATAAAGCTTGCTGTTTAGAATATTCTCTAAAGTTATTCTTATTATTTAACCAATGCTCACCTAATATGCCAATATTTTTTAAGGTATTTAAGATTTCTGTTCCTTGAAATCCATAATAATTTTCTGCCCCTAATGCTGGCACAGCTGTAGGACCTAAGTATATACTTCCATTTATTGACGGGGTAATATGAACTCCTAAGAAAGGCATATTCAAATCTGGTACAGGATATAAATTTGTTTTAAAAGATAAATTAGTTTTTTCTTTTAATTTCCAATAGCTACCTTTGAATGGAATCAATTTAAATTGATTCCCAATACCAAATATTTTCCCTACTTGGTCTGATTGTAAACCTGCACAATTAAATAAATGCTTAAATTTAATTTTCATTTTTGCATTTTTAATCAAATTATTTATTTCAATTTTTTGCTCAACTTGATCAAATTTCGAAATCTTACTATTAAATAAAAATTTGATATTACTTTCTTCAAGAATAGTTTTAAGTTTCTTAAGAACTTCTGTAGGTGATACCACTGAGGTATTAGGTGACCATAATGCCCTTCCTGATGAAGTTCTTCCATTAGGAACTATTTCATTAAACTTTTTTTGATCAATTATTTCGACATTTGCACCATTTTTTAAAGCTCTTTCAAATAAAACATCAATTTGAAAATCAAGTTCTAAATTTTGAGGAGTAATTACTTTTCCGCATTGTAAAATATTGACACCATGTTCTTTACACCAAGATTTTAGTTTTTTTGCGCCTTCAATACATAAGTGAGCTTTTAATGTATTTGGTTCATAATATATCCCTGCATGAAGAACACCGCTATTTCTTCCAGAACTATGAAAACCAACATCTTGTTCTTTTTCTAAAATATATATTTTCTTATTAGGAAACCTATAATTTAATTGATGGGCTATAGTCATGCCAACAATGCCAGCTCCCACAATTACATAATCACATTCAATTTGATTCATATAAATCTTTTAAATATTCATATAATTTTTATTCTAAAAGATGATTCACATCATATTCTTAAAGGATTTAATACTCTTGGAATAATGCCTTTAATATCAACGTATAAACAATCATTACTTGCTAAATTTTTCCAATCATTTATTTCAAATTTAGTAAATTGTGTATGAGCTACAGCTAATATAATCAAAGAATACTTTTTCGTTGAACTCGTAATTTTATTTATTTTTACATTATAGTTCTTTAAAGCTAAGTCCTCGTTAGCAAAAGGATCTACTATATCACTTTTTATATTATATTCAGATAATTTATTTACAATATCAATAACTTTTGTATTCCTTATATCAGAACAATTTTCTTTAAAAGTAAATCCTAATAATAAAGCTTCTCTATTAAAAGAATCAATTCCTTTAATAAATAGTTCTTTTATTATTCTTTCAACTATCCATACCCCCATACCATCATTAATTCTTCTACCAGCCAAAACGACTTCAGGATAATATCCACATTGCTGAGATTTATAAGTCAGGTAATAAGGATCAACTCCAATACAATGTCCTCCAACTAAGCCTGGTTTGAAATTTATAAAATTCCATTTTGTTGAAGCAACTTCTAAAACATCAAGAGTATCTATTTTCAAATGACTAAATATAACTGCTAATTCATTAATAAGAGCTATATTAAGATCCCGTTGAGTATTTTCAATAACTTTAGCTGCTTCCGCTACTTTTATAGAAGAGGCTAATTTAGTACCTGCCAAAATAATTGAACCATATAATTTATCAATCCATTCAGCAGTTTCTAAATCGCATCCACTTGTGACTTTAATTATATTTTTTAATTTATGATTTTGATCTCCTGGATTTATTCTTTCAGGGCTATAGCCGAATAAAAAATTTTTAGAAGAATTAGAATTTTTATAATTTTCACAAAAAACTTTTCTTATAATAGGAGCACAAATTTCCTCTGTCATTCCTGGATAGACAGTACTTTCAAAGATTACGATAGGTAAGGAATAATTTTTATTTTGAGATTTAAGATTAGCCCTTTGTCCCATAGCAGATCCGACAAGTTCACAAGCTTTTTTTAAATTAATCAATTCAGGAGTTTTAGAATTTTTTATAGGAGTTGGAACAGAAACTATAAAAACATCACAATTAATAATATCTTTAATATTATTTGTGAACAATAAATTTTCAAGATCTATTAGATCTTCTTTAGCTACTTCATTTGTTATGTCAAAGCAATTTTTAAGTTCATTTATTCTTTTTAAATCAATATCAAAACCAATTATTTTCCTATTAAGTTTATTATTTGTTCTCAAACATTTTTTTACCTTTGCAAATTCAATAGCAAGAGGTAAGCCAACATAACCAAGTCCAATTACAGCAATATTACATTTT
>MDTG01099336.1_pt1 | contig 11910 bp, 6 predicted proteins | sample 811421 | NCBI WGS metagenome assembly MDTG01 (sample SAMN05326645, study PRJNA326480) | marine metagenome | isolation source: seawater | place: Pacific Ocean: South East | collected 2011 | reverse complement strand
TCTGAGCCAGAATCAAACTCTCCGTAGAAATTTTGATTGGCTTGATCGCTGTTCAAAGCAATTGCCAAAATTGACCTGCCGGCGAGTCGTGAAACTCTCCGGCCCTGCGCGTTGGCGAACCAATCACGCAGCACACAATTTAGCTTTATCTTCCCATCCCACGAGCCTGGTCAGGAGTGGCACCCGAGGTGCAACCCATGACGTGCGCAGACGCGCGGGACCAACACTGTAAAAGAGCTTTTCTCCGTGGGGACGAAAAAGCCGACCGGACTTACGTCGCGATCGACCTTTAAGTTGTCTCTCACGTGCCGCTTCGCGCGGCGGGCGGGACAATAACTGGATTGCCCCCGCGGTCAATAGGTTTCCAAACTTTTTCAGGGTTTTTTTCCAGGCCCTGCCACACACCCGTTTAAACCCTGATTTCAAGGCCTGAATCCTCGTTTCAACCTTCAGGGATTCCAGCCTCTCCCTCTCCTGGTCTAATCCGGGCATCGCCTGGCGGCAGCTCCTCCGGTGCCAAAAGCCTCAAGGGCTCTCGTAGAACCCTTCCCGCATCCTCTAATCTTAAGAGTCAATACCCTGCCCTGAAGCTTCCACGGTAGCTGTGAACCAGACTCGTCACACTGCGAGCGACCGAACTTGCAACCAAACTTCCCCAAAATATAAGGGGAAAATTGAAGAGGGGCCTTCAACATTGTAGTAATAGCCCTGAATGCGGGAGACCAGTGAAGAGGCGAAAGCTGCGCCGGGTTCGTTTACGGCGCCCGACTGTGCCGATTTGGACGAGCTCCTGCCTGCCTTCAGCTTCCGTGAGTTAATCGCATGCGGCGGCATGGGCGCGGTATACCGTGCCCGACAGGTTTCGCTGAACCGTGACGTGGCTATCAAGGTTATCCCCCCGGCCCTTTCCGCCACCGACGATTTTGCTCAGGGATTCAAGATTGAGGCCCGGGCCATGGCCGGGCTGACCCATCCCAACCTGATTGCGATTTACGATTTCGGCGAAGTCGCCGGCATGCTCTATCTTGTGATGGAGTATGTAGATGGGAACGAGCTCTACCGGTCCATCAGGGGGAGGCGCATCCAGGCAGTCCAGGCCGCAGAGATTGTGGAAGGAATTGCGCAGGGCCTCGGCGAAGCCCATCGGCATGGCCTCGTGCACCGCGATATCAAGCCCGCAAACATCCTCATCGACCAGAAGCTCAAACCGATTCTTGGCGACTTTGGATTGGCGGCGAAGACCGATAACGTCGGCGCGGGCATGAGCATGGGGACCCCCGGGTATGTCGCACCCGAAGTCCTGTGCAGCTTCGCGCCAGCAAGTCCGGCCTCCGACATCTACTCCCTCGGAATGATTCTGCACGAACTGGTAACCGGTGTGGCTCCTGCTGCTGACCTCCCAGTCGACCTCTCCCTTGTTCCAGATAAGCCGGGGCTGAGGGAACTCGTCGGCCGGGCGCTGGCTCCAGATCCAGCAGATCGCCCCGCGGACGGGCAGGCCTTCGCCGGCGAACTGGCAGCGTGGCTGGAGGATGCCCGCAGGACCAACGCACCCTTAATTACTGCTCCGTCCAGCTCCCTCACCACGTTATCCGGACAACACCCCTCTCCCGCCACCCCAGCTCGCCGCGGAATCGCATTTCCTCTCATCATCGGACTAGCCGCCGTCATGGCCGTCGCGCTGGTGTTCTCCCTGTCCCGGGAACAGGGTTCCGGCGATGCCTCCCCGGCCAGCCCACGAGAGAACACAGCCCGGCCCTCTGGGAACAAAACCTCCTCCCACGCACCGTCCTTCAACGTGAAGGCATACAAGTCGGAGATGCGAAACGCCCTTATCCAGGCCCGGAATGAGCTCGTCACTGCCCGGCAGCGAAACGTCGTGCAGTTCCAACGCGAAGTAGTCGGGCGGGAGAAGGACTGGCAACCGTACCTCGCAGCGATCGATCATGGCCGAGGCATCCTTCCCCGCTTCTTACCAGCCGGGATGGACATCCATCTCGACCCTTCCATGGTAGAGCTGCTTAACCGCTTCGCATTCGATCACCAGGGGCAACTGGAGTATCGACACGCTGGCGTTGTGAAAACCCTGCAACAGGAGGCCATGAACACCCTGAAAAGGGAAAAAGCCCTTCCGTCCAACAGACTTTTTGAAAGCGCAGCCCACTGGATCGAGTGGCTCGGGGCCAGCCCGTTCGACATCCTTGCCCGTCCTCCCGACGGCGAATGGGTCCTGAGATTCGGACCGGAGAACTCCCTGCCTATCCACCTGATCTTCGAAGGTCCACAGAAGGCCAATGTGATCGAGGGAAACTACCGTGAGACGGGCGAACTATCCATCACCGGGGACGGCGAGTTACGCATTATCCGCGAGGGAAAGGCAGGCAGTTTTACCCTGCGCTGGAGGGAACCGTGGCTTGAAGGTTACGATCAGGCTGGACGCAAGCTACGCTTCCGAAGGCGGAACTTTGAATTTAACGTCGGGGCAAACCTCCAGCCCGCTGCAGCACGCGGCTCCACCCACAAGGGAAAATCTATCCTGAAGACCTCTCCTGACGCCCTGCCGGAAAGCCCTCCCCGGGATCCACAGCTCGCCCGGCTCCAACAGCAATATCGCCAGAAACTCGAGGCCCGGCTGGGTTCATGGTTCCGCTCCTACGACAAACGAATCGGCCAGCTTCTGGATGAATTCGAAGCAAATGGGAGTACGAGCGCGGTAAAACTCCTCAAGGCAGAACGCGTCCGCGTCGCGGAACTGAACTGGAAGAATGGCTACCTCGGACCCCTCGCCATCCGGAGTAAAAACTTTGTCCCCCCCGAACTGCGAAGTGCAAAGTCCAGACTAGAAGCGCACGTGGCTGACACACTCGTGGATCTTCAGGATACTTACCGCGTCCACCTGCTCAAACTGCAGGGCCTTCGCCGGAACGCGGGGAGCAGTACCAGCGAAATCGATAACGAAGTGGCTCCCTTCCTGCTTCGGCAGATGATCGATCTCCGGGCCTTCTACAATGCAGATCCCCGGGCAGGAACCTGGTCCGGTGCTTCCGCAACCCTGATTCAGCCCGCTTTCGGAAACGTTCGTTCAGAGAAGGGCATTCCCTACGACCTCGGAGGTATCCTGCAACTGAACTCGGGCATCTTCGACCGATCCGCCGGCTCCCGCATGCGGGGCAAGGATCTAAACAGCTACTACGGCCGCAAGTGGCCCCGGAAGGTTGGCGATATTCCGGTTTACCAGAAGGCCGAGTCGATCCATCTGCTCGGCGGAGTTCTCTGGGGCTTGGAAGAGCCCGGGGCTGAAATAGCCCGCGTAAGGTTCACCTACCTCGACAGCAGCAGGTCCAAGCCCATTCCTCTTATCTTCCGTCACCATCTCGCGGACTGGTGGTCTTCGAGAAGGATCCCCGGTGCACACCGTGTCTGGTCAGGACAGCGTCGGGAGGGCGGGGGCCAGCCCGGACTCTATGAAACCAGTTTGGCCAATCCTCATCCGGAAAAGACCATTAAGTCCCTCACCATCGAATCAGGAGAGTGCATGGGCGGCCCTTTCTTCCTCGCGATCAGCTTGGGCGGAAGATCCTTTCCATCACAATGAGGCCGGGTAGTCCCGAGGGGCTTCGCCCAGGGGGTCCGACCCGGAACTCGCAAACCCGTCCTTCCTCGCGCCCACGGGTCCAGGCCCCTTTCTTAAGGTCCTATTCGCCCGAAGAGAATCCCGGCTCATTCAGGTTGCCAAGCCTCATGCCTCCCCCTATCACCACTCTACTATGAAAATGCTTAGCACACTCACATTCGCTTTCGCGCTTCCCGGTGCTGTCATCGCCGATCATCACTCCTCCAAGGACAAGGACGGATTCTACGAATTGTTCAACGGCAAGAACCTTGACGGCTGGACCATTAATGAATCACCGGCCTCCTGGAAGGTGAATGATGGCAGGATCATCGTAAAAGGTCCCCGCTCGCATCTCTTCTACAGCGGTAAGGTCAACAAGGCTAAATTTAAGAACTTCGAGGCCAAGCTTCAGGTCCTTACTAAGAAGGGGGCCAATGCGGGCTTTTACTTCCATACCAAGTTCCAGGAAAGCGGCTGGCCCAAGAAGGGTTTTGAGGCCCAGATCAACGCTACCCAGAGAGACCCCAAGAAGACGGGCAGCCTCTACGGAGTCCGCAACGTCATGAACAATGCACCCCACAAGGACGACGAGTGGTTTGACTACCACATCTCTGTGAAAGGACAGACCATCACCCTAAAGGTCAACGGGAAAACTACGATCGAATACACCCAGCCCGAGGGAGGACCGACGAAGGCAGAGCGTGGCGGATTTGAGCGCTTCCTTGATAGTGGGACCTTCGCAATCCAATGCCACGACCCGGAAAGTGAAGTTCACATCCGGAGTATCAAGGTTAAGCCGCTCGACTGACCGAAACCCTGACCCGTCCGGGTCAGGGGGATCGAAGCTCCAGAGATCCGTTGCCACGCTCCCGCGCCTGCGCCCGGGAGCGTTTGTCATAGCGCCCGGGCATGGAAGAGGCCATGGTGGGATGCCGTTGCTCTGTAATGGCCGGGCAGCATTCCACCCCATCCTGCTGCGGCGCAGCGTCAACCCTTCCAAATCAACCGAAAGCGGGCAAGGGACCCGGGGATCTTTTAGGAAATCCGGGGATCGATTTTCCCCTCTGAAGGCCCTAAGCTACAAGCCGGGAAGATAACCGGCTGAAAATCACAGACCAACAGACTCCTCCTCCGGCACTCATGGCGAATCAAGACAGGCCTACCACTGACGGGTTCAAGGCTCCGGATCCGAAAGAACTCAATTCGCTTCTGCCTGCCTACGAGGTCATGCAGCTCGTCGCCTTTGGAGGTACTGGGGCCATCTATCTCGCGCGGCAGAAATCTCTAGACCGCAACATTGCGCTCAAGGTCCTGCCCAGGGAATTTGGAAAAGATTCGGTCTTCCGCGAACGCTTTGAAGCGGAAGCCAAGGCCATGGCCCGTCTGCGTCACCCCAATCTCATCGGCGTTCACGACTTTGGCGAGGCCGGAGGCTACCTCTACCTCACCATGGACTTTGTCGACGGTAAGTCGCTCTCCCACTCGTCCCGCGGGAAGGCCATCGCACAACTCACCGCCGCCCACGTGGTTCTTGGCATTTGTGAGGGACTCTCCCATGCCCATAAGGCCGGTATCGTTCACCGCGATATCAAGCCGGCAAATATCCTGATCGGATCCGACCGGAAGCCCCGCATCGGGGACTTCGGCCTCGCCCTGGATACGGACGCCAATGAAGGAACGGGGCTTGACCATGGAACACCCGGCTACGCTGGCCCGGAAGTGATGCAGGACCCGTCCCAGACCAGCAAGCGCTCCGATGTTTACGCGGTAGGTGTGATCCTCTACGAATTGCTTACCGGGGAACTCCCGGGGAGCCGATTCTCGCCCCCCTCCAGAACCACCGCACAAGACGTCGACGCCCGCTTCGATAAGATCATCCGCCGTGCTATCCATCCAGCTCCCGGCATGCGCTTTGCGGATGCAGGTGAAATGGCGTCCAAGCTGAAACCGCTCCTCGACTCCCTGAGCGGCAAGGGTAGCGGGGGACTGGCTATCCCGCGGGAAAGCGAAGGATCCGCAAAGCTGAATACAGAGGACGAGCTGGAAGAGGCCGACGAACGGGCTTTCCAGCAAAACGAAACCCTCGCAGCGATGGCTGCCAACGAGTCGCGAAGATACGATCGCCAGATCGCAGTCAAGGTTCTCATTATTGCCATCTTACTCATGACCCTGCTCTGGGTGTGGTCGGCCTATAACCGCCGTAAGGAGGAAGCAGCACGGGACGAGGCAGCCGCCAAACGCCTGAAGGAAGCAGAAGACCTGCGGGGTCCGGTAGATCCATGGGAAAACCTGCGCCGGGCTCCCAGCCCCCCACCTTCCCCGGGCAGTGTGACAGCAGGCATTACGCCCCAGCCCCGGGAACTCACTCTTTATGCTCTCCAGAACCAGCTTGTCCAGGGGCAGCGATCTCGGTTTCCGGAGGGGACATGGGACCTCAGTGACGATCGCAAGGCTTATTTCGTACGCTCCGCCATGAGCTGGAGCAAAGCCGGGAAATTCGCGGAAGCCTATGGAGCCCATCTCGTCACCCTGCGTAGTCAGGAAGATCGTTCTGCTCTGATCTCCAAACTGCCGGAGGGCAAGACCACCTGGCTGGGCGGAGGCATGACCGGGGGGGGAACCTGGGGATGGGTCGACGGCAGCATCTCCCCCCTGAGTAGTCCCGCTGAGGCCTCCGGCCGCTTCCTGGCGATGAGCGGAAGCGGGACGATTCGAGCAGTGCCTGGCAAGAGTGAATACCCCTTCTTCCTGGTCTGGCGCCTTGATGGCAGTAACCCCGGATCCACCACCGCCCAGTTTGAGCGTTTCAAGTTGTCTATCGACCAACGACGTCCTGTTTTCCCGCCGGGCACCGTGACGAGCGGCGGTCGGCACTACCTCGTGGTTGAGCGCAGGACAGGATGGACCAAGGCCCGTGACTTCGCCCGGGAGACCAGTGGGCACCTCGCAATTCCTGGCAGCCAGGCCGAGCACGACTACCTCAAAAGTCTCCTTGCGACCGCTCTTCGTGAAGAAGATGCGGCCTGGCTGGGGGGACAGTTTGCCCGGGGCGCCTGGCGCTGGGTAACCAGCGAGCCGTGGGCTTTTACCGCCTGGGCACCCAAGCCTGCAGCCATGCTGGACGAAGCCGACTCGGCCCTCTGTCTCCAAAATGGCACTGAGGCGGGATGGGACAATCTCGATCCTGGAACCGAGCTACCCGCCTTTATTATTGAGTGGAGCAAGGATCAGTTCGGAGAGAAAGAACCTCAGCCGGAACCCTCCGAGGCGTGGAAAACGGTACGCGTCCAGTGCACGGTAAGCCTCGAAACCACCCGGAAGAAATTCCTGAAATTGCTCATGGAGAACGGCGCCGGCATGAGAACCGAGCTAGAGAAGTGGTATAACGGACTTGCCCTACAGGACCGGGGACGTCAATTCCGCGCCTATACGCAGGCAAAGGCAAAAGTCACCGAAGATGGGCGCATTAACGAAGAGGGCCGGTTCCCCCCTCTCCCCGCCGAGATAGCCTCGGTCTGCAACGCCCGGCTCAGAGACCAGCGAAACCTCGATCAGGAGTATGCCAGCCTGATGGAGAAGGCCCGCGCGACCTACGTCCGGAAAATGGAGGAACTCCTGCTGGCCGGACAGCGGGAACGCCAGTTCACCGCTATTCGTGCGATCGAGGGCGAGCTGCAGGTTACCCGGGACGTGCAATCCTTCGTCGACCATTTTGAGATCACCGGGGAATAGAGAGCAGGATTCCCCGGTCCCTTGACTGGGCTCCCAGGGACGTCAAGACTCCCTGCGTCCGGGTGCCAGGCAAAGCACGAACTTCTACCGACCGATTTTCCATGTTCCCAAGAAACCTCGCCGCATACGCTGCCCCGCTCTTTTCCTTTCTCCTCACCTTGCCGGAACCAGGCTGGGCCTCTGAGCCGCAGCTCACTTCCTGGTATACTGGCAAAAGCGGTAGCTATGCGCGCATCTTTACCAGCCAGCAGAATGAAAGCGCTGGGGTCACTACCACGACCTGGAGCCGTGGTCGGGGAACACAGAATTCCCCGACCTATGCCGGCGTGCACGAAATCCACCATGATACCCAGTGGGTTTACATCCGGACCAGCGGGCTTGGATTCCACTCGATGGGACCCTGGTATCTTAACGAAGCAAAGACCCGGGACTTCCCCAACTTTCCCTCGAATACGGCAGCAACCTACCGGATCCCGCGAAATCCTACTGCGTTTGACGGGAGGGTCACCACCGGGTTCGGGGCTATCGGATACTTCGTCGACGGAGTGGCTCTTTTTGACGCTACCGACACCTTCTCCTACATCAATAGCAGTGCCAGTGACGCGAGCCCAGCGGGGGGTGGCCGTGGAGATGGAGTCTGGAACAGGGATGCCTATGTTAACGAGGGAGTCACCTTCGATTCCGCCAATGCCCACCAGGCCGGTAACCTCCACCACTATCACGCCAACGCCCCTGCCATTCGTCACCTCCTCGGCGACAGTGTCGACTACGACTCGTCCCTAAATGTCTATACCGAGAACTTCAATGGACAACACTCCCCGATCCTCGGTTGGGTCTCCGACGGTCACCCGGTTTATGGCCCATACGGTTACAGTGACCCCTTGGACCCTTCCTCACCAGTTCGTCTTCTCACCAGCGGCTACCAGAAGCGCGACGGCAGCAATGGATCGACCAACCTTGACCAGACCGGCAGAACCAGCCTTCCAGCATGGACCAGTCATCTGCAGGGAAGGAGCACCAGTCTTACCACCGGCCAGTATGGTCCAGATGTCTCGGGCGCCTATATCCTTGGCCACTACCTGGAAGATTATGCCTACAAGGGCGACCTCGGGCTCCAGCAGGGTAGTGACTTCGACCTCGATCAGTTCAACGGACGGTTCTGTATCACCCCGGAATTTCCGGATGGGATCTGGGCCTACTTCACAGCCATCGAGGCCGACGGCACCCCACAGTTTCCCTACAATGTGGGACGGAACTTCTACGGGACCCCCAGCGGCGGCAACACCAGCACCATTCCGGGCGGAGCAACTCGCTTCTTCTCCGGGGGGCCAAGCACCCAGCACCGCACAACCAACCTCACCCGGAATGATGGAGCACTCGTCCTGACGTGGTCAACGGTCGAGGGAGGCTCCTACCAGCTTGAGTCCTCGCCCGATCTGGGGAGCTGGACTGAGGAGGGCACTGAGTTCACCGCGCAGTCTCAAAGCTCTTCAGTCACTCCTACCGGGATACCCGCCTTCGATTCCGCCCGCTTTTATCGCCTGCGCCGAACCGGCCTGGCAGGCTATGACGCCACCGGTTTCACAAACCTCTTCGGGGATGGACCGGCCGCTGGAAACCAGGCCGGGGCTGGACCTGATAGCTTTGTGGCGAACTTTGCCGGTCCGCCTCTTCCGCCCCTCAATGTGATCGAGGAACTCCGCATCGGAAACCCCGGGATCCCGGCCGCCGTTGTCACCCGGGACTCCACCCGGCAACTCACGGTATCCTTCGATTCCACCGGCCTGCCCCCGGGAAACCACGCGGTCTACGTGATCTTTACCCCTCCGGGCAGAGCCCAGCGCACGCTGATCTCCACCAATCTCTACAGTCCCTGAACAGAAGGATCGGGCATACCGGTCGCTGTCCCCCACCTCGCTTGAAATGATCAGACGCCTGCGCTGGCTCTGTTGCTTGATCGGTCTCGGCTCGCCACTGCAGGCCGAGGTCTCTCTCACCGTGAGACACCTCTGGCACGGGGAGCCCATCACCATTCCCGGGACGCCTCTGCTAACCGCCTCGGGTGAGAGGATCGAGTTCTCCCGGCTGGCCTACCTTCTCTCCGGGCTCCGCATGCTTGGCCAGCGCGATGAGAGAACCCCACCCGCCTGGTTGCACCGCAAGGACTGGTTCGCCTACGTGGACGCCTCTACCCCGACCGGTCCCGCCCGTCTCTCCCTCGGTGAGCTTCCCCCCCGGGATTATACCCTCCTCCAGTTTCAGGTCGGTCTTGACGAAACCACTGACTCGGCAGATCCCAACCAGTATCCAGCCGATCATCCGCTGAACCCCAACCGCAACAACCTTCATTGGACTCCGCAGGGTGGTTACATCTTCCTCGCCATGGAGGGGCACCTCCGGCAGGAGCTTGAAACGGGAGGGTTCTCCTATCATCTGGGGAATCCCTGGAGCCGTACGACCATTTCCCTTCCTCTCTCTCCAGCCCTTCGTGGACCCGCAGTCATCAGGATCAATCTCCACCTTGACCGGCTCTTCGACGGGGAAAAGCCGATCCAGGTTGCCAAAACCCCCTCCACCCATTCCCGGAAGGGCGACGAACTCGCGCAGACCTTGAAACAGCGCCTGGCCTCCGCTTTCGAGATCGCCGGAATCAACTCAAGCCGAACCCCGGCCCAGTCGAAACCCTCCTCCGCCCCACCCCTCGTCGGGACCCCATACCGCTTCAGGGTGGCGAGGGGATTTCCCCTGCCCAGCCTTCCTACTTCGCCACCCCTCACCGCCGAGCGAGTCGCCCTCGGGAAACGTCTGTTTCATGACCCTCTGCTCTCACGGACGAACCAGCAGTCCTGTGCATCCTGCCACCAGAACGCGCATGCCCTGTCTGACCCCCGTCGTTTCAGCGAGGGAGCCACCGGGGCGCTCGGAACCCGCAACTCCATGCCTCTCTTCAACCTGGCCTGGAAAGACTCCTTCTTCTGGGATGGCAGCTCATCCGCGCTGCGGGAGCAGGTCCTGCATCCGATCCAGAGCGCCATCGAAATGCACGAGTCCCTGCCCCAGGCATGCTCAGATCTGGAAGCCGCAAACTACGGTCCGCTCTTCCAGTCCGCTTTCGGCAGCCCTGGAATTACCGCGGAGCGCCTCGGACTTGCCCTCGAACAGTTCCTGCTCACCCTGACCTCCTACGATTCGCGGTTTGACCAGGCCACGAGGGGAGAGCTCGAACTCAGCGCACAGGAAAAGCGGGGCTTCGAACTTTTCATGACCGAGTACGATCCGCGGCGAGGTCTCCGGGGTGCGGACTGCTTCCACTGTCACGGCGGCGCACTCTTCACCGATAACCGTTTTCACAATAATGGGCTTGAGGACGAAAGGGACCGGGGACTGGAGCTGGTGACCGGAAGTCCCAAGGACCGAAACCGCTTCATCACGCCGTCCCTGCGCAATATTGCCCTGACCGCCCCCTACATGCACGATGGGCGATTTCAGACCCTCGAGGAGGTAGTAAACCACTACGACTCGGGCCTGCACCGCAGTCCAACCCTCGATCCCAACCTCGCCAAGCACCCACGGGAAGGACTTGGACTCGACGCTGATGATAAAGCCGCCCTTGTCTCCTTTCTTCGCTCCCTCTCCGATCCACAGTTTGTCCCTCCTGCACCAACCCGCCCGACCACTGGGCGGTAAAGGTGTTGGACTCCCGGTGCGCTTACCTCCAGAGTCCGTCTCTTGAATCTCCCAAACTCCCTCACTGTCTCCCGTCTGGTTCTTACCGCGGTCTTCGTGGCCGCCTTCACCTGCGGCACCCGGACTGGCTACGGCATCGCCCTTTTCAGCTTCATTGTTGCTGCGATCACTGATTTCCTCGACGGATATTTCGCCCGCAAGCTGGGTCTCGTTACCTCCCTAGGCAAGCTCCTCGATCCTATTGCCGACAAGGTCCTGACTGCCTCCGCTTTCATATTTCTCTGTGAGCACGAAGACATTTACTGTCCTGCCTGGGTTGTAGTCGTCATTCTGGCTCGCGAGTTTCTGGTGACGGGCCTCCGTCAGATCGCCGTTGAAAAGGGCCAGGTCATCGCGGCCGACTGGAGTGGTAAATGGAAGACCGGATTCCAGATCGGCTTCTGCATCACGGCCCTCGTCTGGCTCTTCCTCGATGCCTTGGGGCTGCAGGGCTTTTTCCTTGCCCGCCTCGCTCATCCAGAGTCCTGGTTGATGCCCTCCTTTCTCTGGTTCTCGCTGGGCCTTACCGTTATCTCTGGCCTCCAGTATGCGTCTAACGCCCGGGACTTGTTCCGGGATAAGGACCGCTGAAGAACTTCCGGGACACCCTCTCTTCGGAACAAGGGCCTCCTCCGCGCAAACACTCCTCGCAAATCCTTTGCTGCAGGTGGGTGGGGTTTTTTTGCGTGGCAGGCTTTTCTTGCTGGGCTCCTCCAGGTCCTCTCCGGGCCGGGATCCTCCGGAACACGAACCTGCTAATACGACCTATCTTCGCCAAAAGGTGTGACCCTTATTAAATTGCTATAAAATATTTAAGAAACTTAAATTATAGAGGTTAT
>MDTG01035826.1_pt1 | contig 11910 bp, 11 predicted proteins | sample 811421 | NCBI WGS metagenome assembly MDTG01 (sample SAMN05326645, study PRJNA326480) | marine metagenome | isolation source: seawater | place: Pacific Ocean: South East | collected 2011 | reverse complement strand
TGCTACTAAATATCCTAATATTACAAAAAAATATTTTGCAAATAAAGGAATTCAAGTTGAAATTATTAAACTTAGTGGATCTATGGAGTTAGCACCAACATTAAAAATGTGTCGTAGAATAGTTGATTTAGTATCAACTGGTAAAACACTAAAAGTTAATGGATTAGAAGAGGTTGAGCAAATTATGAAAATTCAATCAAAACTAATAGTAAATAGATCTGCTTATAAAACTGACATGAATAGAATTAAAAAAATTATATCTGAATTCCAAAACATTGTTTCATGAAAATAATTAAAAATAAAAATATTAATTTTTTTAATTTGTTAAGTAAAGTTATTCATGAAAGATCTAATAGGACTGACAAAAAATTAGAAGTAAAAGTTAAAAATATTATTAAAGAAGTTCAAAAAAATGGAGATAAGGCATTAATAAATTACTCCAAAAAATTTGATAAAATTACTATTAGCAATAGAAATTTAAAATTGAAACTTAATGATATTAATTATAAAAATAAAATTGACAATCATGTCATTAATAGTTTTAAAAGAGCAATTAAAAATATAACAGAATTTCATAAAAAACAATTACCAAGGGATATTTTACAAAACAAAAATCACATAAAATTAAGATCTCAATGGAAAGCAATAGAATCTGTGGGTCTTTATATACCAGGTGGTAAAGCGTTCTACCCATCATCACTGATTATGAATACAGTTCCAGCTAAAATAGCAGGTGTAAAAAGAATTGTTTGTGTGACACCACCAACGCAAAATGTAAATCCATATCTTTTAGCTTTATTGAAAGAACTTAAAATAAATGAAACTTATTTTGTAGGAGGTGCTCAAGCAATAGCTGCACTTGCTATAGGCACTAAACAAATTAAACCTGTAAATAAAATTTTTGGACCCGGAAATGCCTATGTTGCAGAGGCAAAAAAACAACTTTTTGGAAAAGTAGGAATTGATCTGATAGCAGGTCCATCAGAAATAATTGTTGTTGCAAATAAAGATAATAATCCAAAATGGGTTGCTAGTGATTTAATGGCACAAGCTGAACACGATGTTAATGCTCAATCAATATTAATTACTGATAATGTTAATTTTGCTAATATGGTTAAAAAAGAAATTCAAAAATTATATGATGTTGTGCCTAAAGAAAATATTATAAAACAAAGTCTAAGAAAAAATGGTCTAATAATAATAGTAAAAAATATATTGGAGTGTGCTGATATTATAAATTTTATAGCACCAGAACATTTACATTTACATATCAAATCTTACAAAAAATTATTACCCAAAATAAATAATGCTGGAGGAATTTTTTTAGGAGAATACTCAGCTGAAGCTTTTGGTGATTATATTGCTGGAACGAATCATGTGTTACCAACTTCAGGCTCGGCTAAATTTTCTTCTGGTCTTGGTGTTCTTGATTTTATGAAAAAAAACTCGTTAGTTGAAATTAATTCAAAATCTTTCAATATTTTAATGAATGATACAATGAATATGGCTAATATTGAAGGCCTTCAAGCACATAAATTGTCAGTAAAAATTAGACAAAAGAAATAAAGTTAATTATATAAACCAAAAAACAAAGGAGACAGATGCCAAAAGAAGGTTCAATTGAATTTCAGGGTGTTGTTTTAGAACTCTTGCCTAATGCAATGTTCAAAGTAAAACTTGAAAATGACCATGAGATTTTAGCCCATTCATCTGGAAAAATGAGAAAAAATAGAATTAGGGTTTTGGCTGGTGATAAAGTAACAGTAGAGATGACACCTTACGACCTAACAAAAGGGCGTATTACTTTTAGATGGAAATAAAAAAAAAAATAAAGAGCAAGGTATTATCATTAAAAAAAAAGATCAAATGCCCAAATTGTAAAAAATATGCAAAAGAACCATTTATTCCATTTTGCTCAAAAAAATGTGCAAGTTTAGATTTGATGAAATGGCTTAATGAAGAACATCGTGCAAATATAAAAAATGATTAATTTTTAATATTTAATTGAATAAAACTAAAAAACACTTTATCAGTTTAATTGTGCCCAGGTAGCTCAGTTGGTAGAGCAGAGGACTGAAAATCCTCGTGTCGGTGGTTCGATTCCGCCCTTGGGCACCATCTTTTATCTTGATCTTCATTTCTATTTCAACTAATTAAAATATATTAAAAATTATAAAATAAATTTTTGACTTAAACATTTTTCACCTTATTGGAAAATCTTATGGAGTTATTATTAAACTTAATTAGAATTAGTTTAGACAGTATAGCAGTTATAATTACATTGATAATTTCATCTTTTGCAATTCGTCAAGCAGTGATTTACGTAGGTCAAAATTGGATAAAGACCTTTTCGCATACTTTAACCTTGTTTATGTTACCGATTGTAACTTATACTATTACATCTGTCATATCAAATAATATTGCTTTATCCTTAGGAATGATTGGGGCTTTATCAATTGTGAGATTTCGTAATCCAGTCAAATCACCATTTGAGTTAGTCATATACTTCGTCATGATTACCGCAGGCATAGCAGGATCTGTAAGTTTAAACTGGTTATTATTATTAACCGTTACAACAGTATTAATATTATTTGCTTCACAATTATTAAATAAAATTTTCTTGTATTTAAAAGGGAGGCCAATCTTTGTTACTTCATTTACTGAGGGCAATTCCTTACATTCACTAGAGGTAACATGTACCGTTGAGTTAGAAGAATTATCCCAAAGAAATGAATTAATTAGTTTTTCAAAAAGTGAAAATATTATAATTTATAGGTTAGCCAGTCATGATCGAAATGTCATAATGTACTTGGCTAAAATGTTAGAAAATAATGTAAATGTTTCGCATATAGTTTTTAATGCAGCCTAGTACTTCTTTAGAAAATTTTATTATGTACAAAATTCCTAAGAAGACAATATGATACTATTATATTTATTTAGAATTATTGTTATTTCATTTTTTTTATCAATAATAAATGTCAATCTATTAAATGCACAAAACAAAGAGCTCTCGGATACAGAATGTAATTTCCCTACGGGAAAATTCTCCAAAGAGCTCTCAGATTTAACAAGCTTTCAAAGCATTGATATTAAAGTAAATAATTATAAAAAATGGGTGAAGAATAGCTTAGCTATACTTACATCTGACTCTTTCCGTTTAAAAAAAAGGATTACAAATAAATATAAAAAAAAATTTAATGCTACCATCACTGTGCGATATTCATTTGGAACTTGTGTGTATGATGCACAAATTCGACAAACTGGTGATGGTACAGATCACATTAGTTTTATTACAGATAATGCTTATATGAAGAATTTACATTATAAGGATGAATTTAATAACTTGAAATATGATAATAAAAGTTTGGAGATATTTTTTAAAAAAACACTAAATAAAATAACTCAAAGTTTAAGCATTAAACTTAAAAATGGAAATATTTCAAACATTGTTAGTTTTAAATTACTAATAAAAGAAACAAGAAACTCAGAAAATGAAATTCTTGCTACCTTGCTACTTAATAAACTTGGCTTTTTAGCCCCACGTACTCGTATGGCAAGTGTCACAGTTAATGGAATCAATCATCAAATGTTGTTTCAAGAAAATCCTGTAAAGGAATTTCTTGAAAAAAACCTTCGTCGTGAAGGACCTATGTTTGAAGGAGATGGCACAATAATTTTTGGTTTTTATGATCTCAATTTTGAAAACAGAGCCCTTCCAAGTCTTGCAAGGTTAGAAAACAAAAAATGGGTGGAGAATGGAAATAATTCATTAAAAATGGCTTTGAGAGCACATTCAATTTTACAAAATGCTGTCATGGAAAGCCGCAATGATCAAAACCTCTTCAGCTCAAAAAAGTGTATAAATTTCAAAAACTGTGGATTGACCCTTGGAAATTGGTCAATAGATATAAACTCTTTAACAAAAAATAATGACCAATTAAGAGAAAAAAATCATGAATATATTGCGTTGCTCTTGGCAATGGGTGGTACTCACGCATTACGGCTTGATAATAGAAAATATTATTGGAACGCTATGTTGGATGCTTTTGAGCCAATTTATTATGATGGGAGTATTGATCCAAAAATTCAAGAGCCATTTCTTATAAAATCTGATCATTCTTTTTCTTTTTATTATTCAGAAGATTTTCTTCCAGCAGTGAATAGTTTGATTTTTAAGATAAATACTTTAGATGAAAAAAAATTCATAACTCAAGCGTTAGAACTTTGTAAAAGTAATGACTGTAAATTAAACAATATAAAAATTTTTTTACCCAGCATTAAGGAAAATTTACAAAATTATAAAAATAAAATAATGGATTATAAAGATTATTTCACTACAATTGAAAAAACTAATTATGATATCAATCAAATTATAGACTCTTATAAAAATGAACTTTTTGCCAATTTGCCAAATAGTAATTTATATTTTATTGATATTCAAAGTATTGGTAATACTACTATTCAAGCCATAAAGTGTAATAGCGCATCTTGCGAACAAGATTCTATTGAAGTTGGGGATTTAATTTATCTGATGAAAAATTCTATATCGAAATTTGATAAAATATCCTTATTTGGAGGAATATATAATAAAAATGATTTTGAAGTAGAGTCGACTTATATTGATATTCTTAATTCTAATATAAAACATAGTTTAGGCTCTAAAATAATCTATAACGACGAAAAAAGGACATTAGAATTTCATCAAAAAAAACCTAATGATTGGTTTTTATTAAGTGATGTAGAAATTAGCAATTTGTCTTTTGAGATGATTTCTAATTCTCAAGCTAATAAAACAAAATTAGATTCACAACGCTTTAATAAATTTGGATTCACAGGCTGCTTAAACTTTCATAATGTGGAATTTAGTGACACTAAAATTACAACTATTGGTGGGGCGTGTGAAGATAGTGTTAATATAATTAAAAGTTCTGGTAAAATTAAGGATATTAATATTTTTAATGCTTCATCAGATGCCCTAGATGTTGACTTTTCTAATATAGATATTGCAAATATTACTATAACAAACGCTAGAAATGATTGTTTTGATGTCAGCACTGGGAAGTATTTTGTTAATAATGCTGTTTTGAAAAATTGTGGTGATAAAGGTATTTCAATAGGAGAAGCTTCTGAGTTCAATGGATCTCAAATTAATGTTAGTGATACAAAGATAGGAATTTCATCTAAAGATTCTTCAATTTCAAATATTCAGTCTTTTTTAGGAAACAATATTGATTTGTGTTTTGAGGCGTATCAAAAAAAACAAGAATTTTTTGGTGCCCAATTACTTGTTGAAACAAGCAATTGTATTTTTGATTCTGTTTTTGCTGATAAAAATTCTTTTGTAGTTGTTGAAAGAATTGCTCAATGACTTTTAGGATTGAAGAAAAAATACCTTTAACAACTTCAGACATGATCGTGCTATGTGAGAAATTAAAACAAGATGGGATGAAACCACTTTTTAAAAAGAGAAAAATTTTTAGCACATATTTTGAAACAACTACTCTTAATATGTTTAATGATTCGATAGAGGGAGTTTTGCCAAGGAAAAAAATTCGTATTCGCCATTATCCAGACTCATCATCGAATTATTCATTGGAAATTAAATATTCATCAATAGAAGGAAGATTTAAGAAATCTAATGAAATATTAATTTCTGAACATAAAAAATATTTGCAAAATGGAATATTTGACAACCTTTATGGTATCTGTATGCCATTACTAGAAGTAATATATGAAAGAGAATACTTTCAAATTGGTGGCATAAGAGTAACTTTTGATAAGAATATTCTATATCGTTCTTTAAAAAATAGAAAAATTGAAAAAGTTGATGATTGGTCTGTTGTAGAGATAAAAGCGCCATTACATATAAGCTTAGATTATTTGCAATCTCTTATTTCATCTCCTCGTAAAAGATTTTCAAAATTCACAAACGGTATATCTATAATTGAGGGAAATTTCTCTTGTACTTATTAATTTTTTCATCAATTTATTTTACTTCATGAGCCTTCTTATTGAGTGTTCTTTGGCACACGGCAGAGTGAATCATGGAATACCTAGCAAAAAATTTAAACTCACTCTCATACTTTTAAATTGAATTTGAATAATTTTTTTAGACTATACTTTTTCTTGGTATTTTTTCTTTACAATTTTATAGGATAAATTTATGTAATATTAGATATAAAGTAAGAAATAGTATCGTTGGACCTTACTTGGCTAATTAACCACGTTACTCGAGCAGAGGACTGAAAATCCTCGTGTCGGTGGTTCGATTTCGCCTTTAGCCACCATAAGAGCATATTTTATTGTTTTTTTTACAAATATAATAAATATAATTTCTAATATTATTAATAAAACTCAATTATAAAAAACTTAATTTAAATTTTAAAATATTTAAATATGTTATTTAACTATTTAAAAAATGAATAAAGATCCCTTACTAACACCCTATAAAATTAAACATCTTGAGATAAACAATAGATTAATGACTTCAGCTCATGAACCATCATATGCGGAAGATGGAATGCCAAAAGAAAGATATAAATTATACCATGTTGAAAGAGCTAAAGGTGGTGTTGGGCTTACAATGACAGCTGGAAGTGCAATTGTTTCTCCTGATTCACCCTCTACCTTTGGTAATTTGCATGCTTACAAAGATGAAATTATACCATGGTTAAAACAATTAACTAATGAGTGTCATAAATATGGATCAAAAGTAATGATTCAAATTACTCATTTAGGAAGAAGAACAAATTGGAATCATTCTGATTGGCTTCCAGTTCTTTCTGCATCACATGTAAGAGAACCTGCTCACCGAGCTTTCCCAAAAGAGGCTGAGGACTGGGATATTGAGAGAATAATCGAAGATTATGCAAAAGCAGCTTCTAGAATGCAGGAAGCAGGCATGGATGGCATTGAAATTGAGGCTTACGGACATTTTTTAGATTCTTTTTGGTCACCAGCTACAAACAAAAGATTAGATGAATTTGGAGGCACATTAAACAATAGGATAAAGTTTTCTATTAAAGTTATTGAGTCAATAAGGAAATATGTGGGCAATGACTTTATTGTTGGCTTAAGGATGGTTGCTGATGAAGATTGGGATAGAGGTCTTACAAAAAAAGATGGTTTAGAAATTGCAAATAAGATTATAGCAACAAAAAAAGTTGATTTTTTAAATATTATAAGAGGGCATATAGATACTGATGCCTCATTAACTAAAGTGATACCTACACAAGGAATGGCATCCTCGCCACATTTAGATTTTGCAGGAGAAATAAAATATATGACAAAATTTCCTGTATTTCATGCTTCAAAAATTAATGATGTAGCCACAGCTAGACACGCAATTGAGTCAGGTAAACTAGATATGGTTGGAATGACACGAGCTCATATTGCTGATCCACATATAATAAAAAAAATTATTAATGGTAAAGAAAATTCTATAAGACCATGTGTGGGAGCTACATATTGTTTGGATAGAATATATGAAGGTAATGAAGCTTTATGTATACATAATCCTGCTACTGGACGAGAAAAATTTATGCCACATGAAATCTCTAATTTAGCAATTAAAAAAAAGAAAATTGTTATTATTGGTGCGGGTCCATCTGGTCTTGAAGCAGCAAAAATTAGCTCTGAAAGAGGGCATGAAGTTACAGTATTTGAAGCAAATAATACTGCAGGAGGTCAAATAAACCTTATTACTAGATCAGATAGAAGAAAAGATATGCTTGGAATTATTGATTGGAGAGTAGAGGCTTGCAACAACAATAATGTTAAATTTTTTTTTAATAACTTTGCTTCTAAAGAAATGATAATAAATGAAGAGCCGGACGTAGTTATTATAGCTACTGGAGGTGTACCAAACACTGATGTATTAGAGGAAGGAAATGAATTAGCTTGCACTTCTTGGGACATTATTGCAGGTTCAGTAAACGTAGAAGATGACGTTATTCTTTACGATGATAATGGGGCTTATCCAGGTTTACAAGCTGCTGAAACAATAGTTAACAAAGGCTCTAAACTTGAAATCATTTCACCAGAGAGATTTTTTGCTCCAGAAATTGGTGGATTAAATCACGTTTCTTACGCCAAAAAATTTATCGAAAACGATGTTACTATTACAATTAATCGAAGGATTAAACGTATTGAAAGAGATGGAAATAGACTTTTAGCTATAATAGGATCAGATTATTCTGATAAAATTGAAAGAAAAAAAACTTCTCAAATCGTTGTTGAGCATGGAACCATTCCTAATTCAGAATTATATTTTGATTTAAAAAAAGACTCAATAAATTTAGGTTCAATAGACTATAATTCATTAATTAGAGGTAAACTTAATGAAAAAGTGATTAACAAAGATGGTAAATATTTTTTATACAGAGTAGGAGATGCTATCTCAAGTAGAAATATTCATGCATCAATTTATGATTCACTTAGAATATGTAAGGATCTATAATGAATCTCACTCTACTTCATTTATTTATATAATTTAATTTAGTTAATATTTATCTAATTTATTTAAACAATTAATAAAAAGTTTATAAAGAGAATGGTGAAAAGTAAAAAAATAATTATATCATCCTCTAATAATAAATACTTTCATTTGATTGATGAATTGTTTTTATCTATAAAAAAACAAAACTTAGACAGAGATTTTGATCTTGGTGTTATAGATACTGGTTTATCTGATAAACAAATAGAACTCTTAACTCAAAAAAATTGTATTATTAAAAAAGCTTATTGGAATGTAGATGTTCCTAATTATAAAGTAAGGGGAAGAAACCATCTCAAAAATATAGTTGCAAGAGCATTTTTACCAGATTACTTTGAAGGTTATCAAAAATATATTTGGTTAGATGCAGACACTTGGATAAATCACAAAGAAACGTTTTTATTGTTTGATAAGGGTTGCACAAATAATAAAATATGCATAACACCTCAAACTGATCGCTCATATGGTGAAATGGCAAATGTAGAATGGTTATTTAATTTTCCCAAAAGAATAAAAACAATCAATTATAAAAACATTAGTAGATCAATATCTAAATCACTAGGAAGAAAATACGCAATGTATCCAACTTTGAATGGAGGAGCATTTTCAATTAATGATAATCGAAAATTATGGAAATCTTTTCAAAATAATATCAAATTATCTCTTAAAAAAGGACGGATATTTGGCTCTGATCAAGTTGCTTTGGCAATTTCTATTTATCATGATGGTATAGAAGCAGAGTTTTTACCTGCATACACAAATTGGCTATGTGATTTTCATTTACCAATTTATGACGAAGATAATAAAATTTTTCTAGAACCTTACTTGCCTAATCATCCAATTGGAGTGATGCATCTAGCAGGTCTGGACTCAACAAGAGAAAAATATGTTAAGGAAAATAAAATAAAAACTTTAAAAGGAGAGGATATATACAAATCAATTAGATTTAATTTAAATATTTAGTATTATTTTATTCTATTGATCAATAACCAATTATGTTTAAATTTGATAAGTTAGTTTTTGGGGATTCTGGTTGGGGTGACGAGTTTTTAATAGCTACTCTAATGACTTTATTGGTTAGTATTTTATCTATGGGTCTAGGTCTATTTTTGGCAATAATTACTGTATGGGCAAAATTAATAAAAAATAAAATAACGAGGTTATTAGCTAGTTTTTATACAACAGTAATTAGAGGAGTACCTGAATTATTAGTTATTTATTTAATCTTTTTTGGCGGAAATGCACTAGTTATGAAAATAGCAAAGATATTTGGATATAATGGTTATATAGAACTTAATGCTCTGACAATAGCAACAATAGCTATTGCAATTATTTCAGCAACTTATTCCAGTGAAGTTTTAAGAGCAGCATATTTATCAATATCAAAAGGTCAGATAGAAGCTTCTAAAGCATTAGGTATGAATAGACTTAGTATCTTTATAAAAGTAATTGCGCCTCAAGTAATAAGACATGCCTTACCTGGTATTGGAAACGTTTGGCAAATAACTTTAAAAGATACCTCTTTAATTTCTGTTACAGGACTTGTAGAAATAATGAGACAATCACGAATTTCATCAAATGTTGAACATTCCCCCCTCACATTTTTGATCACTGCTGCAGTACTATATTTATGCCTTACAACTTTTTCAGGAAGATTTTTTAAATATTTAGAGGTCAGCTATTCTAAAGGGTACTCAACATGATTGATTTTTTTAAAAATTTTCAAGACTCTCTAATTTATAAAAATTTTTTTATAATCCTCTCAGGCTTAGATAATACACTGCTATTACTATTAATTTCTTTACCAACAGGCTTTATTTTAGCGCTTATTTTTGCTTTAGGAAGAGTTTCAAAGATAAAATTATTATCTTCAGTGATAGCAAGTTATATTTTTGTAATCAGAGGTACTCCATTATTAGTTCAAATTTATTTAATCTATTTTGGATTAGGTTCGATAAAATTTATAAGAGAAAGTTTTCTTTGGTATGCTCTTAAAGAACCTTTTTGGTGTGGAGTTATAGCACTAACAATTAATACTGTAGCTTATGGAGCAGAAATTTTTAGAGGAGGCATTCAATCAATCGAAAAAGGGCAGGTAGAGTCAGGTTTATCTTTAGGTTTTGGGAAATATATGCTTTTAAGCAAAATAATTCTTCCAATTGCAATTAGAAAAGTCTTACCTTCATATGGTAATGAATTAATTTTAATGGTTAAGGCCACTTCTTTAGTTAGCCTAACCACGTATATGGAAATGACTGGATTAGCTAGAAAGATAATGGCAAAAACTTTTGCTCCAGTTGAAGCATTTATTGCTGCAGGTATATTATATCTATTTCTTAATTTCTTAATGGTTCAATTTGTAAGATATTTAGAGTGGAAATATAATCCACATTTAAGGATAAGTTAACTATTTCTTAAATTTCTTGTGACAAGAACCACAATTTGCAGCCATTGACTTAAATGAACCATTTAGCATTTCTTGATCCTCAAGTTCCAAACTGAGTGTAATCATTTCAATGTCATTAATAAATTTTATATTATATTCAGCAAATGTATCTATTTTCTCAATATCATTTTGATCATCTAGTGTAGACCATATAGTATCATTTGCACCACCACCCTCACTACCATCCGGAAATAAATCTTTAAATTCCATAGCCGCATGAAGAAGAATTTCATTTAATTTTTGAATTTCTTCAAAATTTCCAGACGAAATAATTTTATATATTTTACTTGATGAACTTTTAATTTCTTGCATTTTTGCCATTCTCTTATTAATTATTTCTTCAAGAGATTTATCTTCTAAATTTACTTTATGAGCAAACGCAATAGTGGGTAAGATTAATAATAATGTTATGATTTTAAATAGAGTAGCCATTTTTAATTAATATATTAACTAAATAACTATATCCTTTTTTTGCATATTCAAGTGGGTTTGCTTTTTCTGGATCTTGTTCAGCTTCTATTACTAGCCATTTATTATATTTATTCGTATATAATATTTCTATTATAGGGTTGTAATCTATGCACCCATCTCCTGGGACAGTAAAAACGCCTTTTAGAAAAGAGTTTCTGAAACTTAAATTTTCCTTTATTGATTCAACAAATATATTTTTTCTAATATCTTTGCAATGAACATGATTAATTCTTGAAATATAATTCTTTAAAACTCTTTCATAATCTGCTTGAGCAAACATTAAGTGACCTGTATCATACAAAAGATAGGTATTATCGTTTGTAAAAGATATAAATTTATCTACATCTTCTTCTGATTGAATTATAGTTCCCATATGTTCGTGATATGACATTGGTAGACCCTCATCCATTAATCTATTTGAGAGTTCGCTTATTTTTTCACAATAACTTTTCCATTCATCTTTATCTAATGTTGGTCTAGTACTTAGTGGTTTAGATGC
>MDTG01375874.1_pt1 | contig 11911 bp, 14 predicted proteins | sample 811421 | NCBI WGS metagenome assembly MDTG01 (sample SAMN05326645, study PRJNA326480) | marine metagenome | isolation source: seawater | place: Pacific Ocean: South East | collected 2011 | reverse complement strand
TTGGTAGAACCATTTGGTAGTAACACTAAGATACACAAAACGAATATTTTAAATACATTTAGTGTAGCTAATTTCAAAGTAATCTCCTATTGTTGATTACTGTAACTAATTAAAAAAACGATTGCTAAAAACTACTTGTTTAAAACGAACTCTTTATGAGTCTTAAGTAGAACTTGTTGAAGTAACTTGGGAATTTTCCCTTATAAAAGTTTAAAACTATGGGTATATAGTTTTATCTTATTATCAATAAATATATCGATATTCGTGAAAACGATTATTATTATGGGAAACTTTTTATGAGATTTTTTTTAACTCAGACATAAAGTTTGAGTTAGCTATGTTTTTAAATTCTTCTCTTCTATCAAAAACTGATATATTGTTTAGATAATGAGAATTATTACGATATTTGTAGTTTTCACAAACTACGAGGTTTTTTATTTTAAATTGATTTATTTTTTCACCTTTATCTTTTACTAAAATTTCGGATGCTACCATTAAGAAGGTATCTTCATATCCGTAATGGCCAAATGATTCAGGTACACCAATTCTATTTAGGAGTTTTCCACTTATACAAGTAAACCACCCACCTGCAAATTTAAATCTTGATTGAGGAGATAATGAATTATTTACACCAACTATACTGATATCACCTTTGATACCACTATCTTGATAGGGGTCATTTGTTTTTTGATAATCGGTTGGTTTATCTAAAAATTGTTCATTTACAATACAATCCCATGTGTTATCCCATATACGAACAATCTCTGGCGTTATTACTGAAAGTGGGTATTTATCTTTTGTGGATTTAATTGCATTTTCAATGTAATAAAGTGTTCTTTCATCAAATATAATATCAGTATCCAACCATATAAAGAAATCACTATCTTTATGTCTTTGTAATGAAAATCTTCTTTGAGATACACAACCTAATATTTCATTAGATGTTTGAAAATGTTTTACACACCAATCTGTATGATGTGATAATTTTAAAAATTTGTCAATAAAATACTTTTGATTGATAGATGATTTATTCCAATCTACCATTTCATCTGATGTACACATGGTTACATCTAAATTCCAATCAATAGATTTATCACAATAATAAGATGCCTTACGAAGTTGAGTTAGAGTGTTTTCTAAATCATCAATCTCATAAGGCAAACAAAATATTGATATTACTATTTTCAAGTTAAGTCTATTTTAGAAAGTACACTATCCCAATTATCAAACTTAATTCCTTTGTCATCTATATATGCAACTGCTCTTGGTTTTGTAGAAGTTACTTTGGATACATACTGATTTAAATCATGTTTCTTTAACCATTCCCAAATCAATTGTGTACCACTTTGTCCATTTACTAAACCTCTATCTTTTCTTGCTTTTGCGGAATAAACAATAACAACATATTTTTCAGATAGTTTTTGTAATGCTTCTCTTGCTCCTTCAACAGGGTCATCATATACAGTTCCATCGTGATATCCTTTTGAGTTTTTATGAATAACACCATCGAAATCAACACCTATGTTTACTAATTCATCAGGATATGAATGTTCTCTTGTAGCAGCCGCTCCACCTTGTCTATTTAGTAATTCTAAATCTTCTGGTGAATTCTGAAATATCGGTGGGCAAACTTTACCACTACCGTGAGTAAGTTCATATGTAAGTAATAGTGTAAGAACTTCTGAAGTATGATAATATTCAGCACCTAACACAACTTCAGTTAAAGCTTCAACTTTTGTTGGTATTGGATACGATGTAATAATACCAACTTGCATACCTCTTGATTGTCCATCTTCTAATGCTTTGATAATATCTACTGATTTACCACTTGATGAAATACCAAGAATCATTGTCTTTTTTAATTGTTCTGGTGTTGATGATACTGTTCTTTGTCTTACCCAATGTACCATCCAATCATCGAAAGATGAATCGTTGATTAAAGATGTTGCTACAATACCACTACCTGGTGCTTGTGCATTCTTTGTTCCATTTGATAATCTTGATATATCAACTGCCGCATGGTCTGCAACTCCTAAGTTACCACCATGTCCTAATACAAAAATATCAACACAATCGTTGAATTTTGCTTGTAACTCTGTCCATTCTTTTGTATTGGTAACTTCTAAAAATTTATCACCAATGTTTTCGAAATTTAATCCTGCCATAATTTATTTATTTTCGTTTAATTTATATAATATTTCTGCTATTTTGAATTCATGTGGAGTATTAATATCTACCCCTTCGTATTCATTAAGTATAATGAAATCAGGTTTATCGCCAATAACTCTTGATTTATTTTTCATTATACTTTTATCTACAATAGTTATACCATAATTTACCATTTGAATATCAGGTAAATCCTGAGAATTTGGTACATTATCTAACTCGTAATTAATTGGTTTTCCATCTAACCATAAATGTCCTTTTACAAGAGAGGTTGAAGTCAAACTATCATTATCTGAATTCATAAATTGACTTATAGCTTCTTCATGTTTTTTTGAACTAATAAAAGGAGAACATACTGGTGCTAAAAATATATAATCAGTATCAGTAGTTTCACCAATATGACCATGAAATTCAGAATTAGATGCTTCACTACTTGCAAAATAATCATCTCTTTTCTGAGTTTTTACACCGTATGATTTTCCTATTTCAATCATTTCATCACAATCAGTATTGACTATGATTTCATCTAAATTACTTACTTTTAGTAAAGTTTGTAATTTTAAATCCAATAGGGTAGTGTCACCAAATGGTTTAATATTTTTATTTGGTACTCTTTGAGAACCCTTACGAACTGCAACTACTGCCGTAATTTTTCCATTTTTCATAATTGTCCTCCATTTACATCAATTACAGAACCATTAAGATAATTTGAAAGTTCTGAACATAAAAATATAATTGGCCCTACTTGGTCATCAACTGTTGCTAATCTTCTTAATGGAATGTTTTTACATAAGTTATCTTGTTCTTCTTTTGTCATTGATTGTTCTAACATTGGAGTAAGTGTTTGTGATGGACAAGTACAGTTTACATTAATACCTTTTGGGCCCAACTCATGAGCAAGTTGTCTTGTCAAACCAATTATTCCCGCCTTACTTGAAGTATAATGTACTCCACTTACAATACTTTTATTTCTACCAGCAATCGAAGAAACATTTACTATTCTACTTCCACTTTTCATCAATGGTATAGATTTTTTAATGATGTAATAAAAGGAACGAAGATTTGTATCAATCACAGAATCCCATTCATCCATTTCTATTTCTTCTATTTTTTTACAAAAGTTAATACCAGCAACATTTATTAAGAAATCAATAGCATTATATCTAAGTCCTAATATATCAGTTATTGCATCAAAAAATGTATCGATACTTTCCTTACTTGAAATATCTACCCCATCTTTTCTTGAAACTCTAATTACTTTTGCTCCAAGTTCTTCAAACTTATTTGCTACTCCTAACCCAATCCCTTTGGAAGAGCCAACAACTAAAACTATTTTATTTTTAAAATTAATCTTCATATATATGTTCTACATCTGGTTTTGTTATTGCCAATCTTGCTGCTGGTTTGTCACCAACTGCAGTAATCTTGTGCCAAGTATTAGCTTTTACAACAATTACATCTCCTTGTTTTACTTTACTAACCTCATCTTCAATTTGCCATTCATATTCTCCTTCGAGAACAACCCAACACTCATCAGCATCAGGATGATAATGTAATCTATTGCCTTCACCTGGATTTTGTTTTATTATAACCCCACCAAACCTATCGTTATAAATAACTCTTACTGCCCAAGAATCTTTGTAACCTAATTTTTTTTCTAAGGTTGGTATGTTTACTGTTTTAGGATTTTCAAATTCATGACCGGCAACTAATAAAGAATCAGTTACTCCATCATCTTTTAAAACTCTTTTAACATTACTATCTTGTTTCATATTAATGCATTTTTATACAAATATACGAAATTTATTTGAATTATACAAATAAATCATCATATTTTTTTCGTTCATAAGCTGTAATTGCAGAATTATATCCTGCATTATATATTTTTTTACCCACTTTTGTATAATATTTTACTGCGGTTTTATGTGTGTTATTCATCCTATTAAACTCAGTCCTACCATCTCCAATATGTGCATGATAATCAGGATGAAAATGATTAATATCACCTTCTTTTGTTTTTGTAGTGTTTGTAGCTGTTTCCCAATTAGAATCACAACCAATTACATAGACCTCATCAAAGTTCATATAATATGCTAATTGTAAAGCAACATTCATCGTTGTTCCACTTTTATCTATTCTTTCTTCTGCATTATTTGAAAATTGTCTATCATCACCACAAGGAAATTCTGAAATGGAATCTAAATAAATTGTTTTCTCTGGTAATTTACCCTTGCCATTTCTCTCAATTGCATCTTTAAATCTTCTCCAAATTATTGGAGTTGTTTTTTCTTCATTTGCTGCATTCAATATACTTTTAGACCATTTATCTCCCCAAGTAGCATCTTGACAATTAGAGGAAGTAAATACATAATGAGTAGGTCTCCATTTTGTTTTTGAATACAATAACTCAATACGATTCATTGCAATAGAATATTCGTTTTCCAAAAGGTCTAAGTTCATATTATTTAAAGAGGGGCCATTTCCTACTAAAAAGACTCTTTTTCCTAAACCTATATCTCTAAGACTTTTTATATTATTCATTTTTCAAAAATTCTATATAATCTGAACATACACCATAAACATCAGTTGGTATCCAATTTTCAATATCATTTTGACTTAACAATGGTATGATACATTTTTTATCTGCGGTTTCAATGTTGTGAGCCCAAATATTATTATCACTTATTATTGTATATTCTTCTTTCTGATGATAAAATACTCTCAATTTAGTTTTTACTAATTCAGTTAATGATTCAAAATTTTTACAATGAATCCATAAATGATTTTTTCTTTTGATTAACCAATCTAATTGTATTGGATATACAGGTTCATCATGACCTAAATACAATCCATCAATAGTTTTCCATATATCAATCTCTACATCATATCCTAATGATATAGCCTTGTCAATGTAATCAGGTGTATTTTCAAGATTTACATTTTCTCCATTTATATTTCCCCTATGAGATATTAATATCATGATATCTTTTCCAATAATTATAACATTCTACAGCGTCTTGTTCTGATTTTACTTGACCAGAGTTTAGTATGGTTGCCCATGCTTCAAAGCTTTCTAATTCATTTGGTGTTCCAAATACTGTTACGAATTCTGTATCGTAATAACCTACTCTAAGTTTCTTTTCAACTAATAAATTATAAGCAAGTGTGACATAATATTCACCACCATAATTTATATCTCTATCTATACTTTCCTTGAAACATTCTTTCATAATCTTACCACTCTTAAAATAATAAACACCAGTTGAAGCGTGTTCATTCATAGGATTATCAGTATAACATTCTTTTTCTTTGATTTCTTCCATCAAAATTCCTTTTGTTTTAAGAAATGCCATTTTAGTTGAATTTAAGGTATGAGGATGTAAACCTGTATGTGTTAGAATACAACCATCTAATTTATTATCATTAACATATTTTTCAAAATCAGACTTATTCCATATCAGCGGATTATCACAGTAACAAACAATTACTTCTTCATTATCATCTACTAAATCTAAGAAAGGTATTACTGTAAATATTGGCCCTTTTTTATGGTTTGGTAATGAAACTACTTTAGATGAGGGAGATAATTCATTTAGTACATTCTTCATATTAGTATTTTCTATATGTTGGTCATTACATATAAAAACAATTTCATCATTCTCATCAAACATATCTAAGATATATTCTATGATTCTTTTACCATTAACTTTAATTAAAGGTTTAGGGTCTTTGTATCCTTTCTCTACAAATCTATTACCCGTACCTGCCATTGGAATAATTACTTTCATTTGTTTATACTCATCCTATATTTTTCTGACTCCATATTTTGTAATTTATAAATCTCATCAGATGTTAGACAATTTGCTTTTAGTCCTACTTCTTCTTGTATATGTAACATATAATCATTTATTTGATTATTATCATCTGGTAATATTGCTACATCAGGATATAAAACACAATTTTTATCAACTTTACTAATCTTGTCTCTAAATGTTTTAAATGTTTTTGAATTTTTAATTAACCATTCTTTACATAATTGATTTATTTTTAAACTATTATTGAATACTTCAGTAAAAGAATTACCACAACAAATTAATCCATGGTTTTCTAAAAATATAATTTTTTCACTTACATTCATTGTCTCTGCTAATTCATCACCTGGTGTTACATATTCAACATAATCAAAATCATAATCTTCACATATCTCTCTTATAGTTTCTTTTGATTCTTTTGAGCACAATATAATATTAACATAAATAGGATGTGTATGAAATACAATCCTTTGATTTATTTTTTTATGAAAGTTAAGTTCCATAGAAGGTCTTTCATTATTATAAATTTTATCATTGCCTGTTACAGAATATCCACCCAAAATATGTACATCTGACATTGTTTTACCTGATGATGTAATTATTGTTTTATCTTTAAATTTGTAAGATAGATTTCCACCCGCTCCTTGAATTAGTTCGTATTCAAATGATGATTTTCTACAACAAAGTAAAAAGTTTCTATGAAGATTATAAAGTCTTTTTAATGTAGACATCACTTCACAACCATATTCAGATTTACATTCGTATTCTAAATCTACTGATTTATCTCTTTTTTCTGTAAATGTTACAATTACATCTGCATTTTTTTCTTGTGGATGAATATACTTTACTTCATCACCCCTTCTCATATCCATTGCTGACAAGACTTGTTCTTTAGTATATCCTCTTTTTTCAATATCCCTATTTAGTTTCCATTGATACTTTAGATTTTCTTCTGTCTTAATATAGATGTTTAAATCCGCTCTATCACATAAATAAGAATCATGTAAAGAATGTAATCCTTCATTTATGATAACACTTTTAGGTTTTATTTCAACATTATTTACAAACCTACCAGTATCGTGGTCATAATGATTTCTAAATATTGTTTTGTTTTCTAATAAATCAAATATTTGTTTTTTACCTAATTCTAAATTGTTAGCTTCTGGATTTAAATGAGTAATATTTTTCCAATTAGAATCATTTCGTTCCCACTTATGTAAATCATCACCAGATAAATGTAGTACATCATCAAATAAAAAAGATAAAAAAGTACTAAGGGTAGTTTTTCCTACACCAGAACTACCACCAACATTTATTAGTTTATTTACCATCCTATTTCGTATATGCTTTTATTAATATCTTTTTCGAAATATGGATATCTAACAAATTCTTTTTTCTGACCTGTTGGTATATTGTTTTTAAAATCTTCAGTCCAATTTTGTGTCCAAGTATCTCTTGAAAGTGATTTAGGATGAGTTCCACCCCACTTGTATAAGAAATAATTCCAAGCGTGTCTTGGGTAAATACCTGTTCTTGAATTAGCCCAAATCATACTTTGTTCTCCATCATCTGGCCTTCTTTTTAAATCTTCGTTTATGTTTCTATTTCCTGGTATGTCCAATGTAAGACTTGGATTATTATTGAAAGTTATTCTATGCATAATATCATCTACATAAGTTCTTTCTCTATTATTTTGGATAGACCTAATAATATAATCAGCAAAATGATATTGTATTCCACAAAATCTTTCATCATATAATCCTACTTTTTTGATATGTTCTGGTGAAAAACTTATTATATTATCACCATATCTACCTTGAACATAATCAAAACTTTCATGTAACTTTAAAAGATTCGAACACCAATTTTTATCACATATCGCATCATTTTGGAATCCTACTACATAATCACATTTTGGTTTTGATAAATCATGAAAACCATGTACTAACGCTTGATTCCAACTTTCACTAAGATTACCATTTGACCAATCAGGCCTTCCTTCATTTTTTATAATCTTAACTTTATCTTTATGTTCATCTTTTAATTTTGTAGATGTATGATTACTTATTACATAGATTTCACCATCACAAGCAGTCATGAAATCTGAATTTAGAATGTAATTAATAGTCTCAGATAAAATATCGTTTCTCTTATATGTTATGATAAATAATCTTATTTTTTTCATTTGACTTCTAAAATTTGTTTCATCGTTTCATCTATTGTAACTCTATCATCATTTAGATAAATTTCTTTTACTAAATCTTCTTGGGGCTTTTGTTTATGATTTCCATTAAATTCAGTTTTAACATCATCATTTATTTTTTTCAACTTTTCTTCACTTAACTTTTTATATGATTTTCTCCACCCATCTCTAAACCAAGTAAATCCTGTAATATGTAATTCTTTTAAATCATAACAAAGTAAATCCATTATTGTCATTGTGCCTGAATTAGGTCTTGTACCAAGTGATTCTGCAATATTAAGATAATAATCGGTATCTAAAACATGAAACGGTAATTCCCATTTTTTGTTATCTAATTCAAATCTTTGAACATCACTATTAAATGCGTTTACATATTTTGGATATGGACATGATACAAATATATTCGCATCTTTCATTTCTTTATAGAAAACTGGCCCTCCACAATCATCAGTTGTACATAAACAATGATAATGAATATCTGTTCTTGAACCTAAATCAGATTCTAAACCTTTTTCAATGGGAAATCCTTTATTTATTCTTACTACAATATCATATTCATCTATTTCATTTCCTTTACCACTACCTTCCAATGATGGTGCTGGCCCTACAATCACAACTCTCTTTCCTTTTAACATTTCGTTATATTGTGTATCATACTGACCTTTCTTTCTTATGTCTAACCATTCTTTATAACTAAATCCTTTTGGGTTATCAACCTTTGTTGGCTCTAAATGAATCATCTTTTTATATTTGTTATGTATAATCTGTTTTAGTTGTGGGTTTCTATCATACTGATGGACAATTGTGAATGGTTCTCCTTTTTGATTTGTGATAGTTCCATCTTGTTCTACTAAAGGAGTTGGTTCCATTAACTTATCACCAAAGAAATCCTTTTTAATAAATGTAGTTCCCATTTGTACTGCAAGACCTTCTTCTTGTTTAACAAACTGTACTTTGTCTTTCCATTGTTTTTGTTTGATTAAGATATTGTACGCGGGTTGGTCTGCAGCTTGTTGTGGATTCTCACCAGTAATTCCCCATCTAAAAATATTGTGGAACAATGGAATGATATAATCTTTATCACCACAAATAGAACCTGCACAATAAGATTCTTCGTGTTGTAACCAATTCCATTCTAATTTAAATGAAGTACCAGCACAAACTTGTGCCCAATCATCATCACCAAGTTTTACTGCTTCTGAACAAGCAATTATAGGTTTCTCTTGATATTTGTTTAACCATGTTGTTGGATTCGATTGAAATACTACATCTCTTATATCTGTCCAAATAATTCTATCACACTCATAGTTTTGTAAAATCATTGCAGTATCTCTAAATCTTTGATTAAAAAGATGATGAGATAATTCTGATTGGAAAATGTCAAAGTGATTTTCTTTTAAATAATCAATAGTTTCTTGTGGTACATCATAAACAACCATCATTCTTTTACCACTAAAACCACTTCTATTAAGTGATTCAACCCATGGTTCAATATCTTTTGGTAAAAACCTCGTGATAGTTGAAATTACTACATCTATTTTTTCGTATGGTTTGTTCATGATACTGCTCTTCCTTTCATATTTTCCCAATCTCTATCTTTTCTTACTTCATCATTTGTATCTCTTGTTGCTTTAAGTACATTATTAGTTGTACTATGTTTTTCAGATAAACTTATTAATGCTGATAAATCTTTTGGAAAACAATGTCCACCATATCCGAAATCTCCATCGTGACCAGGTACCATCCAATGAGAATTACCTAATCTTTCATCTAAAGTTGCATATTCTACAACTTTGTCATAATCTGCTCCAACTTCCTCACATATTTGATAAATTTCATTAGCAAATGATACTTTTGTTGAAAGGAATGCATTTGTCATATACTTGACCATTTCTGCATATGTTGAATTTGTTTTTATAATTCTTGCTTTTGGAAATACTTTTGAGAATAATCTTACTACTTCTGTGGATTGTGGTCTTGGGCCACCTATTATAATTCTATTTTGATTATTATAATCTTCCTCTGCATTTCTCTCCGTAAGAAACTCTGGATTAAAAAGAATGTTTAAATATTTAAAATCTTTATTTAATTCTTGAGTTGTGCCTGGTGGAATAGTGGATTTAATAATAATTGTTTTACTTCGTGCATCTTCAAATTCAATCAAAGTATTCATTTCAAATAATGACTCTCGTAAAATACTTAAATCACATTCACCCTTTTTATTCATAGGAGTGGGTAAACATACAAAAATAGTATCACATAACATAACTAAATTATGTAAACTTGATGTAGATTTATTTTCATCCAAATCGTATGTCAAGATATCATAATATTGTTTCCATCTTTGGTAAACTGCATTACCTACAAAACCTTGTCCTACTATTCCAATCATAAACTGAGTATATAATCTTTTAATCTATCTTTTGGTTTCCAACCCAATCTCTCTGTTGTATCTGTATTAGTGTTAAGAGTTTCTCTATAATTTCCTTTTTGGTCTGGAATATAAATTGCATCTATATTTGGATATCTTTCTTTGAAGAAACCAAATAATTCATTTACTGAATAGTTTACTCCACTCCCAAGTTCCCATGCATCTTCATGTTTATTATCTACTAAACCTATTCTATACAAACCCTCTACAATATCATCTACATGAATAAAATCTCTTCTTTGTTCTCCATCACCAACGATTGTAAGTTTTTTATCTTTACTTACTAAAGTTCTCCAAATACCAATTACATTACCATTTTGTAAATCTAATGATTCTCCATCACCATAAACATTGTAAAATCTACAAATTTCTACATCAACATCATAAGTTTTTTTGTAAAGTTTACACACTTCTTCACCTAAGTATTTGTACATAGCATATGGTGAATCTGTCGGGTCGTGATGTTTTGAAGATGAACCTGCATACACAACTTTTACATTATTGTGTTTTGCCCATTCCATAACAGTTTCAGTTCCTTTGACATTTATTCTAAAACAATCAGTTGGGTCTATAAAAGATGGTTGAACTCTTGATTGAGCCGCAATGTGATAACATAAATCAAAACCATCACCTTTCCAATACTCTAATGATTCTATATCAGCATTTATATAATTACATTCTGATAATTCATTAGTCTCAAATCCTGTTGAGTAATCATCAAGTGATACAACTTCATGTCCTTCTGAAATTAATCTTTTGATTAGATTCATTCCAATAAATCCTGCCCCACCTGTAACTAAAATTTTCACTTTACTATTCCTAATAGTTGATGTTCGTTGAATAAAAGATATTCTTCATCTCCTATTTCAATTTTATTTTGTCCTTGTGATTTTTCATACATTACTGTATCTCCCACATTTACTGTCATTGGTATTCTTTCTCCATTTTGTGAGAATATACCTGTACCAACTGAAACTACTTCACCATAGACTTTTTTGTCCATAGTAATTGAATCTGCAATAATGATTCCTCCTTTAGTTCTATTTTCTGTTTGTTCATTAGGTTTAACTAATACTCTATCACCTAATGGTTTAAATTTACCTGTTTCCATAATTTTAAATTGTTTCGTAAAATTCGTTTTGTTGTTCTTGTCTATCTATTTGTTTGTGATGATACAAAGACCATCTTTCTTCAGATGGAAAATTTGAAAAAGTATCATAACCAGTAATTCTTTCATGTACTTTATTCATCCAAGTCACATCTTCAGTATTTTTATAAATTCTTGTTTGATAATCTGGC
>MDTG01205796.1_pt1 | contig 11911 bp, 13 predicted proteins | sample 811421 | NCBI WGS metagenome assembly MDTG01 (sample SAMN05326645, study PRJNA326480) | marine metagenome | isolation source: seawater | place: Pacific Ocean: South East | collected 2011 | reverse complement strand
CCTCCACCCCATTGCCATCCCATGACAATTGGATACAATATTCCAGATAAAAGCGCTGCAAATAAAAAGAATGGCCATAATTTAATTCTTTCAGCTAATGTTCCTGAAACTATTGAAACAGTAGTTGCACAAAACACCATTTGAAAATACCAATCAGAACCATCTGAATACGGTTTTTCTAAACTACTTGCGTCTGACCAAGGTAAAAATTTACCTACAAATCCCCCTTCTGGTATTCCGTAAGCAAGATTGTACCCAAACAACCAAAACATGATTCCAGCTATTGAAAAAAGCCCTATATTTTTAGCACATATCACCGATACGCTTTTTGAGGTAACCATACCAGATTCTAGCATAGCGAAACCTGCGGCCATAAACATAACTAAAAAACCACAAACTAAGAATAGGAATGTATTAAATATAAAACTAACCTCTGCAGAAACAGTTGTCTCAGCATAACTTGGTGTAGTTAAAATCAATAGCGAAACTAATGATATTAATATTTTTAATTTCATAATAATTTTTCTCCTTTTTTTAAATTTAATTATATTTTTGGAAAGTTTTATTCAAATGCAATCTATGAAGCTCAGGCATGCATTAATTAAGTTAATTTTTTATTAAAAACAAACTAAGTGATCAATATAAATTGGTCTTTTGATTCCAAATTTATCTTTTATTTTATGCTGATGCTCATGATGAGAATGAACAAAAACTGGAATAAGCTGATTGTTCATTGTTTTAAGAGTATAAATAAAATTTGTTCCTCTAAACTTTCTGTCTACTACTTCTAGCTTTAAATTGCTTTGATCGTCATGTTCCAAATCTTCTGGTTGAATTAAAAGTTTTACTGACGAACCTATAGATTGTTTTTTAATAAAATTTCCTTTTATTGTTCCTAATTCCGTATTTTCTAAACTATCATTGCTGGTTACTTTAGCTTCAATTAAAATTCCTCTATTTAAAAAATTTACAACTTCTACTGAGTTTGGATAGTGATAAATGTTATAAGGAATATCAAACTGCTTTAAAGACTGATTTAGTATAATGCCACATTTATTTCCCATATAAAAAGCCTCGTATGAATCATGCGTAACAATAATCGTAGAAATATTAATTTCATTTAAAATTTTTTTAATTTTTAATTGTAGTTCTTCTTTCAAACTTTGATCTATATTAGAAAAAGGCTCATCTAAAAGAAGTAAATCTGGTTTAGACATTAAAGATCGTGCAAGAGATACTCTTTGGGCTTCACCGGCACTAATTTCATGAGGATATTTTTGTTGAATTTCTTGTAAATGTAACAAATTAATTAAATCATGTACTGAAAAATTAAACTTTTTGTTTTTGTTTCTGTCAGCACCAAATTTAATATTATCAATAACATTATAATGTGGGAATAAACAATTTTCCTGAAATGATAAGGCTACATTCCTATTTTCAGGCTCCATATGAAAATCAGGAGATGAGATTGTTTCTCCTTTTAAGACAATTTTTCCAGTTTCAATTTTTTCTAATCCCGCAATTGTTCTAAGTATAGTTGTCTTTCCTATTCCTGAAGGACCTAGAAGACAAATGATTTCGCCCTCCTTTTCTAAATTAAAATTTACATTAATAACTTTGTTTTTCTTGCTTGCAGCAAAAGTAACATCCTTAATTTCTAAAAAATTTTGACTCATATAATTTATTAATTATCAGATAATATATATTTTGAAACGAATAAAATAAATACACTTGCTATTAAAATAAGAAATAGTGAAGGCGCTGCAGCTGCTTCTAGTAGATCTTGTGAAGCGTAAATATAAGCTGTAGTAGCAAATGTTTCGAAATTAAAAGGTCTAAGTATTAAAGTTATTGGTAATTCCTTAATTATTTCTATTGCGATTAAAATACTTACTAAAAATACACTGTTCTTTAAGTATGGAATATGAATTTTAGTAAAAGTTTTAAATTTGGAATACCCTAAAAGGTACGCGCTTTCATCCATTGACTGATTAATTTTTAAATATCCAGATTTAATACCATTTGAGGAAAGTGCAAAAAATCTAACAAAATATACAATCACTAAACCAAAAACAGATCCTATAAAAATTGTTTTAAAATTAAAAAAAAGTAAATTGTCTAAATAAGAAACTAAAGTTATAAAAGCAACTGCAAGAATTACTCCTGGGACAGCATATCCAGATACTGAAAAAGTTGTTAATACTTCAAGAAATTTACTTTTTGTTACTCTGTTTCCATAATTTGCAATAAAAGCAAAAACGATCATTAAAATACAAGATAAAAAAACTAGTGTAAGAGTGTTAAAACCTATGCTTAAAAAATTTAAATCTTGTAAATATTTAGGAAATTTTAATGTCCAATATATCATTTGAATAACAGGAAAAAGAAAACTACAGAAAAATAATGCACCACAGAAAAAAAATGCATAAAAAGATTTTGCGCCCTTGAGTTGGATTTTGGATCTTTTTACAAAAGCACCTCTTGAAGGTGAGTGATATTTAGCTCTTTTTCTTGAGAAATTTTCAATAAAAAATAAAAATAAAATAAATAATAATAATATAAATGATAATTGATTTGCTGATGCCAAATCATCAAAAGCAATCCACGAATTATATATTGCTGTTGTAAGCGTAGATATACTGAAAAAAGAAACAGTTCCAAAATCAGATAATGTTTCCATTGCAACTAATGATAAACCCGCAACAATTGCAGGTCTTGCGGATGGAAGGATAATTTTTAAAAATGTTTTTTTTGATGATAATCCAAGGTTTTTTCCTACGTCTATTAAATTTTGTGATTGATAATAAAATGAAGCTCTTGTTAAAACATATACATAACCAAACAATGAAAAAGAGATCGATAAAATCGATCCAATTAAACCATCAAATTTTGGAATATTAGCATTATATTCGTACGGTCCAAATATATAAGTAAGAATAGAGAAGGCTGTACCGTAATTTTCAAAAAATGCCGTTAGTGAGTAAGCATAAATATAAGCAGGGACAGCAAATGATAAAATCAAACCCCATTTAAAAAAATTCACTCCAGGAAAATTATAAAATGAAACACAATAAGCAGCTATAACACCAAATAAAAATGTTAAAAATAAAACTCCAGCTAATAACAAAATAGAATTAGAAATATACTTTAATAAAAAAGTATTCTTTAAAAGAGTAAAATAATCTGTGGTTGCTTCAAAAAAACCGAAAAAAACTGTGATTATAGGTAAAGCTACTACTATTGAAATAAAAAGTGAATTTATGTACCAAAAATTAATTTTTTTTAATTGCATTATCTGAAGCTCTAAAAATTGATCTGACAATTTTCTTTATTTCATCTATTTTAATTTCATTTAATGATCTTTTGTTAACTTGTCTATCAATTTTTTTTGCTTCATTTAAACAAGGCGCACATCCAGTAGAAGATTTGTTTAAATCGATTTCCTTAGGGGAGGACTGATTTAAATTTAATTCTCTTTTGTTTGTGCGCCTCATGTTAACAAGGGTAATGCTTTATTGCCAACCTGCTTCTGTCATTACTTGCAATGCATCAGCTTGTTTTGCTCCATAAGAGGAAACTTTAGTTTTTAAATCTTGTTTAAAATCTAATCCCATAGAAACTACTAATGGATGAGGTGAAACACCTGCAATCATTGGGTATTCGAATGTATTATTTACTATATGCTCTTGAGCTTCAGTACTTAATAAAAACTCTACCAATTTAACTGCGTTTGCTTTGTTTGGAGCATACTTTAAAAGTCCCGCTCCGCTTATATTCATGTGCGTTCCTCTATCATTTTGGTTTGGAAAGAAAGGTTTAACTTTTTTTGCAGCTGCTTGTTGTTCAGGACCTTTTTTTCCAGATAACATCAAAGCTAAATAATATGTATTAGCTACTGCAATATCTGCTTCTCCTGCAGCTACAGCTAAAATTTGTGCTCTGTCATTACCTTTTGGAGTTCTTGCCATGTTTTTAACAACACTTTTGGACCAATCAGCAGTTGCTTTTTTTCCATTATTTTTTATTAATGAAGCAACAAGAGATTGATTATAAATATTATTAGATTTTCTGATTACTAGTCTGCCTTTCCATTTTGAATCAGCTAAACTTTCATAAGTTAACCCAGCAAGTTCAGCACCGCTTACTCTTTCAGGTGCGAAATAAACTATTCTTGCTCTTTTGGCAATTCCTACCCAATGAGAAGTTCTAAAATTTTTAGGTACAGCTGATTTAATAGCTTCAGATGTTAAACCACTTTGGAGCATGCCTTTTGCTTTTGCCGCTCCTAGTCTTCCAGCATCGGCTGTAATATAAAGATCAGCAATACAATCTGGACCTTCTTCTAGAATTCTTTTTTCTAATGCCTTTGATTTTCCAGATACTACGTTAACTTTAATTCCAGTTTTCGCAGTAAATTTTCCGTATAATTGAACATCAGAGTCATAGTGTCTTGCACTAAAAATATTTACTTCATTTGCATTCGATATGCCGAATAAAGTAAAAAAAACTGATATTATTAATATTATTTTTTTCATTTTTTCTCCTTTTTTTTAAAAATAATTAGCAGTACTAATATTGAAATTGATAATCATTTTCAATGAGAATGATTATTAATATCAATTTGTCGCAGACAATTCAACTAAAAAGTGTATAGGAGCTGCTTATATCTATGTATATGCTAAGTTGTAAGGATTATTATGGCTGAAAATAAAATATCAACTTTGCTATCTGATGTGTCGGTAGAAGGAGACATTGTAGAAAAAGAAAAATTAATTATAGATGCAAAAATTAACGGTGACATTAAATCGGATGAGGTTGAAACTTTTTCTAATTCTAATATCAAAGGAAATATTAAATCTAAAAAAGCTTCGATAGGCGGAACACTAAAAGGAAATATTAATTCAGATAGAATAAATATTAAAAAAACTGCTGATATTGATGGTGTATTAAACCAAAAAACTTTATCAATAGAAGAAGGCGCTTCTTTAAAAATTAAAACAGAAACTTATAAATAGTATTTAAAATTCCCACTTACTAACTTTACTATATAAAAAATTTCTAAACGCTACTAATCTTGCTACATTCTTCAAAGATTGAGGATAAACAAAATGAGCTTCGGTTTTAGGACCTTCTATTTTAGGTAAAACTCTTGTAATGTTAGGAATAGAAACGGTAATATAATCTGGCAAAGCAGCCAATCCTACTCCACTTTGAACAGCTAGTAATAAACCGTAAACACTGTTTACTTTCATTACAGGTTTTCTTTTCTTGTTATCTTTCATACCTAACTTTAAAGCCCAATCAGGATTAAAAACTGGAGAGGGAGCACCTCTACCATATGAAATAAATTTATGTTTGTTTAGATCAGACACATTTTTTGGATGCCCGTATTGTTCTAAGTATTTTGTAGAACCATAGATATGATAATTAATATCTATTAATTTTTTTTGTATATAGTTTAATTGCTTTGGTCTTCTCGCCCAAATACCAATATCAGCTTGTCTTGTGCTTAGATCTAATTCTTTGTCATCAAAAATTAATTCCATTTCTATCTCAGGATTCAGCTTCATAAATTCTTGAATACGAGGTGTTAACCATGTTGTGCCAAAGCTAACAAAAGTAGTAACTGTTAGTTTACCTGAGGGCTTATCTTTTTTATCAATCAGTGTAGATTCAACATCACTCAGTTTAGAAATTACTTCACGAGCCGTTTTAAATAAATACTCACCATTTTCAGTAAGAGACAAGCCTCTAGCATGTCTTTCAAAAAGTTGAGTTTTCAATTCTTGTTCTAAAGATTGTATTTGTCGACTAATTGCTGATTGGCTAAGGTTTAATATATACGTAGCTTTTGTAAAATTTCCAGCTTCAGCTACAGCATGAAAAATTTTAAGTTTATCCCAATCCATTATTTATTTACATCTACTAATATTTTATTTGATAACTTTCCCTCAAGCATGCTTGGAAAAATATCTAGCAACTCTTCTAAACTAACAATTTTAACTGATTTTTCTAATATACTAAAATCTATTAGTTTAGATACCTCTCCCCAAACAAATTCTTTTCTTTTTTTACTAATTGCTACTGAATCAACTCCCCATAATTTTACCCCTCTTAAAATAAAAGGAATTACAGAGGTATTTAGCTTGTTTCCACTAGCATTACCACAAGCAGCAACTATTCCTGAATGTTTTGTTTGTGATATTGCATTTGCCAAAATATTTCCACCGACCGTGTCTACTACACCATCCCATATTCCTTTGCCTAGTAGCTTTGGTTCTGATTCTAGTTCTTTTCTATCTATTATATTTTTTGCGCCTAATTCTTTTAGAAAATTGCTTTGACTCATTTTTCCAGTAACAGCAGTAACGCTGTAACCAAGTTTTGATAAAGCCATTACAGCAACACTTCCCACACCACCTGTTGCACCAGTTACTAAAACTTCATTTACTTTCTCTCCAAGCAATAATTCTTCTCTTGCTTTTACAGCAAAAGCACACAGCACTGCTGTAAATCCTGCAGTGCCTAACATCATTGACTGTTTTGTACTAATATCTTTAGGTTTTTTAATTAAAAATTCTTTTTTGACCTTGGCGTATTGTGAATATCCTCCATGATACAATTCCCCTACTCTAGAGCCATTAACAATAACTTGGTCTCCTTTTTTAAAATCATCAACATCACTTTGTTCAACAGTTCCTGACAAATCTACTCCTGGTATTCTTGGGTATTCTTTAATTAGTTTTCCACCATTCTTTAAAATCATTGCGTCTTTATAATTTAAATCTGAATAATCAATCTTAATTAAAACATCTCCAGAATTGAGAAATGTACTGTCTAAAGTTTTTACTTCTCTAGAAAATTTTTCACCAGATTGATTTAATACAATTGCTTTAAACTTAATGCTCATTTTAAATATCAAGAATAATTATTAATAACTTTAATCTTTATTAATATATCTTAAGTAACGATTTTGAAAACTTAAATCGTCCTTGAAAGCTCCTAGAAAATAATTAGTAACTGTTGATGCGTTCTCTTTTTTTATACCTCTATCAGTCATACATTGATGTGTTGCGTCTATAGTTACTGCAACTCCTCTAGGTTGCAATACTTCCATTATTGTTTTTGCTATTTGCATAGTTAGACGTTCTTGAGTTTGTAATCTTTTAGAAAATGCCTCAACCACCCTTGCAAGCTTGCTTAATCCAACAACTTTTTTATGTGGAATATATGCTACATGAGCTACCCCTATAATTGGCGCCATATGATGTTCACAATGACTACGAATGCTAATATTTTTTTCTATAACCATGTCATCGTAACCTTCGACTTCGGTAAATGTTTTTTTAAGATAATTTGCTGGTGTTTCTTTATAACCTTGAAAATATTCTTTAAAAGCCTTTACAACTCTTTTAGGTGTAGATTTTAAACCTTCTCGTTCTGCGTTTTCACCTATCCACTGTAATATTGTTTTTACAGCTGCTTCAGCTTTTTCATCAGATATTTCTTGATCTTTTTTTTGTATCTGGTCTGTATCTTTAACTAATTTCATTTTATTACATATACCTATATAGTGTAATTTATGTTTAAAAAAAGAGATAATATAAAAGAAGTTGAAGAAGGCAAGTATTTAGAGCCGAAATTTGATGAAAAAGGTCTAATTCCTGTGATAACGACTGATTTCCAATCTGGTGGCATTTTGATGCATGGGTATATGAATCCAGAAGCCCTAAAAAAAACTATTGAAACTAAAGAAGCACATTACTGGAGTCGTTCAAGGAACAAGATTTGGCATAAAGGACAAGTAAGTGGTTTTGTCCAAAAAGTTAAAGAAATTAGAATTGATGATGATCAAGATTCGATTTGGATGTCTGTAGATATTGGGGATGGTGCAAGCTGTCATGTTGGTTACCGTTCTTGTTTTTATAGATCAATACCTTTGGGAAAAATAGTTAATGCTGAAAATATACAAATGGAATTTAAGGAAAATAAAAAAATTTTTGATCCAAAAAAAGTATATAAAGATGAACCAAACCCTACAAAACTATAATGAGTGACACTGATTATCAAAAAAATGTATTAGGTGAAAAATTAGAAGAATGTTCTAATGATCCATTAACTGGATGGTTTAGAGATGGATGTTGTAACACAGATGAAATAGATCACGGTGTTCATACAGTCTGTGCAAAAGTTACTACTGAATTCTTGGAATGGTCAAAGAAAGCTGGAAATGATTTAATAACTCCACATCCCGAATTTAATTTTCCTGGCCTGAAAGAAGGTGATAGCTGGTGTGTATGTGCTGGTACTTATGCCGAAGCTATTAAAGCGGGTACGGCATGCAAAATATATTTGAAAAAAACAAATTATAAAACTCTTGAAATAATACCATTTGAAAAACTAAAAAAATACGCTGTCGATCTTTCTTAATCTTTTATCACATGTTTCCATACTTCGGTCCTCCTCCGCCTTCAGGAACGACCCAGGTTATGTTTTGTGAAGGCTCTTTTATATCACAGGTTTTACAGTGAATACAGTTTTGTGAATTAATTACAAATTTATCATTTTGAACTTCATAAACACCTACAGGACAATATCTTTGAGCTGGCTCATTGTATTCTTTTAAAGTGTAACTAATTGGTAAATTTGGATCTTTTAACTTAAGATGAACAGGCTGATTTTCTACATGATTGGTGCCAGTAAGATAAACAGAACTAGTTTTATCAAAAGTAATTTTTCCATCTGGTTTTGGATAATCAATTTCAGGCATTTGATTTGCAGGTTTCAGAGACTTATGATCAGCATGTTTGTGTTTAAAAGTTATCGGTAGTTTGCCTCTAAATATAATTTGATCTATTCCTGTAAAAATTATTCCTAAAATTAAGCCCCAACTAAAACTTGGTTTAACATTTCTAGCAGCATGTAGTTCCTTGTATACCCAGCTTTTTTTGAAATTTTCTTCGTAACTAGATAAATCTTTTTTATTTTTAATACTTTGTAAAATAGTTTCTGCTGCAATGATTCCGCTTTTCATAGCAGTGTGCGAACCTTTGATTTTTGGCATATTTAATGTTCCTGCGTCACAACCTATTAGTAATCCTCCAGGCATATACATTTTTGGTAAACTTTGAAGTCCACCTTCAATTAAAGCTCTAGCTCCAAAAGCAATTCGTTTTCCTCCCTGAAGTATTTTTTTAATATCTTTATGCGTTTTAAATTTTTGAAATTCATCAAAAGGCGATAAATGTGGATTTTTATAATCTAAACCAATCACATATCCGATATAAATTTGTTTTTTTTCTGCATGATAAACAAAACTACCTCCATAAGTTTTGTTATCAAGCGGCCACCCCGCTGTATGCATAACTAACCCTTCCTGATGCTGTTGTTCACTTACTTCCCAAATTTCTTTAAATCCAATACCGTATTGCTGCGGGTCTTTCCCTGCATCAAGGTTATATTTTTTAATTAATTGTTTTCCTAAATGGCCCCTACAACCCTCTGCAAATACTGTGACTTTTGCATGAAGTTCCATACCTTCTTGATAGCCTTCTTTTTTATTTCCATCTTTATCTAAACCCATGTCTAACGTTGCTACTCCTTTAATAGAACCATCATCTTTATAAAGTATTTCACTTGCTGGAAATCCTGGAAAAATTTCAACACCTAGATTTTCTGCTTGTTCAGCTAACCAGCGACATAGATTAGCGAGGCTAACAATATAATTTTTGTGATTTTTTTGTACTGAAGGCAACAGCCAAGTTGGCCAGCTTAGAGATTTTTTTTTTCCTAAAAATAAAAATTTTTCTTTTGTAACCTTTGTTTTAATCGGTGCGCCTTGTTCTTTCCATTGCGGCAAAAGTTCATCTAGAGCCTTAGTTTCAAAAACATTTCCACTTAAAATATGGGCACCAACTTCAGATCCTTTTTCTAATATACAAACGTTTAAATTAGTGTCGAGTTGCTTTAATTTAATAGCGGTAGCTAAGCCTGCTGGACCAGCTCCAACAATAACTACATCATATTCCATTGCTTCTCTTGGCATATGGTGACTATATCAAAATTTTTATTTTTGGATAGTATTCAGTTTATTTAGTTCTTCAAGAAACTGCGGCAAAGCTTCAAACAAATCTGCTTCTAAACCATAGTCTGCAATACTAAAAATTGGGGCTTCTCCATCTTTGTTTATTGCGACAATAATTTTACTTTCTTTCATTCCTGCCAAATGTTGAATAGCTCCTGAAATTCCTACTGCTATATATAAATCTGGCACTACAACTTTGCCAGTTTGCCCTACTTGATGGTCGTTACTTATATACCCAGCATCGACTGCTGCACGAGATGCACCTACTGCTGCATTTAATTTATCAGCAATAGCATTTATAAGTTTAAAATTTTCCCCGCTTTGCATACCTCTTCCCCCAGAAATAACAATTCTTGCTGTACCAAGTTCTGGTCTTTCAGATTTAGTCTCTTCTTTTTTAATAAATTTTGAAATATTTGGTACATCAATAGGTTCAACTTTTTCTATTGACCCTGAACCACCTGAGGTTGGAGCAGGATCGAATGATGTAGGTCTTATAGTAATACATTTTTTTTTGTCATTGCTTTTAACTGTAGCAAATGCATTTCCCGCATAAATAGGTCTAACAAAAGTATCGGACGTTTCGACTTTTATTATGTCACTTACTTGAGATGTGTCTAATAACGCAGCAACTCTTGGCATAAAATTTTTTCCAAATGTATTAGCTGACGCTACGATATGAGTATATTTATCAGCCAATTTCACAACTAGTGGTGTTAAATTTTCAGCTAAATAATTTTCATAGTTAGTTGAATCTGAATGTAAAACTTTTTTAACTAATGGTACTGCAGCTAATTCTTTGCAAACATTTTCACATTTATTACCAGCAACCAAAACATGCAAGTCTGAATCAATTTTTGAAGCTGCATTAATAGCATTTAAAGAAAAGGCTTTTAATTTAGAATTATCATGCTCAGCTATTACTAAAATTGACATTAAATTACTTTTGCCTCATTTTTAAGTTTGCTAACAAGTTCGGCTACATTGGAAACTTTAACACCACCTTTTCTTTTTGGTGGTTCAACTACTTTTATCTGCTGAATTCTGTTTGAAATATCAACGCCCATATCTTTGGCTACTAATTGTTCAATTGGTTTTTTTTTAGCTTTCATTATATTTGGAAGAGAAGCATAACGTGGTTCATTTAGTCGTAAATCACAAGTAACTACAGCGGGAAGATTAATTTCTATTGTTTCTAAACCTTCATCTACTTCTCTAGTAATTTGAATTGATTTATCTTTTAATTCTATTTTTGATGCAAAAGTACCTTGTGACCAGTTTAATAATGATGAAAGCATTTGCCCTGTTTGGTTACAATCATCGTCAATAGCTTGTTTTCCCATAAAAACCATATCTGGTTTTTCTTTTTCAATAATTTTTTTTAAAATCTTAGCTACACCCAAAGGCTCAATGTAATTATCTGTTTTAACATGAATTCCTCTATCTGCACCGACCGCTAATGCTTTTCTAACTGTCTCTTGTGCTTTTTCTTCTCCTACGGTAATTGCTATTATTTCTTTGGCTTTACCAGATTCTTTAAGTTTAACTGCTTCCTCTATAGCGTTATCATCTGGAGGGTTGGTTGACATCTTAACGTTATCGGTATGTACACCTGTGCCATCTTCTTTAACTCTAATTTGAACGTTATAATCTATAACTCTTTTAACCGCGACTAAAATTTTCATTTATGCTCTTAATAGCTTATTTTCTGAATCATAAGGACTCTCTTCTAAAATGGTAACATCATACATTTTTCCAAGAATATCAATTTTCAATTTTTGTCCTGTTGTCGCAAGATCGGGTTTTACCATTCCTAAAGCTATTGAT
>MDTG01402583.1_pt1 | contig 11912 bp, 5 predicted proteins | sample 811421 | NCBI WGS metagenome assembly MDTG01 (sample SAMN05326645, study PRJNA326480) | marine metagenome | isolation source: seawater | place: Pacific Ocean: South East | collected 2011 | reverse complement strand
CTACTTAAGTCTATTAAATTTTCTGTCAGCAACTTATCTAAACGAATTTTGCAATTTTTATTTTTAATAAATATATCAACTTTTTCTATATTTTTGTTTCTGTATTCTGAAACTGAAAATTTATCAACCATCAGCTGCTGTTGTCCTTCGTTTTTATATTTGTCTTCCTTCATATAAGGATTATTTTCTAAGGAATTTGCTTTACTTAAAATATTTGATTCCTTTGCAAGGTACTTATTTAAAACCTTATTCCACGTATGGCCCTTCTCGCACTTGTATATGGCGTATTGAAATATCTTTTTCCCATTTGCATTATGTCTTCTCACCATGGAATCATAAAAAGCCACCTTGTTACCACATCCTGAACAGTATCTTTCTACACTATCAATTCTTTCCTCGTATAGCTCCCAATTTAATGATAATTGATTCATTTACCTTACCTCCCAGAGTTATGCAGGTAAGGCCAATTGAGTAATAAATATTTGTCTTTAATAACATATAAACCACCTTACCTGTAATTAGTTTTTAAAAGTCATGTAGTATTTTTCAGTAAATATTGGCATAAGTTCACCTCCGATTTTTAAATTTATATAAAAAAACCCCGCAGACAATTAAAATAGTCTACGGGGCTAATTATTAATATCATGCTATGGATATACGCTTTTCTAATTTATTTAAGGTTTAAAAGCGTTTATCTTTATTTATAACTAATTTAGAAGAAAATCATTAGTTTTAAAAGCAGATATAAAAAACCATGCTTAAAATAAGCATGGTTAATAATTAATATTTAAGATATATAAACAATTTCAGTCGTTAATATTGTCTATATATATAATAAAAACCCTACGCGAATTTTAATTCTCGACATTGTCCAAGAAAGCAACACAAAATAAGGTATACCCAATATCCTAGGGACACCACAAAAGCTCTCTTTACGAATATTTATTTCGTTTACTTGACAATGTTAAAAATTAATCTTCTCATAAAGTAAATCTACTCCTTTTCTTCCAATAATATCATTTTGATTATACCTGTTAATAGGTCATATGTCAAGAGGGTGGATGTGTGACTTATTAACAGGTATATTTTTAGGAATATTAATAATTTTTGCGAAGTATACGGTGAAAAAAAATTATTAATACGGATTTTAAGTAAATATACAATGAAATTATAAATGCAAAAATGAAATATTGTGATATTAAAATTGCAAAAACACAAAAATATGATAAATTTGAGCAGGATAACGTTTGCCCGAAAAGTAGATATAACCCACGGAACCACCCGAGAGAGATAAAAAGTTTTGAGAAGGTTTGAAAAAAATTGCTTATATTCTTGCAAAAGTTGAAATTTTTCGATAAACGTGGTACTATATATTAAGATTGAAAATATTCACAATATAATGAAAAAGTTTATAATTATCCAAGTGATGGTGGCGAGAGATACCCTAATGGGAGCCGAAGATGCAATATATAGGTCCTCAAACTATATAGAAACTTTCAGGCAAAAGGATCGCTATCTGATGGAACTCTGGAAAGACCCAAGTGGCGCCGAAGGAGCAATACATTACATCTCTCTTGTAGAATCTCTCAGGCAAAAATACAGAGGAATATGAGTGACATTAAGGTGTATAATGTTATTCATATTTTTTTTTACCTTGATATATAAAAAATATGACAATCCATAGATATTCATTTGAGGAATAAGACCTTGTACAATTGTGGTAATCGTGATTATTTTATAATCAAAATCACAATTAAATTAATATAAATTCATATGATAATTATTTATCGAAAGGAGTGGAAGCTATGCAATGCTGCTGTGGTGGGAATAAAAGCGAATTAAGCAATTTGTCCATTGATTTGAATAGGTTAGATCCCATATTGAAAAAGTATAAGGATGTATCAGGTAGTTTAATCAGCATTCTTCAAGAGGTGCAGGCTTTATATAATTATCTCCCAAGGGAAGCCTTAATCTATATAGCCGAGAAAGTTGGAATAAAGCCTGCAAAGATACTTGGTGTGGCAACCTTTTATACACAGTTTAGATTAGAGCCCGTGGGGAAATTTGTAATTATGCTATGTCAAGGAACAGCATGTCATGTTAATGGGTCAAAGGCCATTGAAGAGGCTATCTGTGAAGAGCTTGGTATAGAAGAAGGTGGAACGACTGAAGACGATTTATTTACTTTGGAAAACGTTGCCTGTCTTGGCTGTTGTAGCTTGTCACCGGTAATGATGATTAATGGGGAGACCTATGGAAAGCTTACATCTGATAAGGCAAAGGAGATAATAAGGGAAATAAAAAAAGAAGAGGGGCAGGAGGTGTAAAGTATGAAGATAATCATTGGACAGGGAAGCTGTGGTATCGCGGCGGGTGCAAACAAAGTATATACACAGTTTGATACAGAAATAAAGAATCTAGGCTTAGATGCTGAGCTTACACTGACTGGCTGTATTGGCATGTGCTATTTAGAGCCTATTGTTGATATTATAGATGAGGAAAATGTAAAAACAACCTACGTTAGAGTAACTTCAGAGATGGTAAATGAAATAGTCAAAAAACATTTAGTAGAAAAAGAAGTAGTCCTGGACTATACCATTGATGAAATTGATAAAAACATATTGAGTAAGCAAGAAAGAATAGCCCTTAGAAATTGTGGAATCATTAATCCGGAATATATAGATGAATATGTGGCAAAGGGCGGATATAAAGCCGTTAAAAAATGCATTAAAGAGATGAGTCCAGATGAAGTTATAGAGGAGATCAAGGATTCGGGGCTTAGAGGGAGAGGTGGAGCAGGATTTCCAACTTGGTTTAAATGGAATGCTGCAAGAAGGTCTCCGGGAGATTTAAAGTATATTGTATGTAATGCAGATGAGGGAGACCCTGGGGCATTCATGGATAGAAGTATATTGGAGGGTGATCCCCATAGCCTAATCGAGGGTATGATTATTGGCGGATATGCAATGGGTGCCAAGGAAGGGATTATCTATGTTAGAGCAGAATATCCCTTGGCTATTGTGCGTTTAGAGATAGCCATTAAACAGGCTAGAGAAAAAGGATTTTTAGGAAAGAATATATTTGATGAGGATGGATTTGATTTTGATTTAAGAATAAAGGCTGGAGCAGGGGCCTTTGTTTGTGGAGAGGAAACAGCCCTTATTGCTTCTTTAGAGGGGGAGAGGGGTATGCCTAGGCTTAAGCCTCCATTCCCAGCTCAAAAAGGATATTGGGGAAAGCCTACTAACATAAACAATGTTGAAACCTTTGCTAATGTTCCTTGGATACTTGAAAGTGGTGGAAAGGCCTTTGCAGCACTTGGAACTGAGAAAAGTAATGGAACAAAGGTTTTCGCACTGACTGGAAAGATTGAAAAGGGTGGCTTAGTTGAGGTACCCATGGGAATGAGTTTAAAGGAGATTATCTTTGATATCGGCGGAGGTATTAAGGATCAGAAGGAATTTAAGGCTGTTCAAATGGGTGGACCATCGGGAGGATGTATTCCATCTAAGCTAATTGAAACCCCTGTAGATTATGATTCCATAAATAAAACAGGGGCCATCATGGGGTCCGGCGGTATGGTTGTAATGGATGAGACCACATGTATGGTGGATATGGCTCGCTTCTTCTTAGAGTTTACCCGTAAAGAATCCTGCGGTAAGTGTATATATTGTAGAATTGGGACAAAAAGGATGCTTGAAATTCTTACCCGAATTTGTGAAGGAAATGGCAAGGATGGGGATATAGAGCTACTTGAAGAACTAGGAGTGAAAATCAAAGAGGGCTCTCTGTGTGGGCTTGGACAGACTGCTCCAAATCCAGTCCTCAGTACCCTTAGGTATTTTAGAGATGAATATGAAAGCCATATATATGATAAAAAGTGTACAGCAAAGCAATGTGTAAACCTACTTACCTATACTATATTGGAAGATAAGTGTGTTGGGTGTACACTTTGTGCTAGAAAATGTCCAGTAGATGCAATTATGGGAGAGAGAAAGGAAACCCATAGAGTAGATAATGATAAATGCATTAAATGTGGTGCCTGTAAGAAAGCATGTAACTTCGATGCAGTTATAGTGATGTAGGTAAAGAGGGGTGAAATGAATGGCGCAGATAAGGTTAAATATAAATGGAAGAGAAGTTTTAGGATACCAAGGTCAAACCATATTAGAAATTGCCAAGGTTAATAATATAGAGATACCTACCCTTTGTTATGATGAGAGGGTAGAGGTCTATGGATCATGTGGACTTTGTGTAGTAGAAGTTGAAGGGATTCCAAAGCTACTTAGGGCATGTGCCACGGTTGCCAGCGATGGTATGGTGATTCAAACAAAGACTAAAAGAGTTAAGGAGTCAAGGAAAACGGCCCTTGAACTTCTCCTTTCAGATCATGTAGGGGATTGTCGGCCTCCATGTGTTTCGGCGTGCCCAGCCAATACCGATTGTCAAGGCTACGTGGGACTTATAGCCAATAGTGAGTATAAAGAGGCGCTAAAGCTCATAAAGGAACAACTTCCTCTCCCTGCAAGTATAGGTAGAGTATGTCCACATCCATGTGAAGATGCTTGCAGGAGACAACTTGCCGATGAGCCAATATCGATTGCATGGCTTAAAAGCTTTGTGGCTGATATTGATTTAAAGGATGAGGAGGTATTCATACCTGAGATTAAAGCTCCTACAGGAAAGAGGGTTGCAGTTATAGGCGGAGGACCCGGCGGTCTTACGGCAGCATATTATCTTGCTAAGGAAGGGCATAAGGTTGTAATATTTGAAGCCATGCCAGAGATGGGAGGAATGCTTAGATATGGTATACCTCAATATCGGCTTCCAAAGGAAGTGCTCAATAAAGAGATAAGTATTATTGAGAAAATGGGAGTAAAAATGGTTACAAACATAAGGATTGGCCAAAATGTAGAGCTTAGCCATGTGAGAAAGACCTTTGATGCAGTATATGTATCTATAGGGGCATGGAAAAGTGCTGGTTTAAGGTGCCCAGGATCGGATTTAGATGGAGTTATAGGTGGTATTAACTTCCTTACTAAATTTGCAATAAATGAACCGATTAGAACTGGAGATAGGATAGCAGTAGTTGGCGGTGGAAATACCGCCATGGATGCATGTAGAACTGCTATAAGGCTAGGAGCTAAAGAAGTTTATTTGCTATATCGTAGAACAAAGGAAGAGATGCCGGCTGACTATAGTGAGATCGTAGAAGGCCAAGAAGAAGGCGTTATTTTTAAATATCTTGTGAATCCGGTAGAGATAATAGGTGAAAATGGAAAGGTCAAGAAGGTAAGGCTTCAGAAAATGAAGCAGGGAGAGCCGGATAAGAGTGGTAGAAGAAGGCCTGTACCTATTGAAGGCGATGAAGAAATCATCGAAGTGGATTCAGTTATCTGCTCAATAGGCCAGAAGGTTAATAGTGAGGGCTTTGAAGATTTAGATACTACTGACTGGGGAACAATCCATGCCGACGAAAACAGTTTTCAGACAAATCTACCCGGTGTATTTGCAGGTGGAGATGCAACAAATAAGGGAGCAAGTATAGCTATAGAATCTATTGGTGAGGCAAAAAGAGCTGCAGGGGTAATATGCAGATATCTTGAGGGAGAGATAATACCATACAAAAAGCCTTACTATGTAGAAAGACATGACCTTACTGAAGAAGATTTTAGAGATGTAGAGAAGACCTATAGACCTAAGATGCCTCATCTCTTACCTGAGGTGAGAAAGCATAACTTTGAGGAAGTTGTAGAGGGATATAGCGAAGAGTCTGCTAAGAAGGATGCAATGAGATGCCTTGAATGTGGTTGTCATGACTTCTTTGAATGTGAGCTTATAAAGTATGCCAATGAATATGATGTAAAGCCGTCGAGGATTACTGGAGAAGTTCATAAGAGGGAAGCAGACGATGGACACCCCTTTATATCAAGAAATGTAGATAAATGTATTCTTTGTGGACTATGTGTAAGGGTCTGCGATGAAGTTATGGGTATTTCGGCCCTTGGATTAATGGACAGAGGCTTTGACACTATAGTAAAGCCAGGATTGGATACTCCTCTAAAAGAAACAAATTGTATCTCATGTGGACAATGTATCAGTGTATGCCCAACGGGTGCCCTTGGTGAAAGGCTTGCTATAGATAAATCTGTACCTATGGAAACCAGTGAAACGTCGACAATTTGCTCTAGATGTAGTGTTGGATGTAATATGAACTTAAATACAAAGGGTGATCTTATAGTTAGGTCCCTTCCAGATAAAGATAGCAAGGTTGATAATGGACTTTTATGTGTAAAGGGTAGATTTGGATTCGATGTTGGCGACAAGGAGAAAAGGATTACGAAGCCTCTAGTTCGTAAAGAAGGAAGACTCCAACAGGTTTCATGGGAAGAAGCGGCTCTATATACTGCTAAAAAAGCAAAGAGTCTTACACTGCTATATGGAAGTGACTGCTTAGCTTTATCAGTATCAGATAGATTAACAAATGAAGAAATTTATTTAGCCAATAAATTTGGTAAAGATGTATTAAAGACTGAAAATATTGTATCCTTTAACAATCTACAACATGGTATTAAAGATGTTCTTGGATATGATGCTTCTCCTAATACATTTGATGAGATATTAGGAACAGACACCATTCTTTTAATTGGATCTGATATAATGAAGGATCATACAATTGTTGGACTTAAGGTCAAGAAGGCAGTCAATCAGCGAAAAAGTAAGCTAATTACAGTTAATAACTTAAGTACACAGTCCGATGAATGGGCCCATAGATGCATAAAACCTCAAAACGATGTTAGATTTTTGAAGGAGGTAGCAAAGGCCTTAATTGATTACGGATTCATACCAGGTGATGACAAAGTAGTAGGTTTTGAAGCATTAAAGGAAAGTCTTGAAGGCCTAGAAGTAACTGAGGCGGCAAGGGAGATTGCTGAAATCTATGGAAATTCTAAAAAAGCTATGATTGTATTTGATCAAAACGCTATTACTGCTGATGCAGCAAAGATGATCGCTAATATAGCTGTTATATCGGGACATATTGGAAAGGCTCGTAGTGGAATTATACAGCTTAAAGCCAATAATAATAGCCAAGGTCTTATGGATATGGGTATCTCTAAAGATTCGCAGGATATCATAGAGGGTATTAAGCAGAATGATATCAAGGGATTACTTGTATTTGGAGAGGATATAGCCCATATAGATTTAAGAAACTTAGACTTCTTAATGGTCCAAGATACTCATTTAACTGAAACGGCCAAAGTGGCTGATGTTGTTTTACCTGCTGCTGGTTTTGCTGAATCTAGAGGGACATATACTAGTAGTGAGAGAAGAATTCAAAGGATAAATCAAGCTATACCACCTCTTAAGGATTTAGAAAATTGGCAAGTGATAATAAGGCTTGCAAATGCACTGAGTACAAATATGGAATATTCGAGTCCCAGTGATATACTTGATGAGATATCAATGAATATACCTGAATATTTCAAAATAAACAAACAGATGGATAAGAGTGTATTCTGGCCTGTGGAAAAGAATCCAGTACTTTATACCAATGGAAATGGATTTAAGTTCTCCGATAAAAAGGCTAAGCTTCAAGTTGTTAAGGATGGTAAGATATTCAATAAAACTATAAATACTAATAATCTGAGAAATAGCTTTGAGTTAAAGCTAGAATTAGAAAACATAATTTAATAACAAATGAAAATAGAGGGCTGATGTAGCCCTCTATTCCAAATTGTTGACAAAGTCAACAAGATGGTAGGCTTTCGAGAAATCTGAAGTTCGAGGCGTGCTGAAATTGAGAGGCCGTAGCGTATACAGAAATACGTAAGGGTTCTCAATTGAAGCAACAACGAAGAAATTCGGGTTTGTCAAAAGCCTGAAATAGAGGGCTGATGCAGCCCTCTATTCGATTATATTCATATATATCTTGCTAATGTATGCTTGGATAGAGTATAATATTTACAAATAAATACAAATTTCAACAAAAAGTTGCATTTTGATTATTGGTACTTTTGATGCTCTACAGCTGGAGGATATTATGTTAAAGACGAAAAAATCGATAGACGAAACCCTAAAGGATGACCTAGATACCCATGAGTTTTTTTCAATGAAGTATAATTCAATCAATCCAACAAAGATAGCTTTAAAAATAGCAGGAATCTATACTGTTACTGGGTGCTTATGGATATTATTATCCGATAGATTACTTGGATTTTTTGTAAAGGATATTGAAAGACTTCAGTTATTACAGACATATAAAGGGTGGTTATATATTATTGTAACTGGAATACTGGTACTTTATATGGTGAAAGGGTCTTTATCCGAAACTCAAGGGGTTTCTAATAAATTGTATCGAAGCTATGAAGAGCTTAATTTAGCCTATGAGGAATTGATAGCAACTGAAGAGGACTTGCAAAATAGATTTGATGAGCTTAAAGAGAGTCAGGAAGCATTAGCTGAAAGTGAAAAACGATATCAATTAATTTTTGAGGGCGTAAAGGACGGAATTTGGGACTGGGATATTAACAACAATAACGTACACATTTCTCAGCGTTGCATAGCCATGTTGGGATATGAGGAGTGTGAATGTGACTATGATATAGAGACTTGGCAGGAACTTTTACACCCAGAGGATAAAGTGAAGGCATTAAAGGCCATTAACGATTATCTCAATAAAGAAACTGGTAGTTACTCTGATGTCTTTAGATTGAAAGCCGAAAATGGTGAATATAACTGGGTACAAGTTAGAGGGCAGGCTATATGGAATGATGATGGTAAGCCAATTAGGATGGCGGGATCACTTACAGACATAACGGACCAAAAAAAGTATGCGGAAAGAATATTGAATTTAGCTTACTATGATTTAATAACTAAGCTCCCGAATAGAGCGATGTTTGAAAAAGAATTAGATTCAAAAATATTATGGGCTAAAAAAAATAATATAAAATTGGCTCTGCTATACTTTGACCTAGATGATTTTAAAAATGTAAATGATACCCTTGGACATACATATGGTGATAAGCTACTAAAAATGATTGCAAGCGAATTTTTGAAATATAAAAAGAAAGATAATGTATTGGCTCGACTTGGTGGAGACGAATTTGCTCTTATTATTTCAGATGTGAAGGATATAGATGAAATACATAATATAGCTAAAACAATTATTAAGTCTTTAAATAGACCCTGGATACTAAACTCCCAGGAGTTTTACATTTCAACAAGTATTGGAATTGCATTTTTTCCTGAACATGGAAATGATTATCAGAGCTTGCTGAAAAATGCCGATACTGCAATGTATTGCGCCAAGGAAAAGGGTAAAAGGACATATGAGATATATAAAAAAGAAATGTATATGAAGGCAATTAGACTTGTTGATATGGAAAAAAGTTTAAGACATGCTCTGAAAAACAGTGAATTTATTCTTAACTATCAGACCATGGTGGATATGAAAAAAGATGAAATAATCGGGGCAGAGGCGCTGATTAGGTGGCAGCATCCCGAAAGGGGCTTAATATCTCCGGCAAACTTTATACCTTTGGCTGAGAAGACAGGAATAATTAAAGAAATTGGTAAATGGGCAATTAGGACGGCTTGCATGCAAAATCGGATATGGTTAGATAAAGGATATAAGGCTATCAAGCTTTCAGTAAACATGTCGGCACAAGAATTTAAGCAAGAAAACCTAGTGGAGAACATAAAGAATACTTTAAAAGAAATAGAAATAGATAGTAAATATATAGTCTTTGAAATAACAGAAAACACTGCCCTAGAGGACTTAAATCATACAATTGAAGTGCTTAACCAGCTTAAAGAAATGGGTATGCAGATTGCACTAGATGATTTTGGAACAGGATACTCATCATTAAACTATCTAAAGAAATTACCTATTGATTATTTGAAGTTAGACAAGTCCTTTATTAAAGATGTAAATATTAAATCAAAGGATCAAGCAATTACTAAATCCTTAATCGATTTAGCCCATGAAATAGGCTTGAAAGTTGTGGCAGAGGGAATAGAAACTGAAGAACAGTATAAATATCTGAAGGAAATAAACTGTGATATAGGACAAGGCTACTACTTTAACAAGCCTGAACCAACTAAAGAGTTTGAGAAGCTATTGGGTTAAAAAGTATGTATATGATGGTGATGTTTAATGTTTTGTTAAGTTGATTCTTTGGCCAATACTAATCTTTACACGGCTAATTGCTAATGTTGAAAACTTCAATATAGTTTTTTAAAGGTTATAGGCCTTGCAGAAATATGTAAGTTCAATTACAAAGGTTGATAGTAGAGTAAGAAATAAGAGAAAAAGAACCAATTCATTTTCACTTATTTCTTTTTTTGTCCAAACATTCAAGCCCTATAAGAATGACATAGATAATCTCTAATCCTTAACCACAAATGCGTCACTAGACGTATTTGTTATATTTAAGCTATTCAATTTCTATTACAAAAACCATGGTATCTATCTTGTGCACGGTGATTTTTTTACTGTATTTACTGAATTCTCTTTTTAAGAGCTCTATGTTTGAATAGTATTCATCTTCAATTTCACTAATTGCTTCATCTGAGAGGCTTTTATATATTTCTTTTTTAGCTTCTACGCTTTCAAACATTAAATCTCCGATGACTACTTTACCATTTTCCTTTAGAACCCTAAGCATTTCCAAAATAGCCACTGACTTTTCTTCATCATTTAAATGGTGAAAGGCATAGGTTGAAACGATTACATCGAAAACATCATTTTCAAAGGGTATCTTCAAGAATTCTCCTAAACGAAGCTTTAGATTTGGGAACTTATCCTTTGCTACATTTAGCATTTCCCTTGACTGGTCTAAACCGATTATATTATTGTAGCCGGTTTCAATAAATCTTTTAGAGAGATTTCCAGTACCCACACCTATATCGAGGATTTTATCATTTTTATCTATACTTTTTACCGCCAGATTATAAACGGTGTCTAGGAGCTTGTCATATTTACTATAAATATTATCACCTTTCTTGTACTTTTCTACACTTATATCATAGTCTATAGCCCAGCTATCGAAATCCCATCTATCCTGCCAATTCTCCTTAATTTCGTATATCTTACCCATGTTTCTTATGGAGCTATGGATTTTCTCCTGGAGGTCTACACCGTCGGCATCATAGATGGCATCCATTATTTCCTCCAGAGAATCTCTTATTAAGCTCATTTTATGAATCTCATCGTTTACAGCCTTCCACTGTTTATTAAAATGGTCAAGCATGCTATTACTATTTTCATCACTTATAATGTTATTAATGTCACTTAGGGGGATATTTAATAGTCTATATAATAAAATGGCTTGAAGCTTTAGTAGGTCATTTTCTGTATAGTACCTGTAGTTATTCGCTGTGTCCCTTTTTGGTTTTATCAATCCCTTCTTTTCATAAAACCTTAACTTATTAGTTGAAATACCAAATTGATCTGCAACCTCATTAATCAAATATCTTTTTTCCATATACACCAATCCCTTGTAAATAAATTTTCTTTAACTAAGACTAGTATAAACCTTAGCCTAAGGCGAATGTCAACAAAGTTTTAAAAATTTTATAAATGCTTCTATATAAAAAATATTATAAATTTCTCATTAGGCTTTAAAAATAACTCATCAATAAATCTTGACAAAATATGCATAATTCTATATATTTTATAATATACTAAGACCACTATATAATTATATTAAAGGTAATGATGGGAAGAGTAGGTATATGATTTTAGTCTAAGAGAGCCGGGTTAGGTGAAAGCCGGTACTAAAAAGTATGCTGAATATGGCCCCTGAACTATCTAACTGAAAAATAAGTAGGTTAGATCGGGTTTGCATCCGTTAAAAGTGCAAGGTGATGACAGTCACTTACCGAGTTCTTTATGGTAACATAATGAATAT
>MDTG01297241.1_pt1 | contig 11912 bp, 9 predicted proteins | sample 811421 | NCBI WGS metagenome assembly MDTG01 (sample SAMN05326645, study PRJNA326480) | marine metagenome | isolation source: seawater | place: Pacific Ocean: South East | collected 2011 | reverse complement strand
TTTAGACTCTTCATCTTGACCTGATACACCATTTTGTGAATCAGTTGAGTTAGCATGACCAGCGATAGTCAAACCACCCATTGTGTAAGATGCAGAAACACCTGAAGATTCTTCGTCTTCATTTCCTGAAGTACTAAATTCTACTTCTTGTCTACCTGCTGATACAGTTAAGTCTTCGTTAACTGCAAAAGAAATACCATAATGGTCAGATTCTTCATCTCTCGATGTAGCAGCTGCATAATCAACTTCTGATCTTTGGTAAGCCATAGTAGCTCCACCCATTACGTATTTGATCCACATTGATTCTTCGTCTTGAGTTGTAGTTACTTCACCTGAACCAGCACCGATAGTTAAACCCTCGATTAGGTCAGCGTACTCAAGTACTACTGAACTTGAAGATGTACTTGCAGGGTTTAAGAATGCAGAAACAGTTAAGCCTCCAAATGTTCCATTATAAGCAAACGAACTTGTTGAAGAAATATTTCCAACAACACCATAGTCATTTCCATCAGTTACATCGTATACTTCTTCGTATGCAGTTGGAACAACATCTGCGTAGTTGTTTAATCCACCAACACCTTTTGATGCTCCAGAGAAAGTAACAGCACCCATATCACCAGTATCTATTTTTAAACTGTAGTCATCATAAGCACCACCATCTAACTCGATTTGTAATGACACTTCCATTCCGTTAACATCGCCTGAACCATTGAAGTTCACGCTGTCTCCCATTGACCAACCATTTCCAGTTGTTTCTGAAGCAGAAGTATAGTCAAGAGATGCACCACCAGTTACAGATAAATCACCAGCTGAAACTGAAGTTGCTACTAAAGATCCTGCAAGAGCAGTTAATCCTAGTTTTTTTAAATTGTTCATATTTAACTCCTTATTAGTTATTATAATTAATTATAAACTGTCTGCTTTTTAACAAAAATTGCTTCCTCTTAGGCAGAATTTTGATAAATAAACTTAAATAAATCTACAGTGTTGCATAAATACATCATTAAATATCATTGTAATTATTGGTGTTTTTTATTTAAATTATGTTAATTTAGGAGTTAAATGCTTATTTTCCAAAAATATGACAAATAATATTAGAAATTTAAAGATTATTACAATTTTCGGGTTATTGCTATCAATATTCTATCTAAATTCATGCGGAATATATAGGCCTGTAGATGCAAGAGAATATCCTCCAGATCCAAAATTGAGAGTAAAAAAAAACTTAGAAGAAGGTAGGGGTTTTAGGCTCATGAGTGGCGAAAAAAAGGGAGGTATTTTTGATTTTGCAAGCTCAAATGAATTGTGGAGAGCTACACTCGATACAATAGATTTTATGCCATTGGTTTCAGCAAATTACAGTGGTGGAATAATAATAACTGATTGGTATAGCGAAGGAGTTGAGGGTGAGTCTGTTAAAATTACAGTAAGATTTTTGTCAAATGAAGTTAGGGTAGATGCTCTAAATATAAAAGTTTTCACGAAGAAGTGTGCATCAACAGTTGATTGTAAGGTTTTAGAAAATCAAGGAGCATTGTCTAATGAATTAAAAAAAAGCATTTTAAAGAAAGCAGCAGTTTATAAAAAGGTGAATAAAGAAAAGAATTTTAAAGAATATCCAATAACCACTCCTGGAGATAACAAAAGAGAATAAATTTTCAAAAATTTGAAAAATTTAGTTTAATAAATCAGTGAATAGATACAATTTTAAAACTATTGAAAGTAAGTGGCAAGAAAAATGGTTTAAGGAAAAATCTTTTAAAACTAAAATAGATAAATCCAAAAAAAAATTTTATTGTTTAGAAATGTTTCCATATCCATCTGGAAAAATCCATATGGGTCATGTTAGAAATTATACTATAGGAGACGTTCTTTCTAGATACAAATCTGCTCAAGGATATAACGTACTACACCCTATGGGCTGGGACTCTTTTGGTTTACCTGCAGAAAATGCTGCTAGATTAAATAATCTAGATCCAAAAAAATGGACTGAAACAAATATTTCAATAATGAAAAATCAATTAAAAAAACTTGGTCTTTCAATTGATTGGGATAGAGAAATTTCAACTTGCTCAAAAGATTATTATAAACATCAGCAAAAATTTTTTTTAGATCTATACGATAAAAATTTAGTTTACAGAAAAGAAAGTTATGTAAACTGGGATCCGATTGAAAAAAGTGTTCTAGCTAATGAGCAAGTAATAGATGGAAAAGGATGGAGGTCTGGAGCCACTGTAGAAAGAAAAAAACTTAATCAATGGTTTTTTAATATATCTAAATTTTCTGAAGAATTACTTCAAGGTCTCGATGATCTTAAGGATTGGCCCGCTAAAGTAAAAACAATGCAAAAAAATTGGATTGGTAAATCTTTTGGATGTGAGATTGATTTTAAATTGCAAGAAAATGACCAAATTAATTCAATTAAATGCTTTACAACAAGACCTGACACTTTATTTGGTATGTCTTTTCTCGCAGTATCAATTGACCACCCATTATCAAAATTTTATGAAAAGAAAAGTGAATTTATAAAATTTAAACAAGAATGTGCGAAAACTGGAACAACTGAAGAAGCAATAGCTCAGGCTGAAAAAATTGGTTATAAAACTAATTTAAGAGCAATCAATCCTTTGAATAATTCTAAAACAGTACCAGTATATTTTGCAAACTTTGTTTTAATGGATTATGGTTTTGGTGCAGTATTTGGTTGCCCAGCTCATGACCAAAGAGACTTGGATTTTGCTAATAAATATGGTTTAGAGGTTTTGCCAGTAGTAAAACCTATTAATAATAATAATTTTTTAATAACCAATGAGGCATACACTGGTCCAGGAATAATAATTAACTCTGACTTTTTAAATGACCTTAAGGTTCCGGAAGAATCAATAATCAAAACGATCGAATATTTAGAAGTAAATAAAATTGGAAGTAAGAAAATTAATTTTAGACTTAAAGATTGGGGAGTATCTAGACAAAGATATTGGGGATGTCCTATACCAATTGTCTATGATGAGGATAATAAAATAAAAAAAATTCCAATAGAAAATTTACCTGTTGAACTTCCTGAAAATATTAATTTAAATACAAATGGAAATCCTTTAGATAATGAAGATAGTTGGAAAAATATCACTATAGATGGAAAAAATTATACAAGAGAGACGGACACTTTAGATACATTCGTAGATTCTTCTTGGTATTTTTTAAGATTTTGTTCACCCAAAAATCAATTAGAAGGATTCGATATTGAAGAGGTTAAATATTGGATGCCCGTTGACCAATACATAGGTGGTGTTGAACATGCAATTTTACATTTACTTTATTCTAGATTTTTTATGCAAGCTATAAATTTCGATAATAATGATTTTAATATAACTGAACCATTTAGTGGTTTATTTACTCAAGGCATGGTTTGTCATGAAACCTATAAAGACAGTGAGGGTAACTGGTTAAGTCCAGATGAAGTTTTTTCTGAGGATGGCAAGAATTTTTATAATAAAAAAAATCCTAAAGGACCTAAAATTAAAATTGGACCATCAGAATCTATGTCTAAATCTAAAAGAAATACTATAGATCCTGAAGATATAATTAGTAATTATGGAGCAGACTCAGTAAGGCTATTCATTCTTTCTGACAGTCCACCAGAAAAAGACATTCAATGGTCAGATCAGGGTATGATTGCTTCTTATAAATTTTTACAGAAGTTATGGGGATTACACGAGAAAATTGTGGCTGCTATTAATAAAAATATTAAAGGAGATAAGAATGAAATCAATAAATACACTAACCAACTCATTAATAAAGTAAATGGTAATTTAGAAAGATTTAACTATAATGTTATTGTAGCAAACATGTATGAAACTTATAATTTTCTTAATAAAAAAATAAATGAAAATATCGATAGTAAAGAATTAAAAGAAAACTATAGAAAAATTTTAACAATTATGTCACCAATAATTCCCCATTTTACCTCTGAATGTCTGGAGGAACTTAAACTTAAAATACAACAAGATTGGCCAAATGTAGATAAAAAAATTTTGGAAGAAGTCAAAATAAATTTTGTAATACAAATTAATGGAAAAAAAAGGGGAATTATAAATACAGAAAAGGATATTTCTGAAGATAAACTATTAAATGAAATAAAAAATTCAGAAATTTTAAATAAATTATTAGATAATAAAAAGATTTTAAAAAGCTTTTTTGTAAAAAATAAATTAATTAATATACTTGTTAATGAATAAATATTTTAATTATCTAATAATATTTTTTTTTATCTGTGCATGCAGCCATCAACCAATTTTTTCAGGCAAAAAAGTGGGTTTTGGAATTAAAAATATTAAATTCGATAAAACTAATAATATTGAATTAAGAATAGATAAGATATTAAATAATTACAAAGATTTAAAAAATAAAAATATAATAATTGATCTAGAGATTTCTAGTAAAGTAAATAAGGAAATTACATCAAAGGATAAAAATGGAGATCCAGAGTCATATAAATTAGAATTAATAGTAGAAACCATTGTTAAAAAAGATAATCAATTAATAAGTAGCTCAATATTTAGTAAATCTCATAATTATAATAACGCTTCAAATAAATTTGACTTAAAAAATTTTGAAAACTCTACAATAAATAATTTTGTCGAAAAAATTGCTGAAGAGATTATAGTTTACTTACTTTCAATTTAGATAAAATGATAATTAAATCATATGAAACAGAAAAAATTAAAAATATTAATTCAAAACTAATATTGCTCTATGGTGAAAATGATGGCTTTAAAAACGAGATTTTTAAGGACTTTTTCGTTAAAGATTTTAAAGGTGAGGTCAAACATGTTGAGGAAAATGATGTTTTAAGCAATTTTGATCAATTTTTTACTGATTTAACAAATAAATCTTTTTTTACAAATTCTAAGATAATTTTAATATCAAGAGCAACAGATAAAATAATTAAACTAGTAGATAGTTTTTTAGAAAAAAATATTGATGACATAAAAGTTATTTTTAATGCAAATATTTTAGAAAAAAAATCAAAATTAAGATCTAAATTTGAAAAAGAGAAAAATTTAGTTTGTATACCATTTTACAAAGATGACACCAGGACACTTAATCAAATTGCTAATAAATTTTTTAGAAATAATAAAATTTCAGTTTCTCAAGAAATCATTAATTTGATTGTAGAACGGAGCAGTGGAGATAGAATAAATCTTAACAATGAACTTGAAAAAATATCCATTTTTATGATTAATAGAAAAAAAATTAATAGTGAAGACATACTTAAATTAACCAACTTGGCTGAAAATTATAGTATCTCAGAATTAGCAGATAATTGTTTATCAAAAAATTTAAATAAAGTTAATAAAATATTAAATGAAAATATATTTTCAACAGATGACTGTATTTTAATTATTAGAACTTTGCTAATAAAAACAAAAAGGCTTTTAGATATAAAAAAAAATCAAATAAAAAATAAAAATGTTGATGAGCTTGTTTCTAACCATAGACCTCCTATTTTTTGGAAAGATAAGGAGATTATTAAAAATCAAATCACCAAATGGAAATTAAAAGATACGGAAAAGTTTGTAAAAGAAATTAATGATACTGAATTAATTATTAAAAAAAACTACTCAAATTCAATTAATGTAGTTTCCGATTTTATTATTAATTCAACAAAATAATTAATAATTTGCTTTAATAACCATTATAAGTCTATTCAACTGTTCTAGATCTTTATATTGAAAAGTTACTTGTCCTGAGTTGTTTTTTTTATTGTTAATAAACACTTTAATTCCTATCTTTTCTTCTAAACTTGTTTCCAAGCTCATGATATTTGTGTTTTTTGTTGTTTTGTTCTTATTGCTGTTAAATTTTAAAGCTCTAATTAAATTTTCTGATTGACGTACTGATAGTTTTTTTTCAATAATTTTTTTTGCCAAAAAAAGAGCATTTTCAAGACCAACTAAAATTTTTGCATGACCTTGTGAGATTTTTTCCTCAATTATCAATTCAATAACTTCCTTTGGTAAAGAAAGTAATCTTAAACAGTTTGATATATGAGCTCTACTTTTGCCAATAAATTTTGCAACTTTTTCCTGATCATAGTTAAACTCATCTATCAATCTTTTATATCCTTCGGCTTCTTCAATAGAATTTAAATCTTTTCTTTGAACATTTTCAACAATTGCAAATTCTAAGGATTTTAAATTATCTGCATTTATAATTATTACTGGGACCTCATGTAATCCAGCATTTTGAGCTGCTTGCCATCTACGTTCTCCAGCAACAATCTCAAATTTATCTTCTAGATTCTCTGATCTCCTAACAATTATTGGCTGGATAATTCCTCTTTCTTTAATAGAGCTTGAAAGTTCTTCTAAACTTTCTTTGTCAAATTTTTTTCTTGGTTGATATTTGTTCCTTACAATTGAGCTTATCGATATTTTTGTATTACTATCACTTGTTTGAGTGTCTCCAATTAATGAGGACAAACCTCTTCCAAGTCCCTTTTTAGATTTAAACGGATTCATCATGCCGCGCTCTCCACGGGTTTATCTTGATTTAAAAATTCTTCTGTAAAACTAAAATAAGCTTTACTTCCAGGGCAGAGCTTGTCATAAAGTAGCACTGGGACACCATGAGATGGGGCTTCTGATAGCCTAACATTTCTTGGAACCACTATTGAATAAACTTTTTCTTTAAAATAGTTTCTAGCTTCCTCTTCAACTTGACCAGACAATTTATTTCTTTTGTCATACATAGTTAGAATGATGCCTCTAATGATTAGAGACGGGTTTAAGTTAGATTTTATCCTCTCAATTGTTTTCATTAGTTGAGTGAGACCCTCGAGTGCAAAAAATTCTGTCTGGAGGGGCACAACAAGCTCATCGGAGGCAACTAGTGCCATAATTGTCAAAAGACTTAGGGAGGGAGGGCAGTCAATTAGTATATAATCATAGGATGCCCCAGAATCATTCAAAATAGAGCCTAATTCGTCCTTTAATTTAAATGCTCTTCGACTATCACCAGCTGTCTCAACCTCCAATCCAGACAGGTCTACGTTTGAACTGACTAGATTTAGGTTCTTGAAGTTTGTAGATTTAATTACCTCTGAAATTTTTTTGTTTCCATTAAGCACACTATAGATTGTTAGCTCAGAATTTTCTATATTAGATAATCCAAGGCCAGTTGTAGCATTTCCTTGTGGGTCGAGATCAATTACTAATATTTTTTTACCCTTCATGGTTAAACCTGCAGCTAGATTTATCACAGTTGTAGTTTTGCCCACTCCTCCCTTCTGATTTATTACTGAAATAATTTTTTTATCCATTTTTTTTTTGCAAATTTGAAATTTTAACAACCAATGAATTATCACTTGTTAAACTTTTTTTTTCCTCATAATCAAACTTCCATTTTTTTGATACCTCTTTTAAAATTTCTCTTCCACTTTTTCCTAAGAATAAAATTATATATTTAAATTTTTTAAAATTTTGCAAAGCAATATCAAATATAACTGGTACTGGCTTGAAGGCTCTTGAAATTATAATGTCAGTTTGTAAATTTTTTTGTTCAAAAATATCTTTTTGATTAATTTCTGTATTCAGTTTAAATTTTTTCGAGATTTCTTTTAAGAAATTGCTCTTATGATAGCTTTTTTCATAAAAAATTACTTTAAAATGCGGTTTTTTAGGTTTCATCAAGATTGCTAAAACTATACCTGGCAATCCCGCCCCGGATCCTAAATCAGTGCATATTTTAATGTCATTTTTGTCAATAAAATCAATTATTTGTGCACTATCAGCAATATGTCTTGTATTTATTGATTTTTCTGAGCTTGAACTTATTAAGTTTATTTTCCTATTTCTTTTTAAAATCGATGTGCTGAAGTTATTTAGTTCATTCAATGTTTCACGTGAAACATTTAGAATTTCAAGTTTAGTATTTTTTATAAAATTCGAATCGATCAAGCTATATGCTTAATAGACTTTCTTTTAAGATGTGACAACAAAATATATACAGCTGCTGGGGTTATGCCATCAATTCTGAGAGCCTGACCCATAGTTTTTGGCCTAATTTTCTTAAATTTTGATTTAACTTCGTTAGAAAGACCTGAAAAAACTTCATAATCCATATCATCTGGAATTATAAGATTTTCATCCCTTTTAAAAGCTAATATATCAGCATTTTGTTTCTTTAAATAACCACTATAATGTGAATTTATTTCCAATTGTTCGTCGATTTCAGGTGAAACATACTTAATTTCTGGCCAAATCTCCCTAATTTTAACCATATCTACTGATTTTTGACTTAATATTTGAATTGCACTTCTTTTAACACCGTCTTTTGCAATGTTTACTCCAAAATTACTTACTTTTGATGGTGAAATTGTCAATTTTGCCATCCTATCTTGAATTTTTTTTAGCTGTAAATGCTTTTCTTCATATAACACTTTTCTTTCTTTAAGAACTAGACCTATATCTATCCCTTTTTTTGTGAGCCTTATATCAGCATTATCAGACCTCAAAGAAAGTCTATATTCAGCTCTAGATGTAAACATTCTATATGGTTCAGCAACTCCTTTTGTGACGAGATCATCAATCATCACTCCTATATATGCTTCAGATCTATCTAGAATGAATGGTTCATGGCCTTTAACTGAAAGAGCGGAATTAATTCCAGCTATCAGTCCTTGTGCAGCTGCCTCTTCGTATCCTGTGGTTCCATTAATTTGACCTGCTAAATATAAATTTTTAATTTTTTTGGTCTCAAGAGTTAAAAATAACTCCCTTGGATCAACATAATCATACTCTATGGCGTATCCAGGTCTTATAATTTTAACATTCTCTAAACCATTGATTTTATTACATATTTCTTGTTGGACATCTGCTGGTAGCGAAGTTGAGATACCATTCGGGTAGACAGTATTATCATTTAAGCCTTCAGGTTCTAAAAAAATTTGATGCCTTTGCTTTTCAGCAAACTTAACTACTTTATCCTCTATAGATGGACAGTACCTAGGACCTACTCCTTTGATTTTCCCAGAATACATAGCGCTCTTTTTTATGTTCTTAGAAATAATTTTATGAACATGTTCATTAGTGTAGGTCATCCTACATGAAATTTGCTTATTTAAATTTTTTTTTGTTAAGAAAGAAAAAAAATAGGGATCGTCATCAGCAAACTGTTCTTCTAAGTTATCAAAATTAATTGTTCTTGAATCCAGTCTTGGAGGCGTTCCTGTCTTTAACCGACCAATTTTAAAATCATATTTTTTTAATTGTTCGCTTAATCCTACTGTTGGTTTTTCATTATATCGTCCAGCTGGTGTTCTCTTTTCTCCCACATGTATTAAACCATTCAAAAAAGTGCCGGTTGTTAATATTAGCTTGGATGTTTTGATTATTTTTCCAGATATAGTTTCAAAGCCTTTTACACTATTTTTATCGAATATAAATTTAATTACAGAATCTGAAAAAATGCTTAAATTACAGTAGTTTACAAGTTTTTCTTGCATATATTTTTTATAAAGTGATCTATCACTTTGAGTTCGTGGACCTCTTACAGCTGGCCCTCTACTTCTATTTAAAAGTCTAAATTGAATGCCTGACTTATCAGCCACATCTCCCATTACACCATCGAGAGCATCTATCTCTCTAACTAAATGTCCTTTTCCTAATCCACCGATTGCTGGGTTACATGACATCTCTCCTATTGTTTCTATTTTGTTTGTAAACAAAGCAGTATTAACTCCAAGTCTTGCAGATGCTGCAGCAGCTTCACATCCTGCGTGACCTCCTCCTATTACAACCACCTCAAATGATAAATCATTTTTCATAATCTAAATTTATAACTCAAATATAAATTTACAAGTTAAGATAATAAACTTTTAAAGATGCTTAAAATTGTTAATTACCAACAAAAAATGATCAAAAAGTTTAAAATTGCCAGTAAATATTGGATTATTTTCCAATACAAAAATCATTGAAAATACTACCTAATATCTCCTCAACATCGACTTTTCCAACAATTATACCTAGATGCCTAGTGGCCAATCTTAAATCTTCAGCAGCTTTATCAAAATCTTCTAATTTTTCTTTTTCTTCAAAATTTTGTAAATGGTAAATAGATTGCTCTAAATGTTGTCTATGTCTTTCTCTTGTTATCAAAATATCTTTTGAACTGATAAACTTATTTTTTAATTTATCTTTTATTGCTAAAATTAATTCATCTATATTTTTTTGATTTTTTAATGAAATAATTATAGGTCCTAATTTTTTTAATTTTAAATTAATATTTTCTATACCTAAGTCTGATTTATTTAACACAAATATTGCTTTTTCGTTAACTAAATCATTCAAAAAGCCTGTAAAATCAGCACTTTTTGGCTCTATTATTACTATATTTAAATCTGCATCTTCTGCTCTTTTTAAAGCAAGTTTAATACCTTTTTTTTCGATTTCATCTTTGGACTCCCTTATGCCTGCTGTGTCAGAAACAATAACTGGGTACCCATCTATATTTAAATGAGTTTCTATAACATCTCTTGTGGTCCCCGCAACTTCTGAAACTATAGCAACTTCTCTTTTTGAAAGATAATTTAATAAAGAAGACTTTCCTGCATTTGTAGGCCCAACAATAGCAATTTTAAAACCTTCTCTTATTCTCTCACCAACCTTTTGATCATTTAATAAACTCTGTATTTCTTCTTTTATTTTTTTTGCAGAACTTTTAACTTCTATAAGGATTTCATTAGGAAGATTTTCTTCTGGAAAATCTATTTTAGCTTCAATATTAGACAAAATTTTTAATAATTTTTCTCTCCAAGCATTAAATTGATCTGCACTTTTACCAGACATAATTTTAATTGCTTGCTTTCTTTGAATTTCTGTTTCTGATGATATTAAATCTGCAATACTTTCTGCTTTTAAAAGATTTATTTTTCCATTTTGAAATGCAATCTTCGTAAATTCACCTGGCTCCGCTATTCTACAGTTTTCAAACATTGATAGTGTTTTGTGGATTTGATCGATTACTGCTCTACTACCATGAACATGAAATTCTGCCATATCTTCTCCTGTGTAGCTGTCTGGCCCAGGAAACCATAAGATTAGGCCTTCATCTATTAGCTCATTACTGTTGATTTTGTTGATTTTTCTCAGCGAGGCCATTCTTGGGTCTGGAAGCCTTTTTCCAGTTAGTTCTTTTAGAACTTTTCTTGTTTCTTTACCTGAAATTCTAATAACGGCTACTCCAGATAATCCGGGTCCTGAAGATAAAGCAAAAATTGTCATGCTTAAGATTATAACAATCTATAAATTAAAAAAAGATAATGTTATGATGGTTTATTCATTGAATTAAAGAATTCTGCATTACTTTTTGTATTCTTTAACTTTGAATTTATAAATTCTATTGCGTCCATAGCTCCCATTGGAGCAATTATTCTTCTTAATACATTCATCTTCTGAAGATCATTTTTATCAAATAGCAATTCTTCTCTTCTGGTACCTGATTTAGTAATATCAATTGCTGGGAATATTCTTTTTTCAGAAATTTTTCTATCTAATATTGTTTCACTATTTCCAGTGCCTTTAAACTCTTCAAAAATTACTTCGTCCATCCTACTACCTGTATCTATCAAGGCCGTTGCAATAATAGTTAGAGATCCACCTTCTTCTATATTTCTTGCTGCACCAAAGAATCTTTTTGGTCTTTGTAAAGCATTTGCATCAACACCTCCAGTTAAAACTTTTCCTGAACTTGGCACAACCGCATTGTATGCTCTACCTAATCTAGTTATTGAATCTAATAAAATTACAACATCTTTTTTATGTTCTGTAAGTCTTTTAGCTTTTTCAATAACCATTTCAGCGACTGCTACATGCCTCTGTGCTGGTTCATCAAATGTTGAACTAATCACCTCA